>VFQN01004739.1_pt1 | contig 17573 bp, 28 predicted proteins | sample 3512371 | NCBI WGS metagenome assembly VFQN01 (sample SAMN10412370, study PRJNA504923) | tailings metagenome | isolation source: Replicate 2 from Balatoc abandoned mine | place: Philippines: Itogon, Benguet | collected 2017-08-28 | reverse complement strand
GCAAAGCATGGCGGATTTGCAAAGTCAGACATCCAGCGTATGGGGCCGTGGAGGGGAGGAGTGGTTTTCTTGGAAGGGCAGACGTGTCGTGTGCCAATAAGAACACATCACCGCATGCGGCTACCCTGCGCCACTCTAACGCCGCCAACACCCACAACTGTTAGGGGCACGCCCTTGCGACGCAGTCGACTTGTGTCTCTCAGGGGACCAGCGACTCTGCCGCCCCGTCACTTGCCCCTGTGCGAGCGCTACCACCACCCGCCTCCTGCCCCTGCTGCCCGATAGCGGCCGGCCCTGCAAACGTAATTCGTGGTAGGGCCCACGGCCAGCAAGCAACACCTTCAAGCAGCAGCAGCTGTCCGTGTTGCCGTACCTTCGTACTCCGTTGCCCCGGTCCCGCACCTCTACGCACGTGTTAAAGAGGATCGCACCTCCCAGCCTCCACCCCGGAGTTCTCTTCTCGAAAGGCTTCTGTAACATTGCGGCATAGGGCTGCGTGGGCTTGATTGGGGAAGCATGTACATGACCTCTAGCTCCCAGGTTTTGTTGGCATGGGGGGTCGGTTGCCACTGCCTTTGCAGGGCTGCCACCACCGCTGCTGCCACTGCCGCAGCTGCCCCTAGTCATGCAGGTCGAAACCCTGGCAAACACGTACTTAGCTGCCACCTCCCCCCCTCCCCGCCAGCAGGTCCTCACGGCTGACTTCCCACCTGTACAGTACACCCCGCTGTGGTACGGACTGCGGTCGAGGCTTTCCGCTGCACCCGCTGTACCTCCAGGGCCGCCGCCGGGAGCTCCCGCCACGAGTGTAGCAGCTGCGGTTCGTTAGCGATGCGCACGACGTTCCCAGCGCTTGCAGCCGTGCGAGCTGCTAAGGCTCCATAAGCAGCTGGGACGACACTGGTGAATGACGGGTTTACGGGTGCTGCAACCAGCGGCGACCTCGCCAGTTTTGCATGGTTGGACTGGTACTGGGGTTCACTGAGTAATTCTCAAAGGGTGAACGCGTGAGCCCGTGGCATCAACCTGAAGACCTGAACCCATCTTGCCAGCAGTGCGGGTTCTTGCTGCCGGCAGGGAAGGGCAGGGGGAGGGGGTACGCATGAAACGCGAGGGGGGCACAAGAAACAGAGCCACGTGCGGGCGCGGCGGTGCGGGCGCTGACAGCGTAGGTGGATGTTTGCTGGTGCGTGTATGGGATTTCTCACTGCTGCTTTGGTATCCACATAGACAAGCTTTTAGCCAACAATGTTGTTGGTACAGGGGGCCGTAGGGGCCCTACGAGGGTAGGGTGACCTAAGCCGTACTGTCAGGGTTTGAGAGCTAACAGCTTGCGCGAACCCGCCGCGCACATGAAACGTAGCTTACTTACAAACCCATACATACGTGCACATGCGGACTCACCGTAGTCTTGATCAAGTTGGCAAATGAGCCGGGACGTCCGAGCTTCGCTACCTTGCTTGTTTGGCAGCGCAACGTGCGCGGACTGCGTAATAGTGTTTTGCGTGGCTGACGAGCAAGCCCAAAATGAAAGCTCGGGGTTGCGCGTTGTCGGTGAACCGCTTCACGCCCATCGCCTTGTCTTGTGGAGCGGCTCCAAGCGCTTCCGTGTCATGATCGAAGGCTGGAACCAGCATGATACAAATAGCGATGACGCGGAGGAGCCAAGCGCGAAGCGGAGGCGTGTCGAGCCTGCAGATGGCGTGTCGGAAGGCAGCAGCGCGCATGGCAAGCAGTCCCAGCGTCCCGATCTCCTTCCCTTAGCAGAACTGCGTGTTACGCTGGATAGAGAGGAGGAGCTGGAGGCTGCGTTGGCCGCTATCCGCTTCATGTACACGGGCAGCTTGGTGGTGCAGCAGGAGCAGCCGGAGGGGCCGCAGGGGCAGGGACAGCGGCAGGCGCTAGAGCAGCAGAGGCAGGAGCAGGGAGGTGCCTGTTCGTCAGGCGGGGGCAACAGCCTCAGCGTGGGGGAGTTGTTGGTTGTTTGGCACATGGCGGAACTCCTAGAGATTGTGGACTGCGCAAAAGCATGCTACACGGCACTGGTCGAGCGCTTTGGGGGACCCGCACAAGGCAGGAGAGGGAGTAGCAGGAGCAGCAGGAGCAGCAGCAGCAACAGCAGCAGCCTCGCTGGGTCACCGCTGACCCCCGTCCTGGAGCTGTACAGCTTCCGGCACCTGCTGCCCAGCCCCGAGCACCACCCCTGGGTGAGGCCTGTGCTGACGGCCTGCCGGAAGCACCTGTGGCGGCACTGGGACGCGGAGCTGCCAGGGGACGTGCAGGGCCCGGAGGGTACGGCGCCGCCCACCAAGGTAGACCTGCTTGTGTGGCACCTGGGCTGCACGGATGCAGTGCGCCTCGCCAACGATCCGCAGCTGCTGCAGCTGTGGAAGGAGCTGCCTGAAGCAGCGGTGGAGGAGCTGCTGCAGTCTGACCACCTCAGCACGGACGACGAGGCGACGGTGGTGTTCCTGGTGGAGGCCTGGCTCAATGGGGATGGCTTCGGGTTTAAAAGCTTGGCGCACGAGGCGCGCATGCTGCGGCAGCTGCGGCTGGTCAACTGCAACACGTGCTGTTTGCTCGACGTGCTGCCCAAGGCGAACTGCCTGGGCCCCAACCCCGCGGGGCAGGCCGCGTTCCTGGCCCGCTGCCAGCGGACTGACAGGTCAGGGTGGCGGCAGCTTGGGGAGCAGCTCGGGGGGTACGACACCACCACCCCCTGGTACGGTAAGCCGCGGCCGCAGCCGCCCGTACCGGAACGTGGACTCCACAGCTACCGGTGGGAGGTCAGCAAGCAGCAACTGCTGTCAGCGCTGGAGAAGGCACAGCCTCAAGCCACCCTGTACGCAAAGTTGAAGCGACCTGGCGGCGACGGCGTTGGAACGATCGTCGCATTTGGATTTCAATGGAACCTGTCCCTCGAGCTCAGCTGCGGCTGCACCATCGCGGCCTTGAAGCTCCACTGCCGTGTTCCTCCTAGCGTCGCATACCAGGTGCCGGGCGCGTTCCGCTTGTCCGCTGACGTTGGGATGCCTGATGGCGCCGGCGGCATGCGTGCTTGGCACCTGAAGGACGTCCGCCTGCCGTACGGCGACGTCTGGGGCTCGTCTGTCGCCACGCGCCTTGAGGCTGGAGACCCAGGTGCAGAGCAGCAGGGGCAGGGGCAGCAGGGGCAGCAGGGGGGTGCAGGGGAGGCCAACGCGCAGGACATGGAGTCCCAGCTGCTGGCCCCCTGGTCCAAGCTGCTGGGCCCGGACGGGATGATCTCCGGCACATTGGAGATCCTCGGGGTGGCGTCGGAGGCTGGGGCGGAGGAGGGAGGGGGGGCGGGGGCGGGGGAGGCGGCGGGGTCGGGGGCGGGGGCGGGGGCTGGCGAGGGTGAGGCGGCGGGGGCGGGACCGGGGGCTGGGGTGGGTAAGGCGGCGGAGAGGGGAGCGGGGGCGGGGGGGGGAGGGGCAGTGGGGCCAGGGGTGAGGGACTGAGAGACGGCGGGGGAGGTGTTGAGGTCGGAGTGGCGCTTGGATGAGTTAGATCAAGTTTTAAATCGGTCGGGTTCGAGTTTGGAACCTGAAGCTGGAGTCGGGGTAGTTAAGCCGTGCCTGGCTTGACCCAAGTGGTGTAGCAGACAGTTGAGCACGTTAACAAGGGGTAGTATTGGGGCAGCGTCAGGGGCAGGGTACTTCATTTTGGCTTGCCTGCACGTTCAGAATGCGCTGCATGGGCAACACGCTGGAGGGTAGCATGCAGTTGGGTGCAGTGCTGAATTGAAAGGTATGCATTATGTCTATTACTGGAAGATGCAAACGCCGTGGGTGGTGATCTGTGAGGCAAGTGACCGGCGTCGATTTTCGAGGATTGTGTGCATTCACTACCACCTACGGTACGCAGGTTGGGTAAGGGTTGCATGTTGAAAAGCTCTCTTTGACTGCTGGCATAAGCGCAGCGTGACTGTGCCACCGAATGAGGCAAGGTCGCACATGAGGCACATAGATGAACAGGATGGAGGTTGCCAGTAACGCAGTAAGTCGCACAGTGACACGTACTCGTGTGGTGTTCGTTGCGCGGCTTGCCATGCTACGTAGACTGTGCTTGGAGCAGGATGAGTGGCCCCGAAGTGCCGGAGTGCGTTAAGACTGCAGTCAGCTGCAGTGCCTAAGCGTAGCATGCCGTGAGCTGCCAAACTCTTGTCCGTACCGACATTTTGGCAATTATGCTGTTTGTGCTGCGGTGTGCAGAGACGGACCTCCACCCTCTGGACCCTCCTGAATTGATACTTGTCGTGACACGCGGCATGATCATGGCCGTCTGATCTCAACTGTATCAACGAACGCGACCAAGAGCAGTGTTGTCGGCCAACGCAGATAGGCCAACGGCATGTCCACTGATTAGGTCAGCCCCCATCCAACAAAGCACGGACGGATGGCCAAAGCACGTGCCACAAGGTCAACGCCCTGACGTATCATGCTTCCGCCCAACAGCAACGGACGCCCACAACCGGCACCAGGGGACCCCTGACCAGCACAGCCAAGTTTGTGGGTCCCTGGGTTCACAGCTGACCGCCCTTCCTGCCTAGCAACGAGTTGCACCCACCACTCCGTACCAACAGTAGGTCAAAACAGGTTGAAATGACAGGAACGAACGCACCGTGCACACATGTATCACATGCATCCATGTCCATGTCAGCACAGCGGCTCGCCGTTTTTTCAGCCACCAGACCTGCGTCAGGTCCCAAGCAGCACGTGACAGCATTAGTACCACCAGGGGGCTACCCCCCTTGACTACCACCACCCCCACACCGTACGGTATGCCATGCCTTACAACCGAGCGCAATTGCTGTTTATCGGCGGTATCCGCCCGCTCCCTCCCTGCCGCCTGCACCGCCAGATGCTGCTGCCCGCAAGCCCCCCATGCATGGGCCACACCAGGCCACACGGTACCCACAGAAGAACAGGGCTTAAAGTGCAAGTGCCCGCACCAGCCTGCACCAAAGGGCACGGCGGTATGCAGACGCAGTATGGCATACGAAACGCCCTGTCTCCTTTATCGCAGGCAGTAGTACACCGCACGGTAACGCCCTCATACCAGTACAGAAAGCCTTACTTTCTGCTGTACCAGGCAGCACCCAGGCGGCATCAATCCCGATCTACTAGCCGGCTGTGCACACGCCGGCTCCCCCGGCTACCATCCCGGCTCCCATCCGTCCGCTCGCCAGCTAATGGCCGCCCCCCTGCTCCCGCCGCCTGCACCGCCAGCCCAGCCTGACTGGTCCACAACCCAGGCGGTGTATTCACCCGTTCAGCACCCAGGCAGGTACCGCACTCCTGCCAGCGCCTGCACGCACCGACGGGCGCAAGGGAGACCCCTCCACGGACCTCCGCCTGGCTCACTGCCGGTCCGCTCGCCGGCCGGGTGGGCTTCCCACCTGCACCGCCAGCCCAGGCGGGATGCTTCCGGCCAACAACCATCCATGGGGATGGCCCCTACGGTAGCCACAGGACCCATGAACAAAACAACCTGACCTTACTGAGTACTATCACTCAAACCAGCCGGCGCACAGCCGGCCTTACCCCCTGTCCGTTCCCTGGCCGAGCGGCTTTCCCGCCTGCCCCGCCAGCCCAGGCAGGAGGCTGCCGGCCAGCAGCGCCTCCAGCTGCCGCTGCTGCTCCGGCAGCAGACCCTGCCCCTGACCCTGCCCCTGGGCCTGACCCTGCTCCTGTGTATTACCGCCCCCACCAGCCGCCGCGACCCCACCGCCCCTGTTCCCAAGCCCCTGCCCCGCACGCGCCGTAAAATGCTGTTGCTGTTGCTGCTGTTGCTGCGAACGTGCTATCGAGCCCCACCTTAGCCCGCCGCCTGACCCCCCGCTGCTGTTTGTACTCCCTTCATTCCTGCTTTTGCTGCCGCTGGCCCCTTGTGCTCCCTCCCCATACGGTGCCGCAACCACCCCCAGCCGCCCACCGCCCGCCGCCCCAGGACCAATCCCCGTCATAAAACCTGAGGGCACTCCCCCGGCTCCTGCTCCTCCACCGCCAAGCCTACCCCCGCCCGCCCGCGCAGCCCACAGCCACCTCCCCTCCTCCCCACCGTTTCTCGTCACAGCAGTGGGTGTCGTCCCGGCCACCCCAGCAGGCACACCTGCAGACCGAGCGCCTGCAGCCGGGCGAGAGCTGACGCCGGGCTCCGCGTGTGGGCTGCCCCGGTTAAGCCACGACCACCAGCCTCCTCCTCCCCTCCCTGCCGCTGCACCCTTGGTGTTGCTCCCTGCTGCTGCTGCTGCTGCTGCTGCTGCTGCATTACCGGGCGATGGATATGTGGACGCCCCGCGCTGCTGTCGGCCAAGGGCGGTCTGCAGGTGCAATGGGAGCATGCGGCAGATTTGTGGAAAGGAAAGGGCGCCTGTTGGCATTTCGTGCACATGCTGAACCGAACTGACCCCAACCAGCCCCCGAGCCCTCAACTGGTTCCGTCGGTCTCCTGCATGACTCCGAAGCTCCTGCCACCGCGCTGCTGCAACTCAAGCCTCTATAGCACGCCGCGCCCACCCCAAACTTACAAGGGTGATATATTCAGACATGCCAACAATGCGCTGCTCGCGTTCCCTGACCCACCTCGAAGCTGCGTGCCCTCGCCGCCGCCACGTCCGCCTCCAGCACCCACGTGCCCACGCACCCACGTGTCCACACACAGCCCACACACAGCTGAACACAAGGATCCCCCCTCATATCTACAGTCCCATACCGTACCTCGAAGCTCCTTCTGGCCCGTGCCACCGCGATGTCCCACCTCTCCCGCCCACGCCCACCCGTAATACCTCGTCAACAGCACGCTACTCGCGTTCCCTTACACACCTCGAAGCTCCTGGCCCGTGCCGCCGCCACGTCCGCCTCCAGCGCTGCCTCGTGTGCCGCTGCGCTCGAGCAGGAGCCCACCGGACCAACGTACTCGTCACCAAAGAACCTGCCGGCCTGCGTTGGGTGTGTGGTAGCGGCAACGGCAGAAACTACGTTAGGTTTATCAGGGCCTAGCAAGCATGGGCCATGGGGCCCAGTAGGAGGCATGGGGCATGGGGTGCCGCATACCTTTGGAACCCCATGCCCCATGCCTCGTGCTGGGCCCCAGGCATGGGGCATGGGGTTCCAAAGGCATGGGGGACGGATGGCAGTGCAACGGGGCTAAGATACTCGGCACCTAAGGCTCCCCAGACTTTGAAAGGTGTGGATTGATCCCGGGGGACGGGACATGCATGCGGCAAGTTGTTCTTGGTTGACACAAGGGGCGACCCCTCATCCCACCTGCGCCCAGACGGCTGCACGGTCTTAGTACGGCTGGGTATTCGCCTAACAGTTGAAGATGCCCCGCAACCCCCACCTGCTCCTGTCTGACTCCGTCCTCGTCCTTCCATATCACCACCCCTGCACACTCTTTCCTGTCCCGGCCCCCACCTGCTCCTGTATGTCACCGTGCTGGTCCTTCCATATCAGCACCCTGCACCCGCAGCGACGCACCCCGCACCCGCAGTGGACTAGAATAAGACCTGGACCTGCACACTCTTTTTGCTGCCCCAACCCCACTTGCGCCTGTATACAACTGCACACCTTGGCTAGCCCCGGCCCCCACCTGCGCCTGTATGTCCCCGTGCTCGTCCTTCCAGATCAGCACCCCGCAGCCGTGCATGTGGCCGTCGTACCACTCGCCGCGGTACAGCCTGCACGGGCGCGGGCAGGGGGATCTGTGTCGTACAGCTCCGTAAAGGCAGTATCTCAACCCTTCCCAGCGCACCGCGTGCCGTTGACCGCATGCGCGTACCGGTCCTGACTTCCTGCCAGGTCCACGTGCGTCCCAGCGCCGCCGCGCCTGAGCCCATAAACGCCTCCCTCGCTGAGCTCATCCCCTTCTCACATCCCGTTCACATACCACCCCGCTGCGCGCCTCGGTCTCTGGCCTTGCCCTTGCCGTACAGCCCGTTCCTCACGTTCCATCCCTCCATCGGTACACCCCTGCGCCGCGCGGCGCATCGCACTCCTAATTCCTCCTTCCCTCTCTGTCCCTGTCCCCAATAGTGGGAGAGCCTCCCGTGCAGTAACCCTCCCGTTGCCGTACACCAAGCTCACGTTCCGCCCCTCCAGCATTATACCCCGGAGCCGAGCGGTTCGCGTGCCCCGAACTTCATTTTAAAGTCCTTGTCGTCGCAAACACAACGCACACGTTCTACGCATACCCATACCCTGCTCACGTTCCGTCCCTCCAGCGGTACACCCCGGCGCCGTGCGGTGCGATGTGCCCTGAACCCCATTCCGAAGTCCCTGACGTTCCAAACACGACACCCCACACCCTCCTGCTCACGTTCCGTCCCTCCAGCGGTACACCCGGGCTCCCTGCGGCGCATTCCACTCGGTCCCTGCCCCCCCCAAACACAACACCCGTTGTCGTAACCTCCCTGCCGTACCCCCCGTTCCCCCCCTGCTCACGTTCCGTCCCTCCAGCGATACACCCCTGCGCCGTGCGGTGCGCTGCGCCACAGCTGCCCCTCGTAACGCTCGCGGCGGACGGGCCAAGACACCACGCCGTGGGACTCTAGGGAGCCGCCCGCCTCAAGGCCCTGGTACCTGCGTACGACATGGTCCGGGGGTAGGGCTCAAGGATACCAGACACGGGGGCCACAGGTCAGTACCAGTTACAGGCCCAGTAGGGTGCGTCCGAAGAGCCAAGTAGTGTGAGCGGACGTGTGGCGTTGTGGCAGACCCTGCAGGGTAGCACGTGGCGGCAAGGCCCTGTGCAGGGTGTGCATGGAGTCTGTGGGACGGGTGCAGGGGTCTGCCAGTGAAGGGTGTGTGCACCCTCTGACAGGCCCTGGGGCGCGAGGCTATAGGGTGGACTGGGGCATGTTGCTACGTGTCAGGGACGCCATGGTGGTTGGGTGCCTGCAAGGTTTGTTTTTTGCCTACATGTCGTCATGGCAGGCTGATCGCGGGGGTACCCAAGTAGGACACTGCATTGCCCAACGGTCTGTATTGGGGTGCTCTGTGTACTTGGTGCGAGGGCGCGGCAGTGACAGCTGCTGTGTAGCGTGACAGTTACTGAACAGTGTCATCCCACGCGTCTACCACGTGTCTACACAGGCAGCTGCGTGCCCGCCTGCACGCCGTGCTTACATGCATCCATCCTTCCACTGCAGGCACCGCCAGTCCAGCGCGTCAGAAAGGTCCCGCCGCTGTTGGTCCCGCTGTATGGGGTCAGGTGCACCCCAGCCACCGTTGGCGCCAGCCATGGCAACGGGTAAGGGATTCAGTATCCTTCAATCAAGATGAGATCAGGTGTATACAACAAGCTGTAGAAGGTTAAAGCAGCCGGGGTCGAGGTAGAAACTATCTGTCGGAATAGTCGGCGCGTAGCACGGTAACAGCAGCATGTGTTGAGCGGGCAAGCGAATGCAGACGTTACTTCCACTGAACAGGGGGCGCATATGCGATCGGGGAAAAGGCTGGGAAGGAAGCGTGCCTTGGTGGTGGTTGGGCCAACGGTCGAACCTTATTCATGCATTAGGGACGCTTCAAGCGTGGAGGAAGCTGTTTCACTCGATGAATAATAGCAACAATCTGCGTCCGATCGCTTGTGCTGCATACTACAATATTGCCTTTCCAAACTACTACAGTTGCAAATGGACTTCTCAAACAATGACGAGATGCTTCAATACTGTAGCTCATCAGGTAGAGCTTACGTCTCCTTCAGCTTTAAGCAGGCTGGCAGGGACATGGGCTCTGTCGTCCTCGAGCTATTCACAGACATTGCGCCGGCAACATGTGCAAACTTCCTCAAATATGTGAAAGCGACACCGCGTGGCTACAAGGTAGGTGCTGAACGAGGCCCTCTGTTCGGGTCCTTGGACATGCCGCGCCACCGCGTGGGCTCAGCGGCACTAGTCACCCAAGCACAGGTCCGGCCACATCCCGGACCACCAATAGGAGGCCATCGCCATGAACGCAACCCCTACTTATCCCCTAAGTACTGTAGCCACGTGCCGCCGCTAACCAGACAAGGCTACCCCTGGCCCGCCGGGCTGTGCCTTCTGACTCCTTCTGACCCTTGACTCGTAACACAGCCCCATACCATAACTCTTACGTCCCCGGCTGAGTTGCACAAGACACCCAGATTGCACACCGTTTGCCCCGCCCGGCCGTGCTGACTCCACCCAAACACAGGGGAGTCCCCTACACCGTGTTGTGAGGAACGGGTGGGTGCAAGGCGGCGACGTAGTGGACGGCTCTGGGAAAGGGGACCCTGGCTTCAACCTGCCGGATGAGGTGAGCGGTTGCAAGATCATGTTGTGTAGGCATGCCTGTTGGCGGCCTGCCTGGCTGGCCTAGATGCATGCCTACGGTGCGGCGGGCTGGGCGAGGGCCCAGCGGCTTACGGCCCGAGGCGTGCACAGTGAAGGATGTAGGCGGCAAGGGGAAGGGCAAGGGGAAGGGGAAGGGGATTGGCAAGGGGAAGGGCAAGGGCCCAGAGGCTTTACGCCGACGCGGTACAGTTGTGCATGAGTGCACGTGCGCCGCGCATCAGGGGGCCCTGAGTGGCGTCCTGTGCATTAATGTGATCAACATCGGTTCATATTCCCGGCTCCCGCCTTCCCTTGGGGCATGACACCGTCAACCCAGCTTTTGGTAATTTCAAAACACTACGTACCCGGCCCTTCTCCTCGCTCGCACAGACCTTTGCCGTCAAGCACGACGTGGAGGGCATCCTGGGCATGGCCAACAACGGCCAACCGCACACGGGGGCCACCCAGTTCTACATCACGCTGTCTCCGCTACCCTTCCTGGACGGAAAGCGCGTGGCCTTCGGGAGAGTGCTCACCAAGCAGGGTGGGTGCCGGGCATAATGATCTCGTAGCAGTTGCTGCTAGGCCTGCGCTGGTTAGACCGTGTCTGGGGTATCAGAGCGCACACAGGGCCCGTCCGGTTGGTCCAGACAGATCCGGCTGTCACAGCTAGATTGGGATGCTCGCCTGGCAGGGTGGGCGGGTGCAGGCTGGGGTGCAGGAAGCATATTGCAGGGCAGGGGGGAGGGGCCTGCCGACAGGGCCTGCCTGGAGGGTATACTGCCCTGCCTGCAGGCGGTGGAAGGCTGCAAAAGCTATTCCCAGCAGGCTGTATCGCCTGTTGCAGCTGCACGTGTGCTAGTGTGCTGCTCGCGTGTCGTCGTGCAGTTCCCTTGGATAGCGCAGCATAGCAACCTTTTGCCAATGTGCTGATTGGTTTGCGCTGTGGCCAGGACGTCAGTTGTCGCATGTGTTGAACCACACAAGATGTGCTGTTCTTTCCTAATTTTCCCTTGCGTGCGCACCTGCTGCGGCCCACAGGCATGGAAGTGATCCAGTCCTTCCAAAACCTGCCCACCTACCAGAACGAGCGGCCGGTGCCCGACGTGACCATCGACACGTGCCACGTGGTGCACGAACCGTGAGGGCGTACGCCACGCACCCTTTTTGTGCATGCGAGGTGTAACCAAACAGCCATCGTACAGCCAATGGACAGTAGGCGACTGGATTCCAGGGGTTAGGTAGGGGCCGCGTACGACAGCCCCCTGTTGGGTGGAACTGTAAGTCCTGCAATCTCTGGGCTGCAGTACGGGCCACGGTGGCGTGAGCCTGGGGACCCTGAAGTTGACCTGCGTGCGTGTGGTAGCCTCACTGCAGGTGTATTGCCGTGAGGTTGTCGTGAAGGCGGCGCGGGCGTGACCCTTGGCAGCTGCCACGTGGTGCATGGTGCATGGCCCGGGAGGCACGGTGCGCAGCCAAACATGTGCGTGCGCAAGAAGGGAGTGCCGTTGTGGGCAGGCAACGCAGGGAACCGGGACGCTGCTTGTCCTGTTGTACGTCATGTCACGGCACGGCTTTCTTTTAGGCTGGCCAGTATACGTGATGTCGTGTCAGCACATGCGGCCGGCCAGACTGAGTCGGTTAAGGCGTGAACGGTCCTGGGCGAGCCGTGAGGGCAGCCGGCACCCGGCAGAGAAACGGCTGCACCTACTGTGGTTAGGATGGCTGCGTGGAGAATTGAATACATGCTTGCGGTGGCGGGGGTTGTGGAACATTTTTGCGATAGCTGCGGAATGCTGCATGGAGCCGGGGTGTGGAGGTTTGGGTTGGTCGGGGGCCTGGAAGGCCTGGCTGACAAACAGCCGTGGGCCACCTTGGGCCCATGAACGCATGGCGCAGGAGGGGCGGTAGGCCGTTGTGTGTCGGCTGCATTAGGCTTGGCATTGGGTCCCTATAGTTGTGCTGACCCCCTAAACAGCAGGGGCAGGGGCATGACTGCACGCGGCGGGTAGGCGAACAGGGTGGCAGGGGCTTGTGCGCCTGTGTCGCTCGGAATTGCCGGAGGCGTGCTGTCACCAACACCACAGCCACTTGTGCTTGGATCATACCGACAAGTCAGGCAGCTATGCTCATGCATTAGCCTGCGTTGCGTCCGGGGGCGTCCTCGGGAAGTGGGCACCCTCGACACGTGCCAAGGGACACGCGTGGACAGCACCACGATAGAGGACATTACTTTGCGCGACGTTAGCTAGTATATGTAAGTAACTAAATAATTTTTGCCTTGTGAGCGGTGAGTGTACAGGAGCAAACAGCGAGTACGGCATTTCTGGGGCCGGAATCGCTCCGCCCGAAGGCCGCAATAGGCAGACGCTCTTTCAATTACATTTTGCCTTCTTCTTTGGGTTTTCTTGTGTTAGCCTAGCGCGCCAGGGGGCGACGCAATACAGGGAGCACCTCCAGCCGCACCTCAATTTGCTTCGGCTAGCACAACCAGAAAGATGGCCCTCCAGCAGACCCGGGCTTTCCGCTCGGCTGTTAAGTCTTCTGCCGCCCCGGTGCGCGTGGCCAAGTTCAGCCGCGCCCGGACAGTTGTGGTGGAGGCGCGTCAGTTCAGGAAGTCCCTGGGCGTCCTGGGGACCAAGGCTGGCATGATGACCTACTTCACCAACGAGGGCCTGGCCGTGCCGGCTACTGTGATCGCTCTGGAGGAGGGGAACGTCGTCACCCAGGTTAAGACGGAGGACACCGATGGCTACAACGCCCTTCAGGTCGGCTACCAGGCTGTGGCCGAGAAGAAGGTCACTAAGCCTGAGCTGGGCCACCTGAAGAAGGCCGGCGTGCCTCCTATGCGCCACCTGGTGGAGTTCAAGGTGCGCAAGCTTGCGTCCACGCATACGGGGCGAAGGGAGCAACTATAGGATAAAATCCAATGTTCAGATTGGAATGGATAATGCAAAGGAACCAACATTGTGCTGGTCGCGTGGAGCTATTTTGTGGCCATGTCGCAACACGGGGGCCTCTGCGGCGGCCAGCGTCCTCTGGGGCGCGAGCGGCTGGGCTCGCGTTTGCTCCAATAATGTATACGTTCTTGTGGACCTAAGGGTTCCAAGACGACCGCCCTGCGACACGCTTTGTGCCACTCCCCTCGGGCGCCTCCCGCTAGTCCTTGCGCTGCACGCGATGATATAATCCTAGCAGGCACTTCCATGTGCACTATGGCCATACACACTCGCTGGGCGCCAAGGCTGAAACATTGCTTTCCTTGGGCAATGGTCCCCGCAGCTGAAGGACCGCAAGACCGTGGAGTCGTACCAGCCCGGCCAGGCCCTGGACGTGGCTGCCCTGCTGAAGGAGGGCGAGACTGTGGACGTGGCTGGTGTCACCGTGGGCAAGGGCTTCCAAGGTAGGCAGCGGCAGGCGGCCAGCGTGAGGGGGAGCTGCTGCACTGCCCTGGGCGGGGGGAGCAGGGCTTGGCTCCATGGCCCACGCCGCCGGTCCAGCCCGGACGTCTGCATTGCGTAATCCGGCGGGTTTGAGCATACGTGGTGGGGGCCAGTCGGAGGCAGCCGCAGCGCACGTCAGCAGGAGCAGCAGCGGCTCGTTTCATCTGCCCGCAACTGAGCAGAAGCAGGACTGGCGGCGGGGGTTCTCAGCGCACTGCAGTAACAGCTGCAGCTCGGTTCCTCTGGCCGCAACTGAGCAGAAGAAGGATTCGCGGCGGGGGTTCGCCTGGGGCAGCGCCGTCTGGTGTAGCCATGGGGCCGTTCCGATGGCGTCGGCACTGGCAGTGCCTCAACACCGAGGGGCTCGCGGACGCATATGTACCGAAAGCCTCTGCCTTCATTGCTCTGGCTAGCCGGACCGGCCACAACGCTGGCGCAGGCAGCCGTCCGCTGTCCAGCAGACCTGCGCTTTGCAGGGCGCATTCTAGCTCAGCCATGCGGTACTCTTGTATCGCTACTCCGGGACAAGGAAAAAGCAAATGGACACATGCATTGGCATCATCTCAACGCGTTGCACCGCCCTTCCCCTCCCCCGCGCCGCACTCCCCCAGGCACCATCAAGCGCTGGCACCACAAGCGCGGTGCCATGACCCACGGTTCCAAGTCGCACCGTGAGCACGGTTCCATCGGTTCCGCCACCACCCCCTCGCGCGTGTTCCCCGGCCTCAAGATGGCCGGCCAGATGGGCAACGTGCGCGCCACCGTCAAGAACCAGACCCTGCTCAAGGTGGGAGGCTGCTCGTGCATAATGTATTTGGTGGGCATTGCTGTGCTCGGGACCTGCTAGGTGGGCAGCACAGGGTAGTATGGCTCATGTGCATCTCGCGCTGGACAGATGATTTGGGCTCCCCACGTGTTTCGGGGCTCGGCAGCTTGGGCAGTCCTGCTAACGCCTGCCTAGAGCCCTGCGCACAAGGGCATTTCAGGAGACCCGCAGTCCCGTCAGGAAGCAGTTTTACGAAGTTTACGGTTTGCATATGGAGGGTTTTCGCGACGCACCAACCATGAGGCACTTGCTCACAGGATACGCATGAAGCGAGGCAACCCCGTACCTCCTGCCCCCAGGTCGACACCGAGCGCCGCGCGCTGCTGGTGAAGGGCAGTGTGCCCGGCAAGCCCGGCACCGTGGTGGAGGTCACCCCCGCCAAGCTGGTCGGCGTCAACTGGTAAACAGCTGGAGCACAGGAGCAGCAGCAGCAGCAGCGGCGGTAGTAGCGGCGGCAGTGGCTGCAACGGAGCAGCCAAGCAGCAGCTGCACTAGCTGCGCAAGCGGCTCGGTAGCGGCGCACGGCCAGTGGCGGCCTGGACATAGGTGGCGTCCTTGGCGCTGGGATGTTGAGGGAATTGGCGATCGGCTGCGTTGAGGGGCGGTGGGTTATTGGCCTGAGCAGGGCTGCAGGGCTGTGAGGACCCTGTGACAGCGCGGGCCTGCGGTGTGGTTTCAGCAAGGAAAGCATCGGGTGGCTGATTGGATGGATGGCTGCGGCTGCTATGAGTGGCAGGCTGGAGCAAATTTTGAGCAGCGTCAGTGGCGGCGTGGTAACAGACGTAGAGGGGTCTGCAGTTTGTTGCAGTGCATGGGCGGCGCCTGGCGGTCCCTGGTGGGGTGCGTGTTGCAGCGGTTGACCTGAGTACACCGCTGCAGTGCCAGGCAAAGGGCAGATTTTGACACGCTTGGCTGCCCTAGCGGCTGGAGACTTGCGGGTGCATATGGTCGCCGTGAGGCTTGACGGGGCACTGGTACCGCAGGCTATGGAGTCGGTGACGGGGCAGGCCCACCAGGTGGTCACCAGGGGGTCACCCGCCAGCACCCTAGGCTGCATCACGGAAAGCACCCCTGAAAGATCCCTTTGGGATGCGTGTAACAAGATATTTGTGCAAGGTATGTCTCCTTGCAACGGCGTAGTAGCATGCATTCTACGGCTGGCAACCTTGTCACTCCTGGCACCTGTCTCAGCGCCTCCCGTGTCGTTTGGCAGCTACGATTGGGTTTGGCATGGCATGGCATGGCATCATATCCCGGGACGTGGTACAAGGGGTTACCCATCCTGGTATACCGCGTGGTCGTAAGCGCAACCGTCTGGCATGTCATGTACAACCTGTAAAGCATGTAATTGACCTATGGTCCAGGCACTCACTTACTTACTTACTCTACGCTCACACATCGTCATCCATGCCGAGCGGCGCAGACTTGCACACTCAGCCTTCCGGCCAAGAAAACTCTCACTCCGCACCCACCCAAACATTTGACGAGATTTTTGAGAAGTTCCGGCTCGAGCGGCTGCAGGATGCGGCTCGCTCAGCATCACAGGCGCGGCTGGGCACGCTTCGCGTGCTTGTGAACGGGGTCACTCTCAAGCTAGCACTGTCGGCAGACAACGATACTCTTCGGCAATCACTGCTACAGCTGGCTACCGCGCTGCTGCGCCTCGCCGAAGACCTCGAGTCTCGCGACCTCAGCCTAGAAGGCCGCATCGTGACGGTGGAGAGCAGCTCCCAGAAGCAAGCTGAGTCCCTGAACAACTACGCTGAGTCCCTCAAGAGCCTCCGCACTACTATCGACCAACGGGTCAAGGCCGCGGCCAGCCAGCAGGCGGACTTGGCTGCTCGTGTGGACCAGCTCGAGCGCTACACCAGCATCTTCGTCGAGCACGAGGCGGTCGAGGACCCCAAGAAACTCCTGTTGCGGGGGGTGTCAGAGGAGCTGCGGGAGAAGCTACAGCGGGGCGACTTCGAGGGTCTGGGGACTGAGGGGCTCGAGGGAACCTTTGTGCGGGCGTGGCAGGCTGAGGGGGGAGACGGGTGGAACGTGGTGCTGGCGGTGTCTGCGGTACAGCGGCAGAAGTTCGTGCGTGCTGCCAAGGTCATACGGACTGCTACACGGACGGTAGTGGCACCATACCTCACACCCAAGGGCCGTGCGCTGCGGAAGGAACGGCAGAGCATTTTCCAGCGGCTGAAAGAGCAGGGGCTTACACCACGGTGGAAGGGCGCGGAGATAGAGTTTTTCGAGAACGGGGGCTGGATGAAGTTTGGCATTTAGCTCGGAGGTGGTTGTCCGTGGCGGATACACATGGGCTAACTCACTGCACTCCTGACACCACTTTGACGCACACGAACATTTCCATCAAACACGGATTCTTTGCTTTTCTATTCCTGCGGTCCATCTAAGCCTTCGGGCTGTGGCGTCTGGCCCGGGGACCTACGGGTGCATCGGATACCTGTAATCAACTCAACTCAACTCTAATTGACCTACCACCTCACCTAAGCCACAGTTGCAAAAGTAATATAATAGGATTGCTGTATGGAGAACCTGCACACGGGCATGTAGGAAACCTGTAGCCGAGTTTGTGCCGAGTTCGCGCCGAATGAGCCAGCGCGTCCGGAACTCCTTAAGCAGCCTATTCGGCAGCACTGAAGGTGCAGACTGCGTCCTTCGGTTCTATGTACAGCCCACAGAGCAGCAGCATGGCAGTCCGGGGCCTCGCTTCATTGGAGAGCCCCTTCCTGCGCACCAGCTTGTTTTGCGCACCGGCTCTGGACGCCTGCGCCTGCTCATCAGCGACTGGCAATGTCAAAAGCCGCACGACGATGCCGATATGAGCAAGGGCGCAAAGAGGAAGCGCGCCGAATCCCCCGCCCGCCCGCCCGGCGATGTTGGCAAGCAGAACGAGCCGGCAGAGCACACACAGCCACCTACCGGGGACCAGGCCAGCGCTACGTCAAGTCTCCACTCCAACGGCCAGGCTCTG
>VFQN01004738.1_pt1 | contig 17574 bp, 15 predicted proteins | sample 3512371 | NCBI WGS metagenome assembly VFQN01 (sample SAMN10412370, study PRJNA504923) | tailings metagenome | isolation source: Replicate 2 from Balatoc abandoned mine | place: Philippines: Itogon, Benguet | collected 2017-08-28 | reverse complement strand
AAGAGAAGTTTCATCATTCACATCTTTCTATCCTTATTGTCTAGATTGTTTGAGGTCCAGATCAAAGATTCTGATCTGACATTACAAGCTGCGATACAAACCGGCATTGAGGAATGGAAGCAGGTAATCAAGTTCTAGATTGGTGGTCAGGTTTACGATCACTTTCCACAGTTAGATTCAGAATATTTAGAAATTTCCCCAGAGATCCAGGCTGCGAATCCTTACACTCGCAAAGTAAAAGGAACCTCAAAATTATCTCTGGCGATTCCTCGAAACTTTCGTTTTGAGCTGATTCAAGACGGTAATCGAGATTTGCTTAATCAACTATCTCACGAATGGATTCCCGAAGATAAGAAATCAGAATATTATGACCATCTTAAGACAATCTTCCACAAGATACCTAAAGCCTCTCAGCTACAAGATCGATTACCTCGAAGTCAATTAAAACTTGGGGAGTATATTCAACAAGGCAAACTCTATCATCAAGACTCAATGGTCTTCCCTGAAATGGACCTTAACTATACTCAAAGCCAAAGCCAACAGTTAGAGGTAAATTCATTTCATCCAATTCCACTGACGATATCTTTAAAATCAACCTGAAATTTGAATGATCTCTTAAGGGCAAGACTGAAAACGATGGATCCTTACTATTAGAAGATGATAAAATTTATGTAATGAATGTTTACAACCCATCTGATCACTCATTAGAACAATCATTAAAGTTTGTGGGTAGACAGTCTTTGGAGGATGTCCAAAGAAGTATTTATTGCCTTCATGATCAATTACCATACCATGAGACTTGCAATCGAAGTAAAGCTATAGAATTCATAAAAGATCAAGGAGTGTCTACTTTGCCATCCCTTCCCGCCAGCTTATTTGTGATCAACGAAGCGATTTATACCGACCATCCAGAAGATTATCATTTTGTTCAAGACAACGATGGTATAGTGTCTATGATTGCCTCTACAACTCTCACTGATAGATTTCTTAGACTCGTCCGCTCAGACAGGATTCAACTCACTTCAGAACACACTTGACTCGCTTTCCCTAAACTCTGTGAAGTCATTCGTCTATATTCATTACGGATGTTGTGAACATATCATCCAACTCGTGGACATTCATCGCTACCATGACCGTTTCGATAGTTCTGATTCTTCTCACTACCCAATTGAAGTTTTTCGCTCTATCCCAAGGAAGAGACGGTGTCAGATCTGTGATGTCTTAAGCGCGGAGCACATAGTATATAATGATCGACTTGCTGATTCTAACCCTTGTCTCTTTTGTCGGTAAGTGAGGAAATGAAATCACTGACGTCAATTTTTCATATTTTTGTGCAGAACATGTTTTAACATGCTTCACTTCTCTGAGGATGGCCAGCTACTCTACGATGACTTCTATCTCTTCCCTTACTTGCATGATCGATAAAACGAAAGAGAATGGATGTTAAACTCGTTAAGAATTAAATAAAAATTTTATAGAATAATTAAAATTCGATGCATTTCTCCTACGATCAAGAAGAATTAAAATCAGTCCAAGTAAAGGATAAAAGGCACTTACTTCATGACTGCGCGATTTGCTTCATTTAATAGCGACGGCCATTGCTTCGGCTGCGGCTTCTACGATCACCACCGCCATATCTATCACGACTTCTGCTTCTTCCACGATCTCTTCCTCCATAGTCTCCACCTCCTCGGTAATCATCGCGACCACCGGCTCGGTAGTCACGACTGTCTCGACCGTAGTCCCCGCGAGGAGCATCGCGATAGTCTCTGCGATCACGTGAATCTCTTCGATAAGAATCGCGAGGGTTGCCGTAGCCACTGGATATACAGGAAAGAAGGGAAACAGGTTAATATTTCGTCAGGAAAGGAAGAAAACAGGAACAATTCTCTGCTATCTGGGAAAATACTGCACTCACCCTCCTCGTCCACCACCGTTCCCGCCGCGACGGGAATAGAAAGCTTTTGGGTTATCAGGACGTCTGGCCTTGGCTTCTTGAACGCGAATCACTAAGCCTTCGAATTCAGTATCATTTAGGGCACGCATAGCATCTTCTGCGGACCGCTTGTCGATGTAACGAACAAAGGCATAACCGCGTGGCTCAGTGGAACCAAATTGTCTTGGAATGTAGACATCACCAACTTCACCGAAATCGCCGAACTTCTCCTTTAATCTCTCATTGCTGTTATGTACAGTGAGACTGTTGTTCCCGCATTGTTGCATCAAACTTACGTGACTCGGCTTGAGATGTTATCAATCTTCAAGGTATACATACCATCGATATTTGGTGGATCTTTACGCTCCTTTCGCTCACCACCAACATCTTTTTGATCGTTGTTGCCGTTGTCGGACATTTTCTTTGAATTTTTTTGTAAGTTGATGGTGCCTTAACTTACTCGACTTTTTATAAAATTAAAAAAATAGAGATAAAAATTGATTTTTATCATTTTCCCCGTAATTCCCAATTTCCCAACTCTCGAATTATCCAAAAGTCAAGATTTGTGAAAAATCAAGTTTTCTTGGCATTTGATCTTTTCAAAGATTTTTCCCGATTTGTTAACAGTTAGTTTAGTCTAGGATTTTTTCAAATTTCTAATCTCTTTCACAGTATTGATTCCTCTCTGAACTTATTGTTTTATCTGACATTTATTGCTTATTGCTTCTAACATGGATACTGAAGCCAAGATTGAAGAGAACGCTGTGGATACAGTTGTTACCTCAACTCCTCCAAACGAGACTGTTACATCAGAGAATCCCAATCCTGCTCCAATTGATACGAATCATGAAACGCTTCCACCTACACCACCTGTTCTTCCTAATGAATCACCTAAAGCAGTTAATGTGGACACAAAGCCCGAAGACATAAGATATTTAACTATCAAAAACTTAGACACAGGAGAAGAATTCATTATTGGAGAAACAGATCCTGATTTTGACTTTGACACATTCGAAATTGGTGCTAAATTAGATGATGTAGCGATTGATCAACAACAGAACAATGAAAAACAAAAATTAGAAAGAATATCATGGTGGAAAGCCTTCTTCAATTACATCTATCGGAACAAAAGCACAAAAGATCATATTGATGAAAAAGTGGCTGCAAATCTTGAAAATCATTCTTCACAACATGGAAATAATTCGAACAAACCAAAAACACCCTTCACGAAATTATCATCTTTTCGTTTTCGGAAGGAATTAGGGCGAGGAGCATTCGGACGTGTATTATTAGCTGAAGCTAAAACAGATGGTAAATTATATGCATTAAAAATTATTAGTAAAAAGAATATGAGATCATCTGATCGAAGACAGGCGAAAGCTGAAAGAGATATTTTACATTGTATGACATTAAAAGCACCACATCCCTTTACCTCAGGATTAAAATTTGCTTTCCAAAGTGAAAATCATTTATATTTAGGTATGGATTATATTCCTGGTGGAAATTTAAGAGAATTGATTAAACGATTCAAATATTTACCTCAGGTAAGATCTGTTTCCTAACTTTATGGTCTCTTATCTTGCTCATGTTGTTTCTTTGTTTGATTAGGATTGGGTTCAATTCTATGCCGCAGAATTAATTCTGGCAATTTCTCATCTTCACTCGTTGAATGTTCTATACCGCGATATCAAACCTCACAATGTGATGATTGATGCGAGGGGTCACTTGATTCTCATTGATTTTGGATTATCAAAGCAAGAGATTTCGCATCCGCGTGGTGCTTTGTCATTAGTTGGAACTCCTGATTATTCTGCACCTGAGGTGTTAAGGACGGGTGTACAACAGATAGAAGCGCATAATCGAGAAAAGGCGATGAGAGCAAAGCATGGGAAGAAATATAAAGGATCTACCAATGGTGGGAAGAAGGAAGATGAAGGATTTGCTATGCAAAACATTGGTTATGGAAAAGCAGCAGACTGGTGGTCATTAGGTATTATGATTTATGAGATGTTAGCGGGAAAGCCAACTTTCCGAGGACAAGATCTTCGAGAAACGTATCAAAAGTAAGAGTTATTCACTTCTTCCCTTTTTTCCCGTTACTTATGATAAAATTGTAGAATCTTATATGCTAAGTTGGAATTCAACCCAGAAGAACGCTTCTCGCCTGAGGCAAAACAGCTGCTAGAAGGATTGATCAACAGGTTCGTGACTCTTTTTTGATTTTTAGGTTCGTTATTAATGTTTTCCTCATAGGGATCCTCAAATCCGCCTTGGTGCTTGGGAAAATCCTCCTAAGGATATCATGAGCTCTGCATTCTTCTCGAACATCCAATGGGACGCAGTTTTTGAAAGAAAGCAAGATGGTCCTTGGTTACCAGATTTACCGGGATTTTATCGACGATCTATGCTGACTGGTTCCGGAAAGAGCGGTACTGAAGAACCTGATACCACATTTACGAAGATCGACTTTACACCACCTCCTTATCATCGCATGACAGAAGATCCGAATGCTGCCAACAATACCAATGATACCACTAAGCGTCGCACCACTCTTGACAATACCCACACCACCAAGAAGCCTGCAAATGAAGATGATGAAGATGAAGAAGAAGAGGAGGAAGATGAGGAATACTCTGATAATGAACAAGATGACATTGCTGTTCGTGACTCAGTTTTTATCTCCAATCAAAATGAAGTTCCTGGATGGTCTTACATCGATGAGGCTGTGTTGATGTCTTACATTAGTAGTTTAGCTGAAAAGAAAGAGGAAAAATTAGAGAAAGAGAAACGTAAGAAGGAGAAGGAGGAGAAGAAGCTGCAACGTCAGCTGAAAGCTGGAACTATAACGACTTCAGAATCTACTGAAGAAGCTCCTGCGGTCGCTGAAGAAGAGCAAACCGAGCAGAAATAAACTTTCATGCTCTGTCTTTTTTTCGTATATAGTTTTACCTTTGTGCAATCGTCAATTCGTTGCACACATTGCAAACCAACTGGCTGTTGCTGAAGGTTTGAAAGAATGTAGATATTTACTTTGGATCTGTTCTTCCTCACCCTCCTATTCCAAAGCATTTCCACTTGCTATCTCTGATCGTCTTCGATCTTACACGACCCTTTCATTGTTGGTATTATATAGTATTCATACCTTAGTATTTTTCTTTTATGTGTAAAACAGAGTAGTTGTGCGTTTTGTTTGTCATATCTGATTAAACTTCATATGGCTGATCCCCTCTTGTCACAAGTAGAAAATGATGAGAATTTCTTCTTTGATTAGTTGTTTAGTTGCACAGAGAAAATTCTATTGCTAAGAAAACTCTGAAATTTAGATTTGTAGGGATTGCCCTTGAGAGCAGTATATGCATTATTTGGAAGAAAATGGAAAGCATTTGTTTTTACAGAAGATTAAGTTGTGATGTGAAAAACAACTCTTAAAAGTAAGGGAAACCCTTGCCCGTGACAACAGCTTGTGTGACGATTCCGGAGAAAGCTAACATAGCCAATCGACCATTCTCTAATTCCTTCAGCTGTAAATCTTCTTTAACTTTATCTGACTTGCCATTGTAGAATCCAAGAGGATCAAAGTAAAACTCTCCTGGCTGTCTTCCTGATCCATTTAACATATCACGAATGGCAACAACGTTGATGGCTTCCAGAGCAATGACCAAGGCAAGAACTTGGAATAACGCGCCTGAGGAGACAGCTGCATTATGCGCAGCGACAGAAGAGATTGCATGAACATCTCCTGGGAGGTGGAAGAAGTCAGTGGCGATGAATCCTACTGTTGCGAGCATAGCGATTCGGCAGTGCTTCAACTCAGCTTCACGTAAGTATCGAACATCCAACACATCAGAAAAGCCAAGAGGATCAAACCCTCGACTTCCCACGACCTTGTTTAAGTTCTTTGGTTCTTCCAGAAAGGGTACTGATTTGCTCTTTGCTGCTAATTCGAGAGCTCGTGAAGCTTTCACATTTAGAGAATTGACTTGATAGCCATGCACGAAAGCCACAATAACAGCAAAGACGACAGAAATGAAAGCAGATTTCATGATTAAATCGATAAAAAAGAGTTTACTAAAGTCTTTTCTTTGGAATTTGTCGGAGATAATAGCTCAATGAAGTTAAATCTTTGAACATCAAGCTAACTTAGCCAGGGGTGAAAACGATCGATCCTCACTTCAATCGTTTTCAAGAACTTTCATCGAACAAAATAAATCTCGAGTTTTACGAATATCGAGATCTTTGAAATCCGGTTAACGGTATAATTGAAAAAACTTGCTTTATTTGTTCCCTTTCTCTCACTGGCACAGTAACTAACTCACTTTTTAATTGCAACAAGCTGCAGATTGATTGTCCTGTTTGAGAAATCAGCGGAAATGAGTGGAGTTGATGCTTTGATCGATCCTAAACAGGAAGAAGAGGAGGATCTCTTTGGAGATGATACTGGACTTGACAATAACAATGATGATGATCCATTTGATGCTGAAGAAGAAGGAGACGCAGCAGATGATGGTGAGGATGGTAATGATGGAGAAGAAGATGAACGTGTCGAAGAGGATGGAGACGATAATGAAGAGGAAGATGAAGATGTTGGGGGTAATGACTTCCAGCAGAAAGACACTGACAAGAAGAAAAAACGAAAGCGTGCTGCTGCAACTGAGAAGAAAGCCAAGAAATCGTAAGTTTAGCTCATTTCTCCCATGTTTGTAATGTTTTATTTCTTTTTCCTTCGCTCTATACAGGCGTAAGAAGGTCACTCGATATAACTTCTTCAATGAAGAAGCTGAAGTAGCAGACTCTGAAGAAGAAGATGATGAATATGAAACAGCAGAAAAAGAAGAAGTTTTAGATAAAGATCATTTAGATGCTATTGCACGTGTAGAAAAACGTCATAATATTAATCGTGATTTTCAAAAGAAATCAGCTGATGAATTAGTAGCTGACATCGAGAAACGACATCAATATCAAGAACAATTTAAACAACAATTTGAAGATAATGAAGGCTTTTTAGGACAACAAGCAACACCTGTAGCACAACAAGCATTATTACCATCTTTTAAAGATCCGAAATTATTTAAAATTAAATGTAAATTAGGACAAGAACAAATGATTGTACGTGCAATTATGTTAAAGACCATTGATTTACAGCAACAGAATAATGATTTTTTCAAAATTAAAAGTGCATTCTGTGGTCCATCAAAAGGATATATCTATGTGGAAGCAATCTCAGAGAACTTTGCGAAAGAAGTATTAAATGGTTTTAAAGCGATTTATTTAAATTCTTTTCAACAAGTTCCTATTACTGATATGACTTCAGTATTAGCCGTGACCATTAAAAAGAAACCATTAAAGCCTGGCGATTATATTCGTATTAAACGTGGTGTGTTGAAAGGTGATCTTGCACGTGTTATTGATGTCTTTGATGGTGAGACCAAGGCATTAATACAGGCTGTACCGCGTATTGTCTATAATACGGAAGAGAATAGTCTAAATCTTGATGGTAGTCTACCAGGGAAGAAGAAAGTGCTATTATCATCAAAGTTAAATAAAGTTCGTCCACCTCAAGCTTTATTCGATCCTGAACAAGCGTCAGCATCTCATAACGGATATGTCTTTCGACGTCATCATCCATTAGATCCTACCTCTGCTTTATATGATGTATGGAACGGGGAATATTATAAAGATGGCTTCTTATTTAAAGAAGTGAATGTTGATACGTTTATTGATAATCAATTTACTAATAAACCCAAATTAGAGGAGTTAAGAATGTTTATTATCGATCAAACGAATAAGAACAGTAATAACGGGTTTAACGATGAAGATGATGATGGTCCTGATTTCCTCTCGACCTCTAATAAGAAGAAAGAAGAGAAAAAGGCAAAAAAAGTGAAGAAACCTGTAAACCCTGAGGATGATGAGGATGCAAATGCTTTGAGAGATGATGAAGATCAAGATGAACCTGAAGATGATAATGATATGGATGTCGAGGAAAGAGGTCGTCCAATCGCCAATACCCTCTCCAATATGAATGCAGACCTTGCAAAGGAGATCGCAAGGCTTACAGCGGATGAGGATCCGATGAAAGTCAATCCTTTCGTCGTTGGAGATATTGTCAAAGTTATCGGTGGTGAGATGGTGAATCTTATTGGTCGTATTATCAGTATCCATGATGTTACGAAGACTGCGACAATTCGTCCATATAATCACATCACTCTCACAAATGAGTTTGACGTCGAAATCTCCTTATTAGTGAAGTATGTTGAACCTGGCGCTCACGTAAAGGTGACAACAGGTCGATATGCCGGCACCACAGGTCGCGTCGTGTCAGTAACAACCGGTGTAACAGCCAACGATCAATTAGCTATTATCCTGACTGATGGTCTAAATACTGAGATTACCTGTAATGTTTCTATCTTACAGATATCTGATGAAGTTGCAACAGGATTAGGTAATTTAATGGGTTTTGAATTATATGATCTCGTCAAATTAAATGAAAATGAATCAGCTGTTGTGATTAATGTTGGTACCGAGAAATTGAAAGTAATGAATCATTTATCGGATGTGAAAGATGTTGCACCACAAGAGATACGTGGTAAATTAAATAATATTAGTCAAAAGACGAAAGCATTAGATGCAAGTCAAAACTCGATGGGTGTTGGTGATACAGTACATGTACTGTCAGGACCGAATAGTAAATTATCTGGTACGATTAAACATATTAATAAAGCAACATTATGGCTTCATTCGAATACCTATCATAAGAATTCTGGTATTTTTGTTGTGAGAGGTCGTAATGTTGCTTTAGCTGGTGTCAGTGCCAATAATAGTGGTGGAGGTGGTATGAGTGTTGGGGGAGGTTTTAATCACTATGGAGGTGCTGGTAGTAATCCTCTTGGAAGTACTATTAGTCAGCAATCGACTCCTTCTCTTGGCTTTGTTAGTCGCACGCCAGTGGGGAGGAATAATGGAGGACCAGGTGGAGGAGGCGGTGGACGTGGTGGTGGTCGCGATACAGCGAGAGGGAAAACTGTCCGCATTACGAAGGGAAAGTATAAAGGCAAGCTAGGACAAGTCGTTGATGAAACAACAACACATTACAGTGTGGAGATATTATCCATGTTTAAAAAAGATATGGTGAAGAAGGTTGATGCCATCATCGTGGGTGATAAGGAAGGCTCCTTCGATCGTCATCGCAGTGCTGCTCATGTGGCAGCAGAACTCCCAGAATACTCCATCGCTGCCTCGACACCATATCTTAGTGCACAGACACCTATACACGTGTTAGGATCAGAGACACCACGTGTCTTCGGTAATGAAACGCCATACCTCGGTGTCGGTGGTGATGACGACCTGCCGTCACAAGAGAGCTCATGGCAGATCACTGACATGGACCGAGCGAATCCTTATTCCTCCTATGGTGGGTCATCAGGTAACTTCGAAGACAGCAGTCAGATGAGTTTCAGTCGCACGACGACGCCAGCGATGACAGACTTTAACAGCACTCCTCGAGACCTGTCAGTCAGTGGTATGCTCTCACCGCCTTACAGCACATCGGGAAGTATGATGCCACCTCCATCATCATCAATATCCACATCAGAGTCTGAGAATCTCATCATCAATAACATGGTTGTAATTATGAAGAAGGGAAAGCATGTCGGAAGAATGGCAGTAGTGCAAGACCATGAGGTAAGAGCTATCGATATAATTCATTCTCTTTGTCTTGCCTGCTCTAACTTCTCTGTCTTTGCGTTAGAATGGTCAAGTAAGACTGAGGTTGAGAGATGGTCAAGGAAGATTACAAGGTGATGACTTGATGGTGACGTCAGATAACTTCGCACCTGCTGATCCTCCTAAAGGCTCTACAGTCTTTGTTGCTCGTGGACCTCACAAGGGAAGAGTCGCCACAGTCAAGGTGAGTCAGATGATGTATTATTAGTGAAGCTGCCATAGTAATTGTGTCGTGATGATAGTCGCTACTGGGCAAGGCAGAGCTGTCAGTGCAGTTTGAGGATGATGTCGATGGAAGTTCAGAGACTTTGAAGAAGAATGTCCTTGTTTGGTTGAATGCTTCTCAAAGCAATCGATGAGAATATTCTTCTTCTTCCTCTCATTTTATTATTATTCTTATTTGCTTGACATTCCCTCCTCCTCCTCCTTCTATTCGATACTGTTTCCGTCGTCTTCTTCTTCTTCGATGATATGATATGATATGACAATCTTTTATGTAAAGTAAATCGGATTCAAGTGAATCAATCACATTAATTAGAAGGAATTTCTTTCTATTAAAGTGTTCTTTAATAGATCAAGAGGCCGATGAGAGTTATTAGTAGTTATCGTTTAAGTTATACTTCTCAATGAATAGAGAGAGAGAGTCAGATGACATTCGAAAGTTCGATTAACATTCTAAGGAATCAGGAAATAGTATTCGAGAGAGAATTCTTAAGAGAAGTGATGATGCACGTGAGAGATGACATACCTTTCAACACGATAAAATCATTTCATTGGGCAGTTAGAAGATCAATCATTAAGCCGTGTGATTTATTGAGTTTATTAAAATGGGGAAATTTGTTCTTTGATTGGGATTTGATTGGTGGCACGTCATAACGAGCTGTTTGCTGTGAGTGTTGATGAATCGAATGAATCGACTCCAGAATTAATTAGAGACCAGCAGATCAATTGATATTCTTTGACCCTCAGTGGGGATACTTGTCAAATGACGTCTACTGCTTTGAAATGATTTATTTTTTGTAACATGATCAACCAAAGTTTCTCTTTAACTGAGCCAATCAATTTAACAACTTATTAGAAGTTACAATCTTGTCGAAAGCACCCGCACTGCATCGGGCATCAAACTGCAGTTTAATCATTGAATCTTTACCACCAGGAATCAATTGAATTATAATACAGGCAATAGGGTTACTTCTCTAATTTCATGTACTTGTATAATTGTAGTACAAACACAATCACGAAATTGATAAATTTCTCCCGAATCGCATCCCACAATAGCCTTTTCTTTGAGGTAGGCACAAGAATAGACGAACTAATCTTACCAATTCTTCCCAATCGCCATTCCAATGTCCTCTTTTGCTGTGAGTAAGTGGATTTGTTGCTTTCGGAACATAATAATATTCGAATCAGGAAAATTCAATATCATTAAGATTATTCGGATGACGAATGCTTATCACAACTGAAAGAAATATGGTCAATGAGATCACTTAATGGTGAAAATTTTAATTCCTATCTAAAGTCCAAATATGAACATTCGAATCTTTATCAGCAGTTACAATGATTTGTAGATTACTTCAAAGTAAAATCATTGGGTTTATTTGCATCATAATGTCATCAACTAAGATGATTATAGATTTACTGCAATATGTAAATAGAAAGCCACTAAAGCTGCTGAAGTACGTTGTAAAGAATGGTACTTCAACAGTTCATGAAAGCGGGTGATAAAATGGTTCGTTGACGATTAATGAAAATAGTTGGTGGTCTTTAAAGTAAATTCATTCATCAATAAGAATCATTTTTTGTAAATTGTGGATACTTGCATGTATCATCGATAGCTCACAAATAATTCCTCAAGTTGTTTGAAAATGTGTTAAGTTATTTATTCCTCAGAGAATTAAACAGAATTCTTCGAGAAGAATTTTATTAGAGCAACCTAAGATAGTGATTCTTATGTGTATGGCTAATTCACCGAAGAAGTTAACGAAATCTGGATTTCCTCCACTTTAAAAATATCGAAAACTTCTTGGTTATTTTAGTTTTATAATGCTTCTTGTTGGAGCATAACTTTTGAGTGACAAACCACATAATACTTGATTTCAATGAGTAATAACAGAAGAATGATCTTGGACCGACACAAACCTTTTATGATTGAAGTCAAATAATGTATAGTCCACAGTCTTCCAGAATCAGCTGACAGCAAAATGATTATACCGGATCATTGCTTTTCTCTAAGACACAAATCCAACGCCACATGTCACCGAATAGTCGCTGGTAGACCATCGAAGAGATTGATAGATGTAATTTTACACCTTCAACCTCGTTTAAGTACGACAGAAGTGACTGCACGAAGTCTTGGATGTCGTCAGAAGTCACATTAGATGCAGTGGGTAACCAGAAGACAAGTCGTCCACCTGGCAGTAACCTCATCTCGGCAAGAAGTAGGAGAAGCATCAAACTATCCAGGGGAATGTACGATGATGATGTGACCATTGTCGAAGCAGATGAAGACTCTAGATCGGAAGGAGGATTGTTACGATCCGCGGGGAAGACATGAGCGAATCTTTCCCCAACAAAGGAAGAATACTGACGTAAGTTTGATCGAATCTTCTTCCATCGCCAAAACCAAACATTTTTCCTTTGATCCAAAGGTAAAATATCTCCATTCGCAATGCCATCATCAGCATTGATAAATATCTCTCTCTTTCCGAAGGGAGGATCAGTGACAATTGCATTGAACTTCATCTGAAGTCATTAAACAGACAATAAGCAAAGAAAGTTCATGTATAGAGAAATGCCTTACATTAGTCAAGTGAGGAGGCAATAGAGGGGAAGGATAAAAGGATTTCCCATCATTTACGTCATCAAATAACCAAACAATTGCATCCAGCGAGAAGAGATCGATTAAACGATCCTTCAAACCATAAGCAATGAAGTTATCCACCACATTCTTCCCTTCTTGGTTTAATACGTCAGTTCTTCGCTCATATACACTCTTCTTAAACTTTACAGAGCTTTGATGGACGCTAGGAGCGATGATTAGTTCACTATCTTCGTACTCTGGCATTCCCTCACAGTCCACATCAGTGCCGACAACTGCACTGCCGAGAGAGGCAGCGGCGATGAGCGTGCTGCCAGTGCCACAGAAAGGATCGAGAGTGACAGAAGTTTCGTCAAGCATCGCGAAGACCGCCGCCACATGAGCAACCGATGCCTTCATCGTCGTTGTCCCAAGGAAAGGGCGGTGACGAAGGTCATATATATGATGGGCGTTGTTCCCTCTAGAAATGATGCGTCCGAAGGTCACTGATGTCGGAGCAATATTATTGTCGTCTATTTGATCGACCTGGGATAAGGGACTGTCCTCGTCGTTGTCACTGTCATCGGAGTGAGCAGAGGCCGACCCCGCTCGTGCTTTCAGTCGTTCATATTCTTCATAATAGTGAGTCCAATCCTCGTAGAAAACAAATTCATACTTCGGGTCCTTCAGTCTTACCTTCCCGGGCAGTTGGTAGAGAGTTGATTTGATCTTCCCGAGCATTTGATGCTTTCCAGGGACATTATAGCCAATCTTCTTCCCAGGATGATAGAAGGTCACAGCCCAAGTTGCAACACTCTTTTCTTTATCAGAGAGACTGGCGAGAAAGGGAGCTACAGTTGTGGGTCGATTGTTCTCCAATGTGACACTAAGTTGATCAACGTCAGGAGCACTGCCCCAAGCATTGAAAACGAAGCGAATCAAACAACAGCGACTTGCAATATCTTTAGCGACTTCATCATCAGGTAACTTGACTTTGATGCAGGATGCTTGACCTGTAATGCCAGATCGAAAGTTCTCTATGAGCTGACTTTGATCGTTGAAATGTGAAGGGGAAAGGTGATCGCTGTGAATCGACTTTTTGAGTACGTAAGTGTAGGCATGGAGATATTCTTGAATCCGTAAATCAGGATGCTTATCTCGAAACTCTATAAAGTAATCTTTCCAATGCTCCCGAGAATCTCCAAAAGAAGCGGCACCAGTTAATCTAATGTCTGAAGTCATCACTCGACGAAAAGGCCTAAAGAAGGAATGTAACAAGGGAAACGTCGCTAGATTGAGATAAAACAAATAGTTTGTCATGCAATCGAATGAGAATAGAAGAGTGACATGGAGTAAGATGAAAAAGGTTGGATGGAAAAAGTGCAAAAGTTATGGACGAGAAGGGAATCGAACCCTTGACCCATCGTATGCGAAACGATTACTCTACCCCTGAGCTACACGCCCATATACTTTGGTATTCTTGATGGGAATATATACTACATTAACGGAAAAAGAGATAATAAGTTTAATGCACATTCCTACATTCGAAGTCGATTCTCTATTTAGTAGCATTTGAAGTTGCTTAAAATTACTTTATGTCTCTTTTTCCTACTTTTATACTACACAAAAAAATCAAAAGAAAGGGAAAAACAGATAAGCTGGCAAAAGAGAAGTAGAGAATGAATATCATGCCTGCGCACCTGGTTGATGATGCCGGTCATTTCTCTTTAGCCTCGAAAGGAAGATAAGGCCTGTGAGATACTTCCAATTTCCCTCTGACATATTTCGGATGAACTTGATTTGACTGTTACATCAACAGTTCTTCGGGGACCATTAAGTTTCGCATGCACAAGAATCACAGCTCCAATGTTTGTGGCGGTGGCGGCGAAGATTGACTCTAATGTTTGACCAATGGATTCCACATGATGATAGTTACTGGGCATTGCTCGTCTTAATGTCTCTAAGTCGAGGCGACTGAGGGAAGCACCTGAAACAGACTGTTTAGACTCCACTGGTGTACTTCCCCATCTTCGACCGAATTCTGCGGTATTTATGACGAAAGGTTTCACATTTTCGCTCTGAGCGGGAGTTGGAGTCGATGTACCACTTAAATCAATATTCCCAAAGACATCACTAATTAATTGCGCAGAAGAGGATGCTGGCACTGGAGGGGCAGGTGGAGGCGAGAAAGCGACGGGAGCATGATTGGGTGCGACAGATAGCCCAGCCAACAAATCGTTTGCATGATTTTGCGGCTGTGATCCAAATCCGTTATGAGTTTGAGTCGATATAGTTGGGGCTGGTGGGAGAGGTGTAGGTTGGTGAGTAGGGGTCGAAGTGTAATCGGACATAAAATCTAACAGCTCGTTGGAGGAGGATGCAACAGGAGCAGCTGACACAGACTTACTAACTGATGTTGAACTTGTGGTCATGTCGTGGAAGAGATCAACTGAAGCGGAAGGTGGTGCTGGTGCTGGAGCAGGGGGAGTGGCGGAAGGTGGACTATACGTTGTTGCGGCTGTCGCTGCACCAATATTTGACGCCCGTCTCTTCGAGGCAGCATTCGCCCCAGGTTTACTCGAAGAAATCCCGCCAAACAAAGCCTGTGCCATCTTTTCTTTCTCTGTCAAAACTTTGGGAACTTCAGGAACAGGTTGTGGAGGAGGTTGTGATACAGGGTTGCCTCCCCACTGCCCGTTTGGAACATTGTTTAAGGTAGGGGTGGTGTTCGTAGGAGCAGCAGGCGCAACAGTTGGTTGATGAACTGGCTCTGTAACAGGAGCAGGGACTGGTGGTGCTGGAGGCGGCTCTGGTTTCTTTCCCCAAACTGCTTGCACACCCCGAGTGTTTATCAGTTGATTACCTTGGGCAGTAGCAATCGAAAGGGGACCTTGTTGACTAGAAAGAGAGGAGACAGACGGGGCACCAGGAAGAGAAGTCAGCGTTGATGCTGAGGGGACCGGCGCAGCAATCGCGACATTTACTGGCGCAGGAATCTTTGGAACCTCGTACGGGGTAATCTTAAGCGAAGACTTTCTCTCTGATCCATCATCTTCTAACATTTTCAAGAATTCTTGGGGAGGATCGTAAGGACGTGCACCAAGATTCAATGACATTTGGACGAACCGATTTAAGAAGGACAAATGATCATCAATCTCAATATCCTCGCAGGAAGCATCAACTGGGAGTACATCAGCCATGATATCAGAGATCTTCAACAAAGCAAGAACTTCAATACATCGCTGTTGAAGATCCAAACATTTTGATTGGGAATAAAATGTAATGAGTTGTAAGACACGTGAAGGGCAATGACCGCTTTGCGCAATAAGTTTGCTTAAAGCAGTGATGCAGCTTGACTTTGTTTCAGATTCGAAGGCTTGGTGTGCTAAATCGCACAATTTGTTCATGATCACTTCCTTCGAGCAGGTTGTGGAGAGATAACCGTACTCGCCGAGCACCCATGCCATGGTTTGTGCAAGGATCGCAGGAAGCTTTGGCTTTTCCAATAATATAAGAAAATGCTCAACTGCTTCAGTACGAAGTTCATCGTCCTTAGCATCGGCAACATTTTCATCATCATCCTCAAACTCTGCACCTTCTGCGATGAGTTGAATCAATGTTTGTGCGACGGCGCCTTTCACTTTATCTCCTGCCAACTCGAAGACGCGAATAATCGTTTGCACATACCATGTATTAGAAGGCGCAAATCGTTCAGCACATTGCGTGATTTGCTGGACTAAATCAGATCTGAAATGATCATCAGTTGATGTTTGCAAGAAAGTTAACAGTTTCTCCACAATAAACTCCACATTGACAGCGTTTGTCATTCGAAATAGTAAATCAAGCTATCGAACGACACCAGTCAGAAAAAAATACGATTCACCAAAAGAGACTTACTGTCTTTCTTTTCAACGTTTCATCAGGATCTTCAAGACAGTCAATGACGGCCATTTGATGATCAGCTGCATATCTTTGAACGATGGGTGATTTTAGGATAAACATGTCAGGAAAATAACTTACTTTGGATGCTCTTTAACAATAGCAGCGAGCCCACGAATACCAACATATTTCAAATTGTGAGAGTCGCTTCTAATAAAGCGACTAATGGAGGTAGCTGCGGCATCCATTAGCATTGTGTTGGGATAGATGGACGTGATCGTCTTCACGCATTCATAAACTAAAAGATTTGAAATTTGTGAGACAGGAAACAGTTAATACAGAAGCAATTTACCAATTGCATATCCAACGTTAATTCCAGTATCAGCTCTCTTCATCGCATCAACTAACACTTCATACATCCCTTCAGAGGATTGTTGATCACCTTTACCCAAGACCGCCAAGATACGTAAGATAGACATCTATCCACGATTCATATGAGTCTTTCTTTGAAAGATAAAAAGAAAAATAATCAAAGCTCACCTGAATCCAAGGCGAAGGGATGCGATGATAGTCGAAATCTCGAGGAAGACGATGTTCGATAATCTGCTTTAAGATGGATACGAAACTTGACACCAGATCCTTAAATTGCATCACATCATCACTGATCATAGCATGAAAGAGTGGTAAAGTAGCAGCCATAACACTTGGATCTTTATCGCACAAGGTGCGACGAATTTTATCCACATGATCGAGAAGGACTCGTTTATCCATCTGATAGAAGCGATGAAGAGCACATACAGCGCGTTTGCGCACTAGGTCCATATCATGTTTCAACAAATTTACGACCTACAATGAAATCAGGAAAAATGAAAGGAAACAGTGTCACTGGGTTCATACATCAGTTATCACGGCTGGAATCATATCCTCCGTCACAATCTTACTGATTGCATTAAGTGCAGCACAAATTTCTAACAAATTGGTGCTAATAATAAAAACAAAACGATTTAAACGGCGTATCTGAAGAGGGAAATTGAAGGATTTACCTTTTCATATCTCTTTGGATTTGATTCACTAACATAAATCTAAACTCATGCTGTGGCGATAAGCACAAGGAAGCTGAATTCAATGTAAGAAGAGGACAGTTAGGCACTAGCAAAACATGTGAGGACCTGCTAAATATCCAACTTTCTTTTGAGTGATCGCAGTGGAGGCGCAAAGTTCCACAGCACGAATATATGCG
>VFQN01004737.1_pt1 | contig 17574 bp, 11 predicted proteins | sample 3512371 | NCBI WGS metagenome assembly VFQN01 (sample SAMN10412370, study PRJNA504923) | tailings metagenome | isolation source: Replicate 2 from Balatoc abandoned mine | place: Philippines: Itogon, Benguet | collected 2017-08-28 | reverse complement strand
TCGCTGATGCATGACTTCATCGCTTTCACTGACCTCCTCGAGAGGAATTTGTAGTTCGTGAAGAAAATCTTCATAACTACATGGTGAGCTTGCAATATCTTTATAGGGTGATCGTCCACCAATAGGAAGATCGTTTAGAACGAAAGGATGAGGACGACCATCGAAGAGACTTCTATTTAATTTTCTTTGTACGGCAGAATACATTTTAAAAGACAATTGATTATCAACTGTTAAACCTAAAGATGAAATTAAATCTTGATTATTCCGCTGTACTCCATCTCTTAATAAGATTATACTAGAAATATCTTCTTGTCCTAGTTTTGGTGCTAATTGTTGTTTTACTTCTTCAACCGTTGTCTTCACTGTAATATTTGTTATCTTATGATGTCTTCCTGTAACATCAACAACAGTAAATTCCATAATATTATAAAAATGTTATGGTGTGAAGTATGAATAGTGTGGAAGGTCTCCCTACAGGTGACGGATCTCGAGATGTGGATTCTGCAGAGAGATCTATGGGAGATACCGACAACAACATAACACTCTTACCGACGAAATCTTTCTGGAACAATAGAATGTAATCTTTTAGAATGTAATTGGTAATGACTCCTCAACTTTTTAATTATTTTCTTTTTTTCTTCTATCTCTCTCGATGAATTTCGCACAAAAGTACTGTACTGGAATTAAATTGTGATGTCGTCTATTTTGTAAAGTTTCTTTCATCTCTCATAATTGTTGATTGACGGAACTGTATGTAACTGTATCAGAAAAAATTGAAATATCTTTCATTTAGGTTTATTGAGAGAGAGAGAAAGAATATGCAATTATTAATTCTGCTTTATTTATTAGTTTATTTGTGTGTATTTTCACTTATATTAGATCAACAAAAGGAGGAAGCTGTAACGATTTTATTTCCACCATGGTGCTTCACCTGTACGGAAATCAGTCTCTGTCCAAGGTTTGAAAACAACTTTCCCATCAACTTGTTCGACATGAGCTAAAGCCAGGGATAAAGGAGCAGGACCTCGCACAACCTTTCCATTCTTATCGTACTGAGAGCCGTGGCATGGGCAACTGTGAAAAAAGATTCAGTAAAGTCAAAGAGAATGACATCACAACTCACATGAATTTATTCTCTGCCTTATTCCATGGAACAACGCATCCCAAGTGAGTGCAAACAGCATTGAGACCAAAATCAGCTAAGTTCTTTTGATCGTCCAGGAGAAGGTAGGTGGCATCGCCCTTAAGACCTTGAACCAACTCTCTAGCATTTGGTTGGTGGCTAGCTTTCCATCCTTCGACTGTGATATCTTTACCGGCAGCATCTGTTGCCGTGGTTCCAGCAGATCCGCCCCCAGTGGATGGAGGGACAAAGAAGGCGAAGTAAGGATAGGCGAGACTGAGAGTAGTCAGCCCAACAGAGCCAAGGAGAATGTTATTCATTGTTTTTCGACGGGCCATATCTGGAACAAAGGCATCGCTGGCTCCAGCTCCAGACATCATCAACTGATAGAAAATACAAGTTTCCTAAGCTCGATAGATTGAATATTCCACAATTATCAGACTTACTTTTGATTTAGAGAATGTAGGCATTCGATTAAAATGGAATGATTGAATCTGTAGCAACATAACACAGATTAATAATCCAACAATATATACTCGGGTCATGATTGATATTTTCTTCTTTCTTTTGATAAATCTAGACTACAACTAAGCTGGTAATAGAAAAATGAGAAAGAAACAGTGAAGAATGTGTGAAATAGCTCTCAAACTCTATGTTTTCTATAAGTTGAGAGGCTAAGATAAAAATTCAATCACTTGGGTTGTTCACTTGACTCTCAGGCACGTCAGTTAGAGGGAAATTCGTAATTTCGGATTTTCGAACTCTTGTGGTATACTGTAGAATTATGGAATGAAAGTGAGTAAATATCTTGTTAATTCATCTTGGAGATTTGTTTTGTGTTACTTTTTACAAGGTTTATGGGAAATGACACATTTTAAATGGTGTTTTCTGTTAATTTTAGCCTTTTTACTTAAGCAAGGGGTTGGTTTACTTGGACTTAAGTCCCCTTTCACCTCCAGTATTAGAAATAACTTTCGATCACAAACACAAGTAATTCTTCAAGAGTTAAATACAGTGCTTCCATCAACAAAGAACGGAGTTATTACAAATCAAAATAATTTTATTATTGATAAGATCGAGAAACTTATAGATCTTCGAAGAAACGAAGCAAGTGATATGAGTTACCTAAATAAATTGGGAGGTGAATGGAAGCTTCTTTGGACAACAGAAAAGGTATTCCAGATTTATTTGTTGTTTATACTAAAAAGTTCTTTTGTAGGAAATTCTTTTCTTCATTCGAAATGGTCTCTTCTTTTTACCCAACAGCAAGTATGAAGGAATTTCACAAACCATTAATTTATCAACCAACCGAATAGAAAATAAGATATTATTTCAAAATGATAATAGTTTCCAAGTCACAGGAAGGTTGTCAGATAAATCGCAATCATTCTCAACATCGTCGGAAGATGCGCTGGATCGAATATTCTTTGAATTTGAACAGGCGACTATTAGATACAACCAGATTAAGATAACTCTCCCTCCTGTCGGTAAAGGATGGTTCGACAATATTTGCATTGATGAAAAATATCGTATTGTGAAGGATATTCGAGGTCTGTATTCTGTCTCTAAATACGAATATCTTTCCATTTACTCTTGATTATGTACAGGTGATTATCTGATCTCACAGAGAGTTAGTGATTAAGTGTTCCCGAATTCAGCAGGTTCAAGTTTTCTTCAAATTGTTTGGGTGAATGAAATGGAGGCAACTTATTGTATGTAGTAAATAGCGACTGGCCGGCGCACAGTATTTCATGCACTTTTGGCATTGCGCATAGACAACCTTTTGATTGTGAGTGAGAAAAATATGACAACAACTTTCCCTCTGTATTTATTTGTATATGGAACTTTACAGAGTGGATTATCGAATGCAAGACACATGTATAACTGTCAGTTTGTAGGAAAGGGGAAAACAATCGAAAAGTTTGCTCTTTATGTTGATGACTATCCTTTTGTAACTCGAAGAAAAGAAATGACTCAAATTTCAGGAGAAATATATCTCATCTCTGATCAAGAAACATTAGATCGATTGGATAGGTTTGAATCTCATCCAACTTGGTATTATAGAGATCTATGTTTGGTGGCAAAGGAATCGAGTGAAGAAACTATTCAAGCTCATCTTTATTTCAATGAAAATATGGATATTGAGAAAGCAAGTGTGGAATTGGTTTCATCGGGGGATTATCGGCTCTCCTCTCAAGTGATAAATCGTTCATGGTTGAAAGAAGAAGATGATCTGGATTCTCCGCCTGCTGGAAGAAAGTAATAATTTTGATAATCGAGTAGATCCAAGGTTTATGCCTTATCTGCAAGGTATTGTAACAAATATAATTAGCCTTTGCTGATTTTCTTTTTTGAAAAATAAATCTTGCCTCTCTCAATGAAATGCTTAAATTCACTGTAAACCGTCAATCAAGAATGTCCACTCCCAACTATTCACAGCATTCATAGAAAATACAAACTGTCATTCTCGGTTTTCGAAATTTTTTAGTCTCAAAGCTTAGTATGTAAAAGTTGATTTTCTGTTCACTTCAACAAGGTTGATGAAAGAAAAGGGAAGCGAGCTGAGCAAAGTGAATCTGAGTTAGATTGGCTTCCAAACGAAGCCTTTTAGACACAAAAATATTGGTTGAAATTTGGTATGATATCATGCTAATTGAAAGTAAAGATAAGGTACCGAGAGATAAAGATAAAGATAAAGTCCACCTTTAGATTACCCGAAGAACAAATTTCAAAAACAAAAACATATGATCATTATGAGGATCGAACTCATGACCTTATCGGTGTTAACGATATGTGATAGCCACTACACCAAACGACCATGACAGATCAGCAACCACAAAGCATAAGAATGCAAGGGCTTTGTTGGGTTTCTTTTGATATGAGTTTGATTCAAGAATTCAAGAGATGTTTGTTCCAAAATCATCAAATACAACAACAACATCTCCTTCTGTTGATTCAACTGCTCTGCGAGTGAAACAACTGGAAATCGGAAGATGGGTTCAACAGTTGTTACAAGTCCGTTTTCCTTTGTTAGCGTATCAAAGAGATTATCAGATGATGGTCACTGAAGTTCAATGCAATGACCCTTCCTGTGTCCCAGTGGAGACTTTAGTTGCTATCATTTTAAATGAAGATCCTGAATTGCTGAATGTCATTAGTCCTTCAAAGTTTTCAACTAAGATACTCAAACCAATCCTGGAAGTCAATGAAGCGGATTTGGAAGAAATCGAATGGCCATTCATTCTGTCTGATACAACACTACAATCCTTTACAATTCAATTAAAGAAGCTTATTTCATCGAGTTTGATTGATGGAGCATCTGATCAGACGAAAGATCGAAGGAAGGGATATATAGCAAATATCTTAAATAATGTTGCTTCTGACGCAACTCTCCAACTCATAAAAGAAGAGGAACAAAGGGAAAGAGATAAAATGGAAGCTGAAAAAAGAATAAAAGAAGAAGCTGAAAGAAAAAGAAAAATTCAAGAAGCGAATGAGAATATCACTGTTGTGAAGATGACGAACACCTCAACCATCTCTCAAACCTCATCCAATTATCCAACCACCGCCAGCGCACAAACACCTTCGCTGTCATCTTCCAGCTCTACAAAACCAACAAGTAAGGTTGGTCCAGCATTAACCGTAGTGAAGGGAGGAGATGAAGGTAGTAAACCAAGACATGAGAAAGGAAGTCGAAGAAGAGGATGTCCTTGTTGTGATCCTGATAACCTTGATAATAAGATTGATAAGATGATGTTCTTAGATATTCCACCAAATTAATATATAAAATTTGTATATAAAAAAAGATCAAAACAAATTATAAATCTACATAAATCTTTTTTCTTTAGATTTATTTCACAATACTTTTCTTATTTATTAGCATCAGGAGTAAGTAATAATTGTTCAATCAGAATATTTACTGCATTAATTCTTCGTATCCAACTTTTCACTCGTATTGCATCAAGATCCATTAATTGTTTGAAATGAAATAATGCTGTTTCGTATCCTTCTAACGTTCCTTCGCTTTCTCTATCAATACAATCTCATCATTAGCAAAAGATATAATAAATTGAGAAGAAAGAATACCTCAAATCAGCATACAATGAAACAAGGTGATAATTCTCAGATCCTTCAGGAGTATTGATCCAAGTTTCTAATCTAAATTGGAATTAGCAGGAGTAAGAAGAAAGTCAAAAAAAGTAACAAATGTCATTTTCAAACCTAGGTAAGATGATAGGAAGTGTTTCAGCATGAAAATTAACAATCCCTCGAAGATAATTCCATGCACTTTCATTCTTCTTCACTTTCTCAAGTGATTGAAAGGTATAATCAATCTCTCTTTGCAATATATCAATAGTTACTGGAATCGATGGATTATCATGAACAACAAACCATCTCTACACACCCAACCACCATGAATATTATTAGAAAATCTAAATAAATGATCATTACTTACTTGATTCCATGCAGAGTTATTACGAATATCTTTTTCTAAACATTTATCAATAAATAATAATTCTTGATCAAATAAATGAAAAGTTTTTAATACCCATTGTCTATGACACCATGCATGATAATTTTTTGCATCAATTTCAAATACTGTTTCAGTAAATGATAATTCTCGTGATGGATCTTTTAATAATTCAATAATAGCACGTCGATGATACCATAATTGATAATTTTTAGGATTTTCTTCAGCAAAATTATCTAAATAATCTAATTCTTCATAAAGATTTGTATTTAATGCCTTTAAACAAGATCTACGATATTGCCTATATATGGAATTGTCATCAATGAGAGAAGGAGTGGGAGGAGGCTTCTCTTACCAGACAGTATAACTAGCAGGATTAATTTCAATTAATTCTTCAGTGAGTTGTAATACACGATGACTTAATTCATTCACTGCTAAAATACCTCGAAATAAATCCATTAAATAAACATCTATTAAGGATGATGATTATTAATTGAGAATTTAAATGAAGAATTAGGCGAAAAATAGAAAAAGAAAAATACAAAAACTTACATTCAGGATCATAGTTGATCACAGCCACTGGATCGGGTCCATCCTCTTGTTTTATTGGTGTAATATCACTCCAATCATAATCTTTTACTTGAAGAATTTCCTCTTCTTCATCATCATCGTGGTGAAAGGAGCTCATCTATTCTTATCGATGAATTGCGAAAAAATTCGTTTCTGTGTATAGCGTAAAGATATGAGAAATATTGATATAGCGTAAAGGATGATCATAACAAAGATAAAGTCCTTCTGTTTGTATACCCTCCTACCAACTTTTTCTTTTCTTTTCTAAGTTTCATATTTAATGATAGAAGTAATTCTTTTCTCGAAAATTTAAAGCTATTTCTTTTTTATTTTTATTTTATTTTTTTATTTTTTTTTTTGTCGATAACTCTTCAAGATCTCTTACAAAGTATTTGATTCGCAATCTCAGTGGGAGGTTATCTTTAAAACACAATTTTTGCAAACAAATCATTCATGATTTTTGTCTTTGTAAAATAATGTACAGTACAACAAAAACAAATTCCTTCATGCTATGATTCAAATATGAAATGAATCAGTAATAAATGCATTCCTACCAATTCCTAACACAGAATTCTTCATACCATACAAAATACTAGAGTACTTCCCTCCATTATCACCTGTATCATTACCATGATGTAATGGCACTCTTTTACCTTCTTGAATTTCAATCGCATGAATATGAAAGACAGGATTCGCGATAATATATTGATGTTGGTAGAGAATCTCAACTAATCGATTATCACATCGAGGTAATCCAAGTTGAAAATCAGTCGAGGCTAGTACTGAGTCAGGTAAAGGAGATTGAAAAATCCATGCATCTTGACTATCTGTACGAAGAGTTAAACCTATTGCATCAGCACGATCCATCCATTTTAGTAATGCAATAAAGGTCTTTGATGGGAATTCTTTTATTTGATAAAGAACATCTTGTGATGACGTTGTTGGTGTTGTTGATAGTTTTTGTTTCTCATAGAAGATACGTAATGTATGATCAAAATATACATCAGCATTCGCTAGAATAAGAAGAGAGAAAGAGACAAAAAAGTATGTAAGATGACTTTATTGTAAGAATAAGAGAATATGTTATACATACCTAGAATGACAGTACGATTTTGTAATTGATGATTCGCAAAAGTGAAAGCATCTTGAAAAGTTAATCGTTTCCCAATCACATATTGTTTAATTTTATATATATTAGGAAATGATGATAATGATTTCATTTGATTTTCGAATAATATTTCTTTTTCTGTTAATAAATAAATTTCTTCAATAAATGGATTTTGTAAATTTTTAATTAATGCATGATTTAAATCACGTTGTATACTAGATAATGGATTACTGTGATGATAATATTGTGTAATCAAAGCTAATCCAGGTCTGTCGTTATCATTAGGTGTGGTAAGGGGTGTATTCGTAGTAGTGGTTGGAGGAGTAGGATGGAGGTTAATTTGGTTAATAATCGTGATTAATTGACTTTGTATAGAATTTAATGTATTCTGATAGGATGGATGATTCTGTAAACATTTTATCATTGAATTAATTAAATGTTCACCTTTATTCTGATAATATTCAATCTGTTGTAATAATGAACGATATTCTCTACCTCTCCCACTTCCTCTTCCTTCTCCACCTCCTTTACTACCACTATCATCAATAATCACCATATTACGCAATTGTTCATCTCTCGATAGATAAGTTGGTATGGTGCTATTAGGATGATAATAATACCGTTGTTGAGCTATTAAAGTATTTTCTAATTGTTTTAAATAATATTTACTCGTCGTTGATTCCCATGCAACTGTAGAGAATATTAATATATAACCACCTTCAGCATTATTAATAGGTGGGAAAGAATAATATTGTTGTAAGAATGGTAAACAATAATCATATTGATAATAAGAATGATAGGATTGAATTAAAGAATTCTCAATTGATGCTTGATTTAATGAAAATACTTTCGAATGTAATCGTTTAGGTCGATTACTACTAGACAATGATGATGATGTCTGTTGTTGTTTATTATTATGAATAATAGGTGATGTAATTTCAACTAATTCAGTTAAATGTAATTCATAAGATGTTTGTAAATATTGTATACGTTGTTTAATATCTTTAATATTATTATAATTATTAATTTCGCGATACAGTGATGTCATACCTAAACATGCATATAATATGGATGATTCTAAATAGATATCATTCGATATTTTAATCGTTTGTTCATTGATATAATGTTGTGTCATAAGACAATAGGAATAAGCTGTTTCATATTCACCTAATAGATAATGTATTAATCCTAATTCTAATAATAATAATGGATAATAATTATCTTTCATTTGTTTTATACGGATATCATCTTTAGGGTATCGTGATTGTAATAGATGATTCCCGATTTCTGCTGCTTCTTGATATTTTCCTTGTCGAAATAATTGATAAAAATCACTCATATGGGATGGTATCTCTTCTCTATCAGGGAATACGAGTGGCTGTGGTTGTCTTTGTTGATATTGTCGTTGTTGCTGCCCTTCTCCCTCGAGTCTTTTCATTGTAATGGTTGCACCTTCATCGAAAGAGTTAGTCGAACCAGTAGATGAGGTGGGAGGTGCAGTACTTGCAGCATTAACAGCTGACGCTAAGGCACTTGCAGCATTAACAGCTGACGCTAAGGCATCGGATGCTGTCGTGGTAATAAATCTTGAAGGATCTTTCAAATCAGTAGTAGTAGAATAAGCAATCTGAATAGTATTCTTACTCTCACTAACTGCTCCTCCAACGCTTGTACCAACTCCTACAACCGATCCTTGATGTCCTGGTTGACGACTGGCAGCAGAGAAGAGATCGAAGGCGATCTTCTTGAATTTAGGCAAGTTATCGAAGGCAGGAGGAGGGGAGGAGGTTACAGGTGTAATCATTGCAGTATTGACAGTGTTTCCACTGCTACTAAAACCCGCACCACCGACTGAAGTTGACGATCCCGGTAGAGTTACCGTGCTTGAAGCTGTGGTAGTGGAGGTATCAGCAGTGGTGAAGGTGGTGGAAATTGAACCAGGTGAAGGAATGACAGGGGTGGAAGTGATTCTAACATCTTCTGGCTGGATTGGCTTTCCCTTTCTCTCTCCCGCTCCCGTGTTAAAGTTCTTTCCAGTAAAAACGTCACCAGTCATCGAAGGTGAGCGATGCGCCTCAATATGTGTGGTTTTAGTTCCTGCTGTCGAAGCTGCTGGCTCTTTTGGATCCGCGACAGATATTTTCTTATTTTCAGCAGGTTTCACGAATAAATTCGAGTTATTATCATCATTAGCATTGCTAGAGATCTTCTTGACACTTTCAACTGGTTCTCGAACATCAATGGTCGTGGGTTGTTGTCGCTGTAGCACAGTCTTCTCGTTCTCAGCTTGTCTTTGACTTGATTTCTTTGGTGGCTTTTTAATACGATCTAAATAATGTGATGGTAAATTAATAAACTCTTCATCACGATATTTATTTTCTTCTTCAGCTGTAATCATTCTTAATTTAATATTATCTTGCTCAATCGGTGTTAATGAATGATCAAACCAAAATTGAAAGAGGTTAGGCCATTTAGAAGCATTCACAGCTAATAAACTTTCCATAATAGCTACTCCATTCCTTTGATTTAACTGCCATTGTTTCATACGATCAATCTTCCCCATTCTTTTCATATTTTCATCAAATGCGAATTCATTCATCTCTCTTTGTTTGGATTTTGCAATATCTGAAGTAATTGAAGTACGTGTCGTCGCAGTTTGTTGTAAAAAGGAATAATAAGACATAATTCCATTATTATCCCCTGTTGATAATAATCGTTGGAAGAAGATTGTCCATTGATATGGATAATACATATCTTCCCATATTAAATAAAGATTTTGTTTAATTTTATGAACAATTCTTTGATAATAATCATAATCATTGACTAATTGTAATGCAATATTAATATAATCTTCAACATCACTTGCTACTAACTCAGGTATATTCATTGTACGATAATAGGTAAAACCCATACGACCACGTAGATACTCGGTAGGTAAGGTAATATATGGTATATTCACAATTAATGAATCAGCGGATGTTCTACTACCATCAAATGGGAATGGATGTAATATAACATTACATATTTTTAATAAATTATAAAAATTCTCTGATGATACTCTTTCAATAATATGTAAACGTGAGAGATTCTCTTCACCACCAATTGCTTTAATCAATCTTAAGAGATAAATACGTGTCCAACGTGCTTGTCTACCACCTGTAACCACCAGATGGACATGTGATGGTGATTTTCTGATAATTTCACCAATAATTAGATCATATAATGGATGGATCTTAAATACACTCTGTGGTAATAGGAATACAAATGCATTTTCTGGTATATTAAAATCGGAACGAGTAAAAGATTGGATTGGCCCAACTAAATGACTAATTTTCGCCTTCTCTAATTCTATTGCAGGATCAACTGGTTGGAAATACCATATCCCTTGTCCTTCTAATAGGATGACTTGTTCGGTATACGGATCGTCCGAACCGTACATTCGGGTACGATAAGGATGTTCCATAATATCAGCAGAGATATAATAATCAATCTTATTCGAACCAGAAGTAATAGGATTACCCCAAAATGCGATCTGAATTGGAGCAAAACGATTGAAAATTAAAAAATGATTTATAGGTTCACTAACAACATCAGCAAATACTAATACATCTAATTGATTAACACTGTTAGTAATAAGATCAACAGCATGTTGATAGACTAATGATATTTCATGAATTTCATCACATGATTCTAATAATATATTTGAGAAAGGTTTCATATCAGTACGTGCAATAAATAAACATACTACTTCAAATTGATGACGTGGGAGATACTTAATAACACCATCTAATAACATTCCATGTGGTTCAAAAATACCAAAAAATTTGGATATAAAACCAATACGAGCTTTTCTCTTCTGATTTAATGGTGATGTAATTAGTAATGAATGAATATCTTGTTTATGTGGGAATGATAATAGTTTAGGATGGGTAATATTAATATCTCTAATGAAATAATGATAGATATTACCTACCATTTCTTGGATTTTACGATCATTGAAACCATGATAGGACAGATAAAAATGGATACGATCTAATGTTGTATCTAATTCATCCTTCTCCGTTGGTGGTGATAATAATATTTGTTTTATATTATTAATAATCATATGACGTTCTTGTAACATATTATCATAAGTGAAAGAAATTGGTGATAACATTAATGCATAACGTAATTTTAATAATAAACGTGATCTTTGATTATAATTCATAGCTTTTAATGCATATTCACGTGCTAATGTTAATAATCCTTCATCTTGATAATGTCCTGCTAGATTAATCATTGGATGTTCTAACGTTGGATCAAGTTTTAATGCTTCTTTTAACCAATAAACTTCTTCATCTTTACGATTCATTGTCCCTAATAATGCACCAAAGTTATTACGAATTCCTGCATCATATGGCATTTGTGGTATAACTCTTTCATAATAGGCAATAGCATCAGCAGATCGTCCTAATCCCTGATAAGCTGCAGCTATATTCCCTTGAATTAATAAATGAGTAGGATCTAATGTTTCACCATGTAAATATACTTTTAAAGCATCATATAATTTCTTTTGATGATGTAATGATGTTCCTAAAAGATAATGAAGAGGTGCAGAAGTTGGATGATGTTGAATAGCTTGTGTCATAACTTTCTCTACTTCAGCGAAGGATTCAGCATGAAGAAGTATTTCTCCTAGGTTTAGCCAGGCATTTAATAATTTAGGATCTACTTGAGCAGCAGTAGTAAATAAATCATACGCATGTTGATAATTACCAAGATTTCGCTCGACAATACCAAGATTTAAGTAAAACGAACCTGCAGCAAGAGAAGTTGGTAATACATGATTTTTTTCAATACTTTCATGACCAAACTTTCTTGCATCCTCTAATCTTCCATTAATACGCAAAGCCTCTAGGTAATTACCGAAAATTGCTGCGGATTTTTGTCCAGGCTGTTTCAAGGCTCTCTCGAAGTGAAAGAGAGCTTTCGTGAAATCACGACCAAGTTTGAGGAGGAGAGTCCCATATAATTGATTTCCATCAATGTGATTTGGATCAATCCGCAATACTTCTTCTAAATCCTTCAAAGCAGGCTCGATTTTACCCTCATTCAAATAGTCAGCGGCTCGAAAAACTAAAGTTTCTGTATCAACGTTCTTCGGAGTCCTACTGCCAGAAAAGACCGATGTTGCTCCATAACTTCTATAAAAGGTAAGAAAGAATAGAATACTTGAAAGAAATAACTTCGTCTTTGCAACCATTTTCAATGAACGAAGCTACCAACAACAACAATGAAACTGCGCAAAGATAAATGGTTTACGATTAATAAACGTTCATTCCGTTTTCATTTCCGTTTGTTTTCGCACTTTCTTTAATTTGACACGACAGACAATCTTGAACCTGCGAATCTCCGATGCTCACCACTCGAAATTTGACCGGAAGAGCAATGATGCGATTCATCCGTTCTCAATACATTCCTCTACCAACAAAGTTGTGTTCGCTATTTTTCATCATTTATCCTTCTACACTTCTTCAAAAAGGTAATGACAAGCATTTAGACCAAGGACCACATTCTTTCGAAAAATTATTTTCTTCATCTGTTTTCTTCCTGGACTTTAACGTTTTTTATTTGTTATTTTTGTTGTCTTGTTGCCAATTTTTTTTTCTTTTTTTTCTTTGCATTGATTTGTGTGTCGAGAACATACACAAATATGAAATCGACTTCTGGGATGGTCTTTGATTATCAAGAGTTAACTTCTTCGATGAGGTTTATCAGTGAGGATGAGATGAGGCAAAATGCTGAATTACTAATAAGCTTATCCCGATACCGAGGTGATTTTAATCCTCCACCCCCTACAGAGTAAGTCTTTGAAGTTTCGGATTCTTTGGTCGATTTCTAACATGAACTTTCATGTAGATCGAAGATATTGCCAAGTTCTCCCGCTCCATTAACTGATTCTGGTGACGATGGGAGTATTACTTCGACTGATACTTCCAGGGTTTCTTTACCTGAAAATGCACCATCAAAATATTCTAATTTTTTAGCATTAGCATTTAATGAAGGTGATGCGAATGCAATATTACATTTTGCACGAAATTTATGTATACCAGAAATTGAATTTGTTTTACATGTATATAATATTAAAAACCAAATGAAAGGTATTAAAAAACCTTTAAATCATTTTGGTAATTTTACTCATGGTGTACTTTCGTTAAAAGATGTATATCAATTTTATTCCAATTTTTTAAAAGTTGTACCTGATGGTTATATGGAAATTTTATCAAGTAGATGTTGTTATGATCGAGAGTGTTCCTTATACATTTCATCATTTCGTTATACAGGTTCAATTACCAGTAGAAATACCCTTATAGCTGAAAGTGATTCTCATGGTAATATATGTGCAATACATGATATTAATCCTGCTGTTTTAATTCCTGATTGTATTGATTTTACTATTGAAGGCTCTTTTATTATGTATCGTAATAAAGACGGAAAATTTTATAAAATCGAATGGTATTATGAGTTTTTCTAAATACGTAAAAAATACCTCGCTATAATGCATTGATTTCTCCTTTTTTTTAAAACCACCACTGCTTCTCTGGGTATTTGTGTTTTTTATTTTGGTTTTCCTTTTTTTTATTTATTTGTCCCTTCCTTCCAGCTCTCTACTCATTCTATTCTCTTTCATATGCTTTTTTAGGTTTTTGTTTCATCTTGAATGTAGCTATCCCCTGCTCATTTTTTATTTCTCTCTTTTCTTCTGCATTTGTCTTGTTGCATACATGCTAACTTTTCCCCCCTATTCTATATGTAATTTTTGTCAATGTCTCCTCTATGACAGGCTTTGATGACATGAAACTTCATTTGTAATCAAATAAGAAAATAAACCCTTCACAGGAATTCTAGTTCTAGAAATTAACTGTGCACAGTTGGGTTTGCAATATACCAAATATTGTGCCGTTTCTTCAATATTGTGCCTTTTCTATTTCTTTCAAAAATGATTTGTCATCGTTTTATCGGGCATAGGGTATCTCTGTTCTATTGATTTTGAATATTCGTTAGAGGGTGAGCAAAGATCAAAAATCTCATGGATTCAAACATCTCAAACATCTCCCCTCTCCTTCATCTCTCAGAAGACGCTACAACTTTTATCGAACGCTTCCTCCACCACTGCAAAACTATCGTCCTCTACTGAAGAAGCCACAAAATTTGGTAACAAAACAAGATTTTTGTGGAAAGTTCCTGGTCCGAAGAAAAAAAAGGGAATTCAAGTTTCCTAGAGAGGAGCCACTCTTTCCCAGCAATTGAATACAACTTCAATCCGAGAGAAAAGGGGGAACTGCAGTGTTCGGTAAATTTCTGTGGGTTTGGAGAGTGTGAAAAAGCCCTCGTCTGCCCAAATGGAAGGTTTTTGGTGCAGGGGATTCAGAACAACACAAAGTTTATGCTGCGTTCGAGCAACAGGTAACAAAACTTTTATAAGTCCACGATTGATTCAATTACTGGATGAACAAATGTTTTGTAGTTTTGTAGTGAACGATATTAATGGAGGTGACTTCAAATCCTCAACAGCTAACTATCACCAAAGAATAAGATCCTTTGGATGAAGCACAATTTAATTGCACTTGTACTTCAACAGTCCTGTTTTGGATTTTGATCATTGTTGTTATTACTACTATACCTACTATTTGTTGCATCTTACAATGATCAGTGTTGATGAACTTCAATATTATGAAGATCTTTTGGATCTCTTAGATACTCCTTTTGGTGAGTCATCAGTCAACCCTTTTCTAACTTCAACTCACCACTCTTATATAGTTGATGAACTTTACGACCTTGAAACCGATCAAGACCTTGCAAGCGATTCTTCATCTACTACTGAAGATAACTTTGACCTTCTGTCATCTGAAAAAATCTCCCGGAAAAGAAAGTGCAAGTCTCATTCAAGTGACTGTGACTCACCACCTAGAATTAAAAAGGCAAAATCACCTTACTCCGTTGTTGCCCCATCCAAATACGCCAATTTCCTTATTAGTGCCTTGAATCAACATGATTCACAGGCTTTACGTGAATGTTTTCACACCATCTGTACTGAAGAAGCTCGAATATCGTTCAATATTTATAATTTACGCAATCAAGGTTGCATCCGACCATTTAATCACTTTGGTAACTTTAGTTCCGCTAATTTAGACCAAGAAGGATTTATTGCTTTCCAAGCTGCTTTATCCGAAATAGTCCCTGATGGATTTATGGAAGTTCTGAATAGTCGATCTTGTTATGAAGGGGATGATAGCTCTGTTTATATCTCCTGTTTTAGATCTAGTGGTACCATCATTAACCAAGATTCAATGATCGGTATTGCCGACGAAAATGGACAATTACGTCAAATTCGACAATCTAATTTACATTTATGCAATATTTCTGCTACACAAAAATTTATGAAACCATTTATAAGTGAAGGATCTCTCATTATGTATCGTAATGCTGAGGGCAAAGTTACAAATATCGAACTTTATTATGAATATTCCCTTTAAAATTGATAATTAGAAAATTCTCTCAAGATGAATGAACGAACGAACGAACGATTCATTGACTGTGTTATTTGGCAATATTGTTCTGTGGCTAGTATTTTCCAAACCTTAATTATTTTAGGAGATCTTTTTCTCCACCAAATACACAGGGCTCTCCTAAATATTTTCTACTCCTATTTTCTACTTTGCGAAACAAGGCTCAAGTTTTCATTTCATGTTTTTGGCCACTCGCTTTACATTGAAATTCGACTTTCTTGCTTTATATTCAAATGAATGGCAGATTTAGTTATTCTCTTTGATTTTTAATTGCAAAGGGGTCCAATTCGAATGAAGACCTTTCAGTGTTTTGACTTTTCTTTTGCAAGAGATGTTATCTTTTACATTTAAATTCTACTCACTACCAGGATGTAAATCTCTCTCATTTCGGATTACTTCCTTCTTTCTTTTCTCCTTTCTCTATGTCATTGTGTCCTCATTTCTTTCCCCTTTTAACGAAATTTCATGTTCTATTCCTTTTGTTGTTGTTGGTCATCCCCAAAATTTATCATCACCAGAATTACCCCTCTACCCCTCCTCTACCTATCTTAAGGTTTATTATTGTATTATGGACATTTGATTGATCGAGAAATAAATCAATCAATCTTTTCTCCCTTTTTAATTATATTGAAGAGGGAGATAATATATGAAAGATTATAACATCTCATGAAAGCTCTCCTGCATCAGTAATTTCGTCTTACCGGTGTTTGGGATCCAAAAGAATTATTCCGAATCAAAGGCAAATAGTTTGCGTTTAATGAAACAAATAGTTTTGGAATTTAGAAAACAACAATCTTAGATGATATCTCCCAACTAAACCAACTACTTTACGATATCAATACTAGCATCCGTTCTTTGTGTCACCAATGATTAGAGTTACATCTTTATCGCCATTTTAAACGAATGAATGATTGAGGATGGAAAATTTCTACTTCTTTGCTTGTTCTCTCTTTTTATAGTATTTTCTTTTAATTTCAACCTGTTTTTTAACTTCACATTCCATATCCGTTTTGTTATCATAGTAATAATAATAAGCATAGTCCTGGCATTTATCCTAAGTTTTCTTAATAAAAACTTGGTTTTGCTTTTTCTTTTTTCTTCCCGATCCGTTGAGAAACTTCCACACTGCACGACAATTATAATGATATCAGTTATATCAGGGATTGAACTCTTTTCGTACCTTAAACAGGGGAATAAGTAGCAGAGAAAAAGCAAGCAAATAACGATGATAATCATTCTGCTACAAATCACTCATCAAGTCGTTCAAATCCATGCTGATTTGAGCGACAACAAGAGCAAAAGTTACAGGAAAGATATTTTGCTGTGAGGTAAAAGAAATTACATAGTGCCGCGAATTTTGTATTGTTCGTCGTTGATGATGAGGTTGAAACATAAAACACAGGTCTCATCACATGACCATCTTGTTCAGTTAAATCCATTACATCTTGTTTATGTCCGAATAATTTGATGTTCACAATGTCTTCATGATCATCGTGATCATCTTTAGAAGGAGGATTCAAAATCCTCTTGGTTGCAGCAAAGATCGATGTATGTTTTGGGGTGGTCTTCGATTGATATACATTGTTCTTCGTTGGGTTATGTTTACTCCCATGTTCTGATAGTTCAATCGTATCGAATTCTTCTTCCATCATAAAATTAGCCATCTTAATGTCGTAGCTCGTGGCAAGAGCATCATCATCTTCTTCGTCCACTAATTGACGACGGAAAGTTGTTTCATTCTTTCGATATTTCA
>VFQN01004735.1_pt1 | contig 17580 bp, 12 predicted proteins | sample 3512371 | NCBI WGS metagenome assembly VFQN01 (sample SAMN10412370, study PRJNA504923) | tailings metagenome | isolation source: Replicate 2 from Balatoc abandoned mine | place: Philippines: Itogon, Benguet | collected 2017-08-28 | reverse complement strand
TCGGCGAGGTGATGCGCGCCGGCGGCATCGGCGAGGTGGTGGCCTCGCGCAACCCGGCCTTCGCCGTGGGCGACAAGGTCAGCGCCGGCCTCGGCGTGCAGGAGTTCTGCCTGATCCCGGCCGACCAGATCAAGCGCGCCGGCCTGTTGAAGATCGACACCCGGATCGGCAGCGAGACGCAGTGGCTGAACGTGCTGGGCATGCCCGGCATGACCGGCTACTTCGGGCTGATGGACGTCGGCCAGCCCAAGGCCGGCGAGACGCTGGTGGTCTCGGGCGCGGCCGGCGCGGTGGGCCAGACGGTGGGCCAGCTCGCGAAGATCAAGGGCTGCCGCGTCGTCGGCATCGCCGGCGGGCCGGACAAGTGCCGCTGGGTGGTCGAGGAGCTCGGCTTCGACGCCTGCATCGACTACAAGTCGGGCAGCGTGCGCGACGGGCTGAAGCAGCACTGCCCCGGCGGCATCGACATCTACTTCGACAACGTCGGCGGTGACATCCTCGATACCGTGCTCACGCGCATCAACCGCAAGGCGCGCATCGTGATCTGCGGCGCGATCAGCCAGTACAACAACACCACGCCGGTGCAGGGCCCGAAGAACTACCTGTCGCTGCTGGTCAACCGGGCGCGCATGGAGGGCATCGTGGTGTTCGACTACGCCGACCGCTACCCGCAGGCCGTGGCCGAGATGGCCGGCTACCTGAAGGACGGCCGCATGAAGAGCAAGGAAGACGTGGTCGACGGACTGGCGAACTTCCCCTCGGCACTGCTCAGGCTGTTCAGCGGACAGAACTTCGGCAAGCTGGTGCTGCGCCTGGCGTAGGGCGGATTTCTCGATTCGAGGTGTGCCAGGCTGCCGGGCAAAGGCCGCGTCAGCCTAGACTTGGCGCGTGACGCGCGAGCACTCCCCCTCCCCCGAGACCCTGGCCGCCTGGGCCGCGAGTTCGTCGGACCTGCTGGCGCTGACCACCGCCGACGGCGCGCTGCTGTGGAGCAACGCGGCGTTCCGCGAGCGCTTCGGCGAAGCCCTGCCTGGGCCGCTGATCCTGACGCCGCCGTCACGCCCGCGCGAGGACTTCGCCCTCGGCGAGCACTGGTTCGCCGTCGAGGCACGGCCGGTTCCCGAGGGCATCGCCTGGCGGCTCGAGGACCTGACGGCCGAGCGCGAAGCGGCGCGGGTCCACGAGCTCCTCGATACGGCGCAGGAGTTCGGCCGCATCGGCGTCTGGGAGCGCGATGTCGCCACCGGCCGCGGCCACTGGGATCGGCACATCTTCGAGTTCTGGGGCCTGGACCCGGCCGGCCCGACGCCCAACTACGCCGAGGCGATGGACAGGGTCCACCCCGACGACCGTGTCGTGCTGCCACGCGACGACCTGCTCACCCGGGTGGGCCGCCACTCGCAGCGCTTCCGCATCATGCGTGCCGACGGCGGTGTGCGCTGGGTGCACTCGCACTGGGAAGTCAAGCCCGGCCCGGACGGCCGCGCCGCTCGCGCCATCGGCGTGATGATGGACGACACCGAGGTCTACGAGCTGGCGCGCTCGCTGGGCGATGCCAGCGCGCAGCTGAAGCTGGCCGTGGAACTGGCCGACATCGCGATCTGGCGCCACGACCTGCGCACCGATCGCATGCACTATAACGACCGCGCCTACGCCGTGCTCGGGATCGAGCCGCGTGCCGACGGGCTGTCGATCGACGAGGTGCGTGGCTTCATCCACCCCGACGACATCGCCGAAGTGCTGGCCTCGGCGCAGCGCGCGCTGGCCACCGACCGGCCCACCGACATGCAGGCGCGCTACCGTCGCAGCGACGGCAGCTGGCGCCACGTGCTGACCCGGCGCGTGGTGCAGCGCGGCCCCGACGGCACACCGCTGGCCTTCCTCGGCGTGGCGCTGGACCTCACCGACCAGGTCGAGCGGCAGCTCCAGGCCAGCGAACTGGCGCTGCGGCTGGAGATGGCCACGAGCGCCGCCGGCGTGGGCATCTGGACGCGCGACCCGCAGACCGAAGCCGGCGAGTGGAACCGCGAGATGTTCGCCCTCAACGGCCGCCCGCCCGAGGCCGGCGTGCCCACGCGCCGGCAGTGGGTCGAGGACATCATCCATCCCGACGACCGGCCGCGCATGAGCACCGTCCGCGAGGAGCTGCTCGAGTCGCCCAAGGGCATGGTCGAGCACGAGTACCGCATCATCCGGCCCGATGGCGCGGTGCGCTGGCTGGTCAACCGCGCGCGCCTGCTGCCCTGGGGCGGCCGCACGCTGATCTTCGGCGTCACCCTGGACGTGACCGAGCGGCGCCTGGCCGAGCAGGCACGGCGCAGCACCGACCAGCGCGCCGCGCTGGCCGCGCGCAGCGCCGGCATCGGCACCTGGGAAATGGACTTCGAGACCGGCGCCGAGCGCTGGGACGAGCAGATGTTCCGCCTGCGCGGACTCGATCCGCGGCGCGATCCGCCGTCGCGCGAGGAACGGCTCGCCATCGTGCACCCGGCCGACCGCGAACGCACCCTGGACGCGCGGCCGTCGTCGACCGGCGAGCGGCGCCCGATGCGCTACGAGTTCCGCGTGCTGCTGCCCGACGGCAGCGTGCGCTGGCTGGCCTCGCGCTCGATCGCGGTGACCGACGAGCAGGGTCGCGCGCTGCGCCGCATCGGCGTGAACTGGGACGTCACCGACGCCAAGGAGGCCGAAGCCGCGCGTGCCGCCACGGCGGTGGCCGAGCGCGCCAGCCAGGCCAAGTCGCAGTTCCTCGCCCGCATGAGCCACGAGCTGCGCACGCCGCTGAACGCCGTGCTCGGCTTCACGCAGCTGCTGCAGTTCGAGGACACCGACCCGGCGCGCAGCGCCAAGCTCGGCCACATCCGCGCCGCCGGCGAGCACCTGCTGTCGCTGATCGACGGCGTGCTCGACCTGTCCAGCCTGGAGGCCGGCAACCTGCGCCTGCAGCCGCAGCCGATCGACCTCGCCGCGCTGGCCGACCAGGCCTTGCCGCTGGTGTCGGTGCTGGCGCAGCGCCAGGGCGTGCGCCTGGTGCGAGGCGAGATCGACGGCGTGGCCCTGGCCGACCGCACGCGCACGCTGCAGGTGGTGATGAACCTGCTGACCAACGCGATCAAGTACAACCGCCCCGGCGGCGAGGTGCGCCTGTCGGCCCGCGCCGGCGCACGGGCCGTGACGATCGAGGTGGCCGACACGGGCCGCGGCATGAGTGCGGCGCAGCTCGAGCACCTGTTCGAGCCCTTCAACCGGCTCGGTGCAGAGCGCGACGGCATCGAGGGCACCGGCATCGGACTGACCATCGTGAAGGCACTGGTGGGCGGCATGGGCGGGCATGTCGACGTGCACAGCCAGCCGGGTGTGGGCAGCCGATTCCAGGTCACGCTGCCGCGCGCGCCGGCCGGCGTCGAGCCGGCGCCGCCCCCGGACCCTGTCGCCTCGAATCCCTCGCCGCTGGAAGCCACCCGCGGCCAGTTGCTCTACATCGAGGACAACCCCGTCAACGTGCTGCTGGTCGAGGAGCTGGTCCGCAATCTCTCGGGGCTGCGCATCCACAGCGAGGCCAACGGCACGGACGGCGTGGCGCGCGCCGCGTTGCTGCGCCCCGACCTGGTGCTGATCGACATGCAGCTGCCCGACTTCGACGGCTTCGAGGTGCTGCGCCGCCTGCGCGCGCAGCCCGAGACCGCCGCCATTCCCTGCGTGGCGCTGTCGGCCAACGCGATGCCGCAGGACATCGAGCGCGCCCGCGCCGCCGGGTTCGACGACTACTGGACCAAGCCGATCGACTTCCGCACCTTCCTCGCCGCGCTGGAGGCGCGCTTCCCGTCAGCCTGACGGGCCTTCAGGCGCCCTCCGGCACCAGCCCCTTCTTGCGCAGCATCGGGTCGACCGTCGCCTCTCGGCCGCGGAAGGCCCGGTAGGCCGCGCGCGGCTCGAGCGAGTCGCCGGCCGAGTAGATGAACTGCTGCAGCCGCTGCGCCACCGCCGGGTCGAACGGGTTGCCGGCTTCGGCGAAGGCGTCGAAGCCGTCCGCGTCGAGCACCTCGGCCCACAGGTAGACGTAGTAGCCGGCGGCGTAGTGCGAGCCGGAGAACAGGTGCTGGAAGTGCGGCAGTCGGTGGTTCAGGCCGACGCCGTGCGGCAGCCCGATGCGCTGCAATTCCGCTGCCTCCGCGGCGACGATGTCCACGCCGCCGGGCTCCGCCGTCGAGTGCACGGCCATGTCGACCAGCGCCGAGGCGGTATAGCGCACCGTCTCGTAGCCCTGGTTGAACTTGCGCGCCGCGTGAAGCTTCTCCACCAGCGCATCGGGGATCGGCTCGCCGGTGGCGTGGTGGCGGGCGTGCTTCTTCAGCACGGCCGGCTCGGTCAGCCAGTGCTCGAACAGCTGCGAGGGCAGCTCGACGAAGTCGCGCAGCACGTTGGTGCCCGACAGGCGCTCGTAGGTGACGCTGGACAGCAGCCCGTGCAGGCCGTGGCCGAATTCGTGGAACAGCGTGCGCGCGTCGTCGAAGCTCAGCAGCGTGGGCTCGCCGGGCGCGCCCTTGGCGAAGTTGTTGTTGTTGACGACGATCGGCGAGATCGTGCCGCCGCCGGCCACGTTGCGCGACTGCTGGCGGTAGTTGCTCATCCACGCGCCGCTGCGCTTGCTCGGCCGCGCGAAGTTGTCGTGCAGGAACACGCCGACGTGCGCGCCGTCGGGGCCGCGCACTTCGTACACCTTGACGTCGGGGTGGTAGGCCTTCAAGTCGGGCCGCGGCACGAACGCCAGGCCGAACAGCTGTTTCGCGCAGTCGAACACCGCCTCGACCATGCGCTCGAGCGGGAAGTACGGCTTGACCTGGGCCTCGTCGAGGTCGTAGCGCAGCGCGCGCACCTTCTCGGCGTAGTAGCGCCAGTCCCAGGCCTCGAGGGTGAGCGACTCGCCTCGCGACAGCACCAGCGCCTGCAGCGCCTCGCGCTCCTCCTCGACGCGGGCGACGGCGCGCGTCCACACCTGCTCGAGCAGCTGGCCCACCGCCGCGCGCGTGCCGGCCATGGTGTCGGCCAGCGCGTAGTCGGCGTAGCAGGCGTAGCCGTGGGCGCGCGCCTGCTCGTGGCGCAGGGCGAGGATCTCGCGCGCCACCGGCCGGTTGTCGCGCTCGCCGTCGTGCTCGCCGCGGCTCGTCCAGGCGCGCCAGGCCCGCTCGCGCAGGTCACGTCGTTCCGAGAAGGTCAGGAAGGGAACGATCAGCGAACGCGACAGCGTGATCACGTGGGCGTCGGCAATGCCGCGGTCGGCCGCCGCCTGCCGTGCCGCCGCGCGCACGAACTCGGGCAGGCCGGCGAGTTCCTCCTCGCTGCGCAGCTCGAGGCGGAACGAGGATTCGTCGGCCAGCACGTTCTGGCCGAAGCGCGTGGTCGATTCCGCCAGGCGCTGCATCACCTGAGCGTAGCGCTGCTGCACCTCGCCGGAAAGGCGGGCGCCGGCGCGCACGAAGTCGAAGTGGAAGCGCTCCAGCAGCCGGCGCTGCTCGGCGCTCAGGCCGAGGTCGTCGCGGCGCGCGTGCAGTGCGTCGATGCGCTCGAACAGCCCGCGGTGCATGTAGATCGCGCTCTGGTGCGCCGCCAGCTGCGGCGCCAGCTCGCGCTCGACCTGCTGCAGCGCCGGCGAGGTCTCGCTCGAGGCGAGGTTGTGGAACACGCCCTCGACCCGGTAGTACAGGCGGCCGCTGCGGTCGAGCGCGGCGACGGTGTTCTCGAAGCTCGGCGGTTCCGACTGCGCCGCGATGGCGTCGATCTCGGCGAGGTGCGCGGCACGTGCCGCCTCGAAGGCCGGCGGGAAGTGCTCGGCGCGGATCTGGTCGAACGGCGGCAGGCCGAAGGGGGTGTCCCAGGGCTGCAGCAGCGGGTTGCTGGTGGCAGACGACATGGCGGCTTTTCGGGTGGAGAGAAGCCGCGATTCTAGAAGTGGCCGCCCGGACGCGCCGGCGCGGGGTCAGCGGCGTGGCGGGAAGAAAAGCGCTCGGCTGCCGCCTGGTAGAAGGCGATGCCTTCCTCCAGCGCGGCCTGCTCGAGCCGTGCGTCGTGCGTGCCGCCTTCCGTCGGCGCGACGCGCGTGGCCCGACGCGGCCGCAGTTCCACCTGCTCGCCTGCGCCGACGAAGCCCACCGTCTGGTAGTTGGCCATGAACAGCGAGGGCGGCACCTCGGCGTCGTGCAGCACGTCGCGGCCGAAGAACTCCGACACGTACGGAACGTTCAGCAGCCCGAGCAACGTGGGCGCGACGTCGATCTGCGAGGCCAGCGCATCAATGCGCTGCGGCTCGACCAGCCCCGGCGCCCACACCACCATCGGGATGTGGAAGCGGTCCATCGGCAGGTCGCTGCGCCCGCGGGCGATCGAGGTGTGGTCGGCGACGAACACGAACACGGTGCGGCCGAACCAGGGGTGGCTGCGCGCCTTCTCGACGAAGCGGCCGATCGCATGGTCGGTGTACTTCACCGCACCTTCGCGGCCGGTCCCGGAGGGAATGTCGACGCGGCCTTCCGGGTAGGTGAAGGGCCGGTGGTTGGAGGTGGTCATCACGTGCGCGAACACCTTGCGTCCTGCCGCGTCGCGCGCGTCGATCTCGCGCAGCGCGAGGTCGAACAGGTCCTCGTCGGCCACGCCCCAGATGTTCTCGTGGTGGATGTCGGCCTTGGCGATCGCCGTGCGGTCGATGACGGTGTAGCCGTTGCCGCCGAAGAAGCTGGCCATGTTGTCGAAGTAGCTGTAGCCGCCGTAGATGTACAGCGGATCCCAGCCCTGCTCGCGCAGCACGCCGCCCAGCGTGAACAGGCCGCCGTTGTTCGGCCGCATCGGGATGGCGTGGCCCGGGGTCGGCGGCACCGACAGCGTCAGCGCCTCGAGACCGCGCACGGTGCGCGTGCCGGTGGCGTACAGACGGGTGAACATCAGCCCCTCGCGGCCGAGGCGCTCGAGGTTGGGCGTGAGGCCGCGTGCGCCGCCCAGGCTCTCGACGAACTCCGCGCCCAGGCTCTCCACCGACACCAGCACCAGGTTCAGGTCGCGGCGCGGCCCGGCCGGCAGCACCTCGCGGCGGATCGGCATCTCCGCGCTGGGCGTCAGCCGGTAGTGCGGCGACGCCGAGAAGCGCCGCTGCAGCAGCGACGCCACCTGCTCGCGCGGCAGCGTGGCGTAGAAGCGCTGGTAGTCGATCTGGTTGTAGCGCAGCGCGTGGAAGAACTCCCACACGCCGTTGCCAGCCAGCTGTACGAGCTGCGGCTGCTCCAGGCGCTCCTTCCAGCTGGAGCCGATCGCGGCCGTGGTGATGACCGCGACGCCGGTGTAGACCACGGCGGCCAGCGTGCGCGCGCCGAAGCCCGGCGCGGCGGTGGCGGCCGCTCGCGCCAGCGGCCGCCGCACGCGCAGCGCCAGCAGCAGCGTGGCAACGCCGATGCCGGCGAACATCGGGCCGAGCGCGTACGACTCGCGGATGTTGCCGATCACCTCGCGGGTGTAGATCAGGTAGTCGACGGCGATGAAGTTGAAGCGCGAGGCGAACTCGTTCCAGAACACGAACTCGGCCACGCTGACGAACACCGCCGCACCCAGCAGCGCCGCGGCCAGCACCAGGGCCCCGACGGCCAGCGCGCCCAGCCCGCGCCGGCGCGGCCACAGCCAGCCCAGCAGCACGAGCGGCAGGCCCCACCACAGCGCCACGGCGGCGTCGTATCCCAGCCCGAGCAAGAGCGCAGGCAGCAGGCGCACCGGGCCGAACAGCGAGGCGTCGGCGTTGAACAGCAGGAGGCCGAGCCGCGTCAGCGTGCTCAGCGCCAGAAAGGCGGCGAACAGCGGCGCGACCAGGGTCAGCCGGGACGTCGAGGCAGAGGCGCGAGACAGGAGAGACAGCGGCATGGGCGGCACAGGCATGACAGGCCGGCCCCCTGGCCGGCTGCCGTACTGTGCCGGCGCCGCATGAAGCCCAGCTTAGGGCCGGGCCGCGGTGACGCCGCTTACCTTCCCTTGCGGATCGCCGCCTCGTCGGCCTGGTCGAAGCGGCGGTTGTCGCAGCGCTGCTGGAAGCTGGCGCGGTCGGCGTCGAGGGCGCCGATCCGGGCATTGAAGGCGCTGCTGCGCGCATCGAACTCGTCGATCGCCTTCTCCCGGGCCAGCTCCTTGTTGCGATGGGCCTGCAGCGCCTCCATGCTGTTCTGATCCAGCCCGGCGAACTCCGTCTTGAGCACTTCGCCCTGACGGATGAGTTCCGCCTTGTCCTTCTCCAACTGCTCGCGCTCGCGCAGGGCACTCTGGGTGCCCTCCACCACGCGGGCCTCCAGGCTCAGGCACTCGCGCAATTCGGCACGGCTGAGCAGCGGGCCGGCACCCTTGCCGCTGCCGAAGATGCCGATGCGCAGTTTGTCGCTGGCGGCGTGCGCGGAAGGCGCCAGGGCAGCGCCCAGGGCGAGAAGGCAGACGGCGGTTCGGATCATGGGGCGGCGCAGGGAAACGGTCGAAGCCGCGCATCATGCCATCGGCGGCGCGGTTCACAATCCGGACATGACGTCCTCCCCTGTGCGCGTCGGCCTGGTCGGCTACGGCTATGCCGGCAAGACCTTTCACGCCCCGCTGATCGCCGGCGTGCCCGGCCTGCAACTGGCGGCCGTGGCCAGCCGCGACGCGGCGCGCGTGCACGCCGACTGGCCCGCCGCCGAGGTGCTGGCCGATCCGCAGGCCCTGCTGCGCCGCGCCGACATCGACCTCGTCGTCATCGCCAGCCCGAACGACACGCACTTTCCGCTCGCCCGCGCCGCGCTGGCGGCCGGTCGTCACGTGGTGGTCGACAAGCCCTTCACGCTGACGCTGGCCGAGGCGCGCGAGCTCGCCGCCCTGGCCCATTCGCGCCGACGGCTGCTGTCGGTGTTCCACAACCGCCGCTGGGATGGCGACTTCATCACGCTGCGCGCCCTGGCGGACAGCGGCACGCTGGGGCGCATCGTGCACCTCGACTCGGCCTTCGACCGCTACCGGCCGGCGGTGCGGGCGCGCTGGCGCGAATCCAGCGCGCCGGGCGGCGGCCTGTGGTGCGACCTCGGGCCGCACCTGCTCGACCAGGCCCTGCAGCTGTTCGGCTGGCCGCAGTCGATCGCGCTCGACCTGGCCACGCTGCGCGATGGCGGCCAGGCCGACGACTGGTTCCAGGCCCGGCTCGACTACCCGCAACGGCGCGCCGTGCTGCGCGCCAGCATGCTGGCGGCGTCGCCCGCGCCGCGCTTCGTGGTGCACGGCACCGCCGGCAGCTGGACCAAGCTCGGCCTCGATCCGCAGGAAGAGGCGCTCAAGGCCGGCGAGCGCCCCTCCTGGCCGCCGCCGCCCGGCTGGGGACAGGACCGCAACGTCAGCCTGATCACGCAGCCGTGCGGCGACGACCTCCGCACCGACCACTGGCCCCTGCAGGCCGGCCGCCAGGGCGACTTCTACGCCGCGCTGCGCGACGCCCTGCGCGGCGACGGCCCCAACCCGGTTCCGCCTGCGCAGGCCGTGGCGGTGATGGCGCTGCTCGAACTCGGCCGGCGCAGCGCGCGCGAGGGCAGTGCCCTGCCCTGCGGGCCGGATCCGCTGCGCTGAGCCGCGCGCAGCGCTCTGCTCTAATCGCCGCTTTGCGCTGCGCCCACCGCCCATGGCACTCAAGGCCACGATCTTCAAAGCCCGCGTCCAGCTCGCCGACATGGACCGCGGCCTGTACGCCGACCACGCGCTGACCCTCGCGCGGCACCCTTCCGAGACCGACGAGCGCATGCTGATGCGCGTGCTGGCCTTCGCGCTGAACGTGCCCGCCGACGACCGCGACGGCACGCTGGAGTTCGGCAAGGGACTGTCGGACACCGACGAGCCCGACCTCTGGCACCGCGACCTCACCGGCCGCATCCGACATTGGATCGAGGTCGGCCAGCCCGACGAGAAGCGGCTGCTGCGCGCCGCCGGCCGCGCCGACCTCGTCACCGTCTACGCCTACGCGGCCAGCTCGCCGATCTGGTGGAGCGGCATATCGAACAAGATCGCGCGGGCCACCAACGTCCATGTCTGGCAGGTGGATGCTGCGCAGAGCCAGGCGCTGGCGGCGCTGGCCCAACGTACGATGCAGCTGCAGGTGAGCGTGCAGGACGGCACCGCCTGGGTCGGCGACGGCGAACGCTCGGTGGAGATCACGCCGCACCGCCTCGAACCCTGACCCGACGACGGAGGAAGGAACCGATGAGCATCACCATCGAGCACGACGCGGCGCTGGGCCGCTTCTCGGCCCGGGTGCACGGGCACCTGTGCGTGTGCGACTACCGGCTGCGCGAGGGCGTGATGGCGATCACGCACACCGAGGTCGCGACCGAGCTGGAAGGCCAGGGCATCGCGGCCGAGCTGGTGCGCGCCGCGCTGTCCCATGCCCGCGACAACGGCCTGAAGGTGCGGCCGCTGTGCTCGTACGTGCAGGCCTACATGCGCCGCCATCCGGAAGTGCAATCCCTGCTCGCCTGAATCCCGCCGGCATGCCGCTGTCCCGCGACCTGGCCCGCTGGCTGCTGCGCGCCGCCGCGGCCACCTTCCCTGCCCTTGCCATGTCCGACACCCTCGCCGCCGACGACCCGCACCTCTGGCTCGAGGAGGTGCAGGGCGACAAGGCCCTGGCCTGGGTGCGCGAGCGCAACGCCGAGACGCTGAAGCTGCTGGCGGCGCGCGAGGACTTCGCGCCGACGCGCGCCAAGCTGCTCGAGGTGCTGAACTCGAAGGACCGCATCCCCGCGGTGACGCGCCGCGGCGACTGGCTCTACAACCTCTGGCAGGACGCCGACCACAAGCGCGGCCTGTGGCGCCGCACCACGCTGGCCGAGTACCGCAAGGCGCAGCCGCAGTGGGAGACGGTGCTCGACCTCGACGCGCTGGCCGCGGCGGAGAAGGAGAACTGGGTCTGGGGCGGCGTCGACTGCCTCGAGCCGGCGCAGCGGCTGTGCATGCTCTCGTTGTCGCGCGGCGGCGCCGACGCCAAGGTGATCCGCGAATTCGACATCGAGCGCAAGCAGTTCGTCGACGGCGGCTTCGTGCTGCCCGAGGCCAAGACCGACGTCGCCTGGGTGGATGCCGACACGCTGCTGGTCGGCACTGATTTCGGCCCCGGCTCGATGACCGACTCCGGCTACCCGCGCGTCCTCAAGCGCTGGAAGCGCGGCACGCCGCTGGCCGCGGCGAAGACGGTGTTCGAGGGCCGCCGCGAAGACACCTGGGTCGGCGTCAGCGTCGACCACACGCCGGGCTTCGAGCGCACCCTGGTCGTGCGCGCGCTCGACTTCTACCGCCAGGAGAACTTCCTGCTTCAGGGCGACGCGCTGCTTCGCCTGGAGGTGCCCGACGACGCGCGCATCCGCTTCATGCACAGCGCCGGCGTGGCCGGCGACACGCTGCTGCTCGAACTGCGCAGCGACTGGCGCGTCGGCGAACGGGTCCACCCCAAGGGCTCGCTGCTGGCCGCCGACTTCCCCGCTTACCAGCGCGGCGGGCGGCGATTCCAGGTGCTGTTCGAGCCGACCGAGACGCGCTCGCTGGCCGGCGTGGCGACCACGCGCACGCATGTGCTCGTCAACATCAACGACAACGTGATTGGCCGGCTCGAGGAGTGGAAGCGCGAGGCCGACGGCCGCTTCGTGCGCCGCGTGGTCGATGCGCCCTCGCCCGGCAACCTCGGCGTGGTGTCTCTGCACGAACCGGCGCGCCGCGACGATCCGCTGGCCGAGCAGTACCTGCTGAGCTACACCGATTTCCTCACGCCGGACTCGCTGCTGCTCGGCCGCACCGGCAGCGACCGGCGCGAGCCGCTGAAGTCGCTGCCGCCGAGCTTCGACGCGATCGGCATGCGCGCCGAGCAGCTCTTCGCCACCAGCCGCGACGGCACGCGCGTGCCCTATTTCGTGGTCTGGCCGCGCGGCGCGAAGGCCGACGGCAGCAACCCGACCCTGCTCTACGGCTACGGCGGCTTCCAGATCTCGCTGGAGCCCTGGTACTCGCGCGGCATGGGCGCCGCCTGGTATTCGCGCGGCGGCGTGCTGGTGGTGGCCAACATCCGCGGCGGTGGCGAATACGGGCCGCGCTGGCACCAGGCGGCGATCCGCGAGCACAAGCAGCGCAGCTACGACGACTTCATCGCCGTGGCCGAAGACCTGGTGCGCCGGAAGATCACCAGTCCCCGCCACCTCGGCATCGAAGGCGGCAGCAACGGCGGGCTGCTGGTCGGCGCGGTGATGACGCAGCGGCCGGAGCTCTTCAACGCGGTGGTCTGCCAGGTGCCACTGCTGGACATGAAGCGCTTCCACAAACTGCTCGCCGGCGCGAGCTGGATGGCCGAGTACGGCAACCCCGACAAGCCGGAAGACTGGGCGGTGATCTCGCGCTACAGCCCCTACCAGAACGTCCGGCGCGAGGCGAGCTACCCGACGCCGCTGTTCACCACCTCGACACGCGACGATCGCGTGCACCCTGGCCACGCGCGCAAGATGGTGGCGCGGCTGCGCGAGTACGGCCACCCGGTGCTGTACTACGAGAACATCGAGGGCGGCCATGGCGGCGCGGCCGACAACGAGCAGCGAGCCACGCTGCAGGCGATTGAGTTCACCTACCTGTGGCAGCGCCTGGCGCGCGGCGACTGACACGATGCACGCCGACGCCGCCTCCGTGCTCGACTTCTGGTTCGGCGACGAACCGCAAGCTCGGCCGCAGTGGTTCCGCAAGGACCCGGCCTTCGATGCTCAGATCGCCGAGCGCTTTGGCCCGTTGATCGAACGCACCCTCGCCGGCGCGCGCTTCGGCGACAGCCCGGCCGAGCAGCTGGCCGCACTGGTGGTGCTCGACCAGTTCACCCGCAACATCTTCCGCGACACGCCGCGTGCCTTCGTCGGCGATGCGGCAGCGCTCGATCTGGCGCTCGGGCTGTGCGAGCGCGGCGACGACCTGACACTGCCGGTGTGGCGGCGCTCCTTCGCCTACCTGCCCTTCGAGCATGCCGAAAACCTGGCGCTGCAGGACCGCGCCGTCGCTGCCTTCGAGGCGCTGGCGCGCGAGCAGCCGCAGGTCGCCTCGATGCTCGACTACGCGCACCGCCACCGCGACGTGATCCGGCGCTTCGGACGCTTCCCGCACCGCAACGCCATCCTCGGACGAGCGAGCACGGCCGACGAACTCGCCTTCCTCGATCAGCCCGGCTCGCGCTTCTAGCCTTTCGCCTGGCCGCCCTCGCGGTCCTGCAGCAGCCGCCACATCACCTTGCCCGAGCCCGACTTGGGCAGGCTGTCGACGAACTCGACGATCTTCGGCACCTTGTAGGCCGCCATGTGCTCGCGCGACCAGGTGATGATGTCCTCGGCGCTGGTCCTGCCCTGCGCCTCGGCGCGCAGCACCACCACCGCCTTGACCGTCTCGCCGCGGTACTCGTCGCGCGCGGCGATGATGCAGGCCTCCTGCACGGCCGGGTGCTTGAACAGCAGTGTTTCCACCTCGGCCGGCCAGACCTTGAAGCCGCTGGCGTTGATCATGCGCTTGAGGCGGTCGGTGATGAAGAAGTAGCCCTCCTCGTCCATCCGACCGAGGTCGCCGGTGCGGAAGAACAGCTTGCCGCTGGTGTCGCCCGGCAGCGTCACGAAGGCCGCCTTGGTGGCCTCGGGATGCCGCCAGTAGCCCTTGAAGACCATCGGTCCGTGGGTGACGATCTCGCCGGTCTCACCGGGTGGCAGTTCCTGCAGCGTCAGCGGGTCGACGATGCGCGAATCGACGCCGAAGATCGGGATGCCCAGACACTGCAGCTTGGCGCGCTCGGGCGGGTTGGCGTGGCTGGGCGCGGCGGTCTCGGTCAGGCCGTAGCCCTCGGCGAAGGTCAGGCCGAATTCGTCGAGCAGGCGCTGCGCCACCGCCTGCGGCATCGCCGCGCCGCCGCCGCTGAGGTTGCGCAGCGAGGAGAGGTCGAAGCTGCGGTAGTTCGGGCTGGCGAACAGGTCGATGATCATCGTCGGGATGCAGGTCCAGTGCGAGACCTGGTGACGCGAGATCAGCCGCCCGGCGAGTTCGCGGTCCCAGCGCGGCAGGATGACCGTGGTCGAGCCGAGGTACACGGCGCCGAGCACGCTGTAGATCATCCCGGTGATGTGGAACATCGGCACCACGCCCAGGCCCACCGACTCCGGGCCGCTGTGGCCCCATTGCCCGCCCACCGCGTTGTGCATCAGCGTCAGGTGGGTGTGCATGCAGCCCTTGGGCAGGCCGGTGGTGCCCGAGGTGTAGGGCAGCAGCGCGAGGTCGTCGGGGCCGGCGGTGTGCGCGGCGGGCTGCAGGCCCTCGGCGAGCGCCTCGTGCCAGCGCGTCCAGCTCGGGCCGCCCGAGCCGCCGTCCGGCAGCGGCGCGTCGGCACGCAGCCACTGTTCGGTGGCGGCGTTGGGCGCCTCGGCAGGGTCGATCGCGCCGTCGGGCAAGGCGTCGGCATAACGCGCCACCAGCACGTGCGCCAGGCGCTGCCGCTCCGGCACGGCCGCATTGGCCTGCGCGACGATGCCGGCCAGGTCGGCGCTGCAGATCACGACCTTCGCGTCCGGGTCGGTGATGTAGTGGCCGAACTCCTCGGCGCGGTTCATCGGGTTGACCGGCACGACCACGGCGTCGGCGCGCAGGATGCCGTACAGCGCCGCCACGTACTGCGGGCAGTTCTGCATGAACAGCGACACGCGGTCGCCCTTCCTCACGCCGCGGGCCTGCAGCCAGCCGGCGATGGCCAGCGATTGCGCATGCAGTTCGCGATACGTCAGCGGCCGGCCGAAGAACAGGTAGGCCGGCTTGTCGGGATAGCGCGCAGCCGAGACTTCGAGGTTGAACCACAGCGAGGTACGCGGCGCGACCACCTCGCGCGGCAGGCGGCGTGGCCAGACGGCATGGTGCGGGCGCGTGGCAAGGGCTTCGGGCACGGTGGCTCCTGTCCTGGGCAATGCCCGCCGGTATACCGCAGGCCCGCCGGCGCAGCCAGCGGCGGAACCCCGCAGCAACCTGTCGCGGCGGCGACAAGGCGCAGCACTTGCTTGGCAGACGCCATGGCCCGTGCCGCCCCGCCCGCCTTCCTGGACATCGAGGCTTCCGGCTTCGGCCGCGACAGCTACCCGATCGAGATCGGCTTCGTGCTGCCCGATGGCCAGGCCTGGTGCACGCTGGTGCGCCCGGAAGCAGGCTGGCTGCACTGGGACGAGGCCGCGCAGGCGCTGCACGGCATCAGCCGCGAGACGGCGCTGCGCCACGGCCGTCCGGCCATCGACGTGGCGCGCGAGCTGAACCGCCGGCTGCGCGGTCAGGTCCTCTACAGCGACGGCTGGGCCCACGACTACGCCTGGCTGGCGCGCCTTTTCGAGGCGGCGGGCCGCTCGCCGGCCTTCCGCCTCGAGCACCTGCGCCTCATCCTCGACGAGGAGGCAGCCCGGCACTGGCAGGCGGCCCGGCAGCGGGTGCTGGCCGAGCGGCCGGCCCCGCGCCACCGCGCCAGCAGCGACGCCGGCGTGCTGCAGCGCACCTGGCTCGCGCTGCAGGATCAGTCGGTCAGCGGGCCCTGAGCCAGCAGCGCGTCGCGCAGCCGCCGGCAGTAGTCGGCATCCGCATCCCAGGCGGCGCGCGCCAGAGCCGCATGCCGCTCCCGATGGTCGGCCCGCCCGAGCAGGCCGGCCAGTTCGGCCAGCGAGTCATGCACCGCCGCGAGGGCGTAGTCGGTGTAGCCGGGCTCCAGTTCCGCTTCGGCCAGGGCGCCGATGCGATGGGCGTCGAGCAGCCGCCCGCCGTGCGCCAGGCACACGGCGTGGTCGGCGCGGGCGATGGTGGCCTCCCAGGTCAAGCCGGCGCGAGTGGCGCGGTCGACCACGGCCTCGAGCACCTCGATGGCGCGTTCATGCTCGCCGGCCAGCCGTAGCATCTCGCCCTGGCGCAGCCCGAACTGCACGCTGGCGTCCTCGCCGGCCAGCACGGCGGTGAGCTGCTGCGCGCTGCCCAGCCCGGCCAGCGACTGCTTGAGCTGCTCGTCGTCGAGCCGGCCGGCGGCACGGGCGCGGCGCACCTGCTGCACCTGGGCCAGCGTCATGTAGCGGTGCAGCGCGGCCAGCAGCTGCTCGTCGTTCTCGCGCCGGGCGATCAGCGTGGCGCGCCGGTAGTGGCGCACCGACTGCTCCATCAGCTCGGCTTCCTGGTACAGCGTGGCTGCCACGTACAACGCCCGCGCCACGGCCAGCGGCCGGTGCGGCTCGCCCAGGCGAACCGCACGCTGCAGGTGGCCGAGCGCCAGCACCGGCTCGCGTTGCAGGGTGCCGTGGATGCAGCCCAGCCAAGCCTCGCACTCGGCCTGCAGGCCGAGGTCGCCGGCACCCGCCGCCGCGTCGAGTGCGCGCTGCACCGGCGCGGCCGCCGCGTCGACCTCGGCGCCGTAATAGGCCGCGACGCCGCGCGCCAGCTCCAGCTCGGCCGCCGCCCGCGCATCGCCGAGCTCGCGCACGGCCGACTCGGCCGCGCGCAGCGCCTGCGGCAGCTCGTCGGTGTGCCAGTGGCGGGCCAGCAGCGTCACGCGCTGCGCGAGCAGGCGGGCGCGCTCGGCACCCGCCGCGGCCGTGGCGATGGCGCGTTCGTTGCGGCTCAGAAGGGTGGGCATGCCGCCTCAGTGGCGCGCCGCACGCGCGCGCCGCACCCAATGGGCGAGCACGCGCACCAGCCGCTCGGGATCGATCGGCTTGGCGAGGAAGTCGTTCATGCCGTGGCGAAGGGCGCGTTCGCGCTGCGCGACCAGCGCATCGGCCGTCAACGCGATCACCGGCAGCATGCCCGGGCCATGCGTGCGGCGGATCTCGATGGTGGCGTCGATGCCGCCGAGCACGGGCATCTGCAGGTCCATCAGCACGGCGTCGAACGGCTCGCCGCGCTGGCTGGCCTCAGCCACCGCACGCACGGCGAGCTGCCCGTTGGCCGCGGTGACGACCTGCGCGCCCCAGTGCGCCAGCGTGGCCTCCGCCACCAGCGTGTTGACCGGGTGGTCCTCGACGAGCAGGACGCGCGCCCCCTGCAGCGCATCGACCGGCGCGAAGCGCGGCGGCGGCGCCGGCGCGCGCTGCGCGGCGGCGGCCAGCGGCAGGTCGGCCCAGAAGCGGCTGCCTTCGCCGGGGGTGCTGAGCATGCCCACGCCGCCGCCCATCAGCACCGCCAGCTGGCGGCAGATGCTCAGGCCGAGGCCGGTGCCGCCGTAGCGGCGCGTCGTCGAGGCGTCGGCCTGAGAGAACGGGTGGAACAGCCGCGGCTGCACGTCAGCCGGGATGCCGGGGCCGCTGTCGCGGACCTCGATGCGCGTGCGGCCGTCGACCCGGCGCGTCACGCTCAGCTCGATCCATCCCTGCTCGGTGAACTTCAGCGCGTTGCCCAGGTAGTTGGCGACGATCTGGCGCAGCCGCACCGGATCGCCGTTCACCCACTGCGGCACGTTGGCGCCGAGCTCGAAGCGCAGTTCCAGGCCCTTGGCGGCGGCCAGCTCGCGGTAGGCGTCGCGCATCTGGCCGAGCA
>VFQN01004734.1_pt1 | contig 17581 bp, 4 predicted proteins | sample 3512371 | NCBI WGS metagenome assembly VFQN01 (sample SAMN10412370, study PRJNA504923) | tailings metagenome | isolation source: Replicate 2 from Balatoc abandoned mine | place: Philippines: Itogon, Benguet | collected 2017-08-28 | reverse complement strand
ACCTAAGAGGAGGCGGGTATACAGGAAGTTAGTGACGTAGTTCTTCACAGGATTGGTAAAGGAGTTAATCGTCACGCTGATGTCACAGTAAGAGGAGTTGCTACATGTTGTCGGTATACCGGATCCTAAGACTGCTTTTACCGACGAAGAAATAGAGGAATTCACTAACAGACTCTCGCGATATATCAGCTCCTGCGATAGAAGAGGCAGAGTCTTCAGAGAGATAGTGGTGGTAGATGGCTTCTCTAATAGAGTAATGACGAGTTGCTTGCTGGTCTGAGCATATACACGATACTTAAGAGGAGTGATGACGTCATCGGAGGAGTCGAGGGGAAAGTTAGTGTAAGGCAATAGAGAGATGAGAGGTGTTTGTATTGTCACTACGATCGTATCATAGGCTTGCAATACTGACAAAGTAGTGAGAATAATCTCAAGGGAGTGTTGATTGCCACTCTGACGTACTAACATCACTTCCATCGCTTGAATCACACCAACTGGAGTGACGTAAGAGACAGTCTCAGGCTGGATGAAGAGAGAGTTCGATCGAATCATACTCACAGAATATTGATAATACGATGTCTCTGACGCATTCACTGTCTTCGATGTCACTATCTCCTTGTTATCGACGGCATATCGATCTTGGCGGTAAGGAATACCGATCGAAGGACATGCAATAACATAACCATCAGTTCGATTTAGAGCAAAGCGAAGATAATTCGATGATATAAATGTAATTGGTGCAATAAATGACAGGTCATTGCTATTAGGTGCGTACTGTAATCGCCATATTCTCCCTTGTTGGTCGGTGATCGTTGTGTAGTACAATCCTCCTGGCAGAGTAATCGGTATATTCGGTAAGGTCACTCGAATAATATCATTCTTTTGTAATTGACTTGCAACAAATAATTCAATTATGGCATCCGTTGTTTGATCATGGTAAGGATTTGTTAATATCACTTGAGAGGAGTACAATCCAATAAACGGTTTCCGTGTAAACGATTGAGGGGTGAGCGGTCTTCCGTTTCCGCTAGGGTTTTGTGATATCCAAGAGATTAAGAAGATATCATTAGGATTGGAATATTGATGAACACGTGTCGTATTTGTTGGTAGATGTTGTAAGATTCGAATATTCGTGATATTCAGACTGACCTCTTTCATTAAATGATATCTACAACTATGAGAGCCATTCGTCGCTTGTATCACGAGAGCCACACTCTGGTTAGACCATCCCCCACTATTCCCTGTACCACCACTAACGTCATTGATGAGGATGTTAGTGATGTTGAAGCAGACAGTATTCGCAATAGATGCAAGAGAGAAGTCGAGGGAGAGGTAGCGGTGGTTGACTATAATATGAAAGGTATCATAGGGTGTCAGAAAGATATTAGTAGTGAAGTCCACTAATAATGTTTCACTCTTGCTATAGAAGACATCCTTCTCTAAGTTGACCAATTCTATCGATGATGACGTGATCGCTGGAATCATCGGATACATCGAGAGAGGAAAGGCCTCTAGTCTCCCTGACGCACTATACACGCTGATGTACGCCTGGTCCACTGTGTGGTTAGAAGCAATGCCCATGTCCTTGCCCAGAACAAGCCCTGATACATTCGACACGATAAGAGTGACGTACGAGCCAATAGTAGTGAATGACGTGGTCTTATCGATGACCATCGTATGATTGTCATTGAACCAGACGACTCGATCATAGGTGACATCACCATGAGATGACATGTTCGCAGAGGCGACCTCGATATAGTCCACGTCACTCGAAAGGAAGGGCAATAACACCACGATTCTCACTGGACCAATGACGTCATTCAACCAGGAGAAATCAAAGGACAATCTCTCCACGTCATACGATGAGTTGGCGAAAGTATGGATATTGCCCTGCACTGACGTCAGTCCTAACACCGGTGACAGTTGTTGGAAGTCAGAGAAAGAGATCGACCACTCTGACGTATTCACTTTAATCTGAGGCTTATTCACCTCTGACGTCACTCCCGCCTGTGGGAAGAGGAAGGGATAAGGGTGTGCGGTGATCGTCAGGGAGTGCTCTCCTGCCTTCAGAGGTGCCAAGGTAGTGAAGGAGATGAGGTGCGTGGCGTTGGACCATTTCCCAACCATCCACTCGCTGTAAGGAGCATTCCTCACGGTGACGTTAGCGATGAAGCCGTAGTGGATGAAGAAGCCTGGCACATAGATCACCACACTGTCATTGGCGGTACTGACGTCATCCATCAGAGTGAAAGAGACGATGATGTCAGTCGCGAAACCAGGACGAGGATCCGTGAAGTCAATGGTGACATCAGAGAAGCCGACAGGAGTGACATCAGCGAAGGATAAGTCATTAAAGAGAGTAACGTCATCTCTTATGATACTATACTTGAATCTGACATCATCGCGATAGATTGCAGTCTTTGGAAGGGTTAATGAAGGTAAAACACCTTGATACATGTCATAGAAGTTGAGACAGTTGCTCTTCTGACTCAATAATGGATGAAGTGCGCTGAGTTGCAACGTCACCTGACAGTGTGCACTATCCCATGAGACAGTGTAGTAACTACTCAATAGGGATGATGTCGATAGAAGACTTGCACTGACACCATTCGTCAGGTTGAAGAGAGGAAGATCAATAATAATCTTATCATGAATCTTCCATGAGTGTGACGTACATAGAATCACTTGAACTGTACTTGGGGAATTGGGGTGTGCACTGGTTTCAAAGTACAGACCACTCTTCCACACTTTCGGTAAGAGAGATTGTTGCACGATGGTCGTTCTTCCTAATAGTCGTTCATTTGATGAGAAGTGTTCAAAGATGAAAGAATCTTCTTCAATCGGAAAAGATCGTTTGAATATCATTCCTTTAATGGTAAATGAATAATCTCCTGTTGGTAAAGTTCTTTGTGGTTGAAGGATGAGACTGGGTTTTGCACGGATTGGATACACGAAACCGACTTCTCTTCCGTCATTAGGTGTCAGACGAACTTGATGACTTGTTGCAGCAGGTTGTTGATAAGGACAAAGTGGTGTGACGTCACTTTCTTCTACTAAAACCTCGAATGGTGATGGTAAGAAACGATTAAAAGAAATCATGTACTCGTTCCGTGCACTATTCGAGAGCACAGGTTGAACTACAGGATTATAGACTTGAAGTTCAAGGATATCCCATAACGCTGTTTGAAGTGCATCATAGTCATCAATCACCACCGTCAGAGCCAGACAACGAGAGATTCTTCCATTAAATCGAAAGAGAAATAATGCGTCAGAAGTGGGGAAATCAGGCACTTTGAGCACTAATCGATACGTCATCGGATATACGTCAGAGGTCGTGGCTGTATTGAGGATATGTTCTGCAGTGTTCATCTGTGTAATTAATCCTATTTGTGTGATGTTCCGATGAAATCTCACAGTAAACTGTAAATCCTTTGATAGCGAATAACCTGACGTCATAGGAGGTGACCACCAGTTAAAACACGTCAGCACCTCCTTCAGAGGATTAATTAAGAAATTATCCTGGAATATCGTCGCTAATGACGTCAGAGACCAGGCTCTGTCAGTGCTGTATAGCGAGTAGTAGGCATAGTCCTCCGTGATGGGAACCTTAGGAGAGAGGAAGATCGCTGACGTGTTCTTCATCCAGGAGGAGTATGTCAGGTTATGTAAGAGGAAGGCTTGTTGTTCTTCTAATATCATACCAGCTGTTTGATTGCTCTCATAGTAGACTAAGTCGGTGAGGTAGTGTGGGTAATGTAGTGCATAGCGTGCTGACGTACAATACCTCGATAAGAAGGAAGGAATGACGTCATTCATCGCAGGTAAAGGGATTGTAATATCAACAATCTCCGTACTCAGAAGGACTGAAGAAGAAGATGATGACGATGAGACGACTGCACTGACGTCAGCAACTCCTAGATCTGCTGAATCGAGAGTGATGACGTACTTCCTGCCCAGGGATCGTCCAGTGCCTGGGACAGGTAATGTGTTATCTGCGACTATCGTCGGGTGCTGTGCTAGACGATAGATGACGCCAACATCCATCACGAGTGACGTCACTGAATCGCAGTCCAGGCGAGCCACGTCACTGCCCTCTGACACATGATAGATGAACTGCAGGGCACTCGTCAGGTTTCCAGAATAATACGCTGCCCGACAAGTTGTCGTGCCACTACCTCTCCCACCACCTCTGAGGAGGAGGGTGACGACACCCTGCACTGTGATGGGGGTGGAGTACGTCACTGTGATGAGAATCTTATCACCAGGACCATACACACCATCCGTCACATTCGTCGTCAATGACGTTACGACAGGTCTGGTGTGGTTGGTTGACACTCCCTCTGCGATGAGTAGTGAGGATGACGTGGCATCAGAGGCGATGATGAGTGAGGCTGGCTGACGTAGACCTCGCGTCAGGATCACACTATTATTGCCTAGTCGTAAGAAAGTACGTTGCAGGTAGTCAGAGCAAGTACAGTGTAATGCGATACCAGTGAGTGACGTCAGCGTGTCAGATAGAGTGATCTCATAGGTGTAGACCAGAGTGACGTCATTGTATTGATAGGAGTACGTGGCAGTCGCAGGTAAGACTCGTCCTACCTCGAAGAGGAAGGTAGAGGTAGGGAGTGGAGAGGTAGAGAGAGTAGCATTCGTCAGATCGACGGGTCTATCGAAGATGACGAAGAAGATCAACTCCTCGCCTGCTCCATACACCCTCTCTCCTAGGATTCCCCTCGAGACCAGCTCTACCGCCACTACCTTGGCAGTGCTGGCTAAGATCTGAAGATTCATCGGGATGGTGAAAGATGCGTCATCAAGGCTTAAGACAGCATCTAAGACTCCGGGACTTGGCCCAACCCCAGTGTGCACTGTGCGCCGGAGAGTGCTCAGTGTGTTGCCTTGAATGACGCGAAGAGGTTGTCTGAACACGTCATCTTCCTCGATCACTGCTCTCGTCATGGACATCTGGCGATCGTAATCTCGCACCTCATAGAGGAAGACGAGTGTGTCAGAGCCTGATCCTGAAACATACGTGGCATTCGTCCTGCCTGAAGCGAGGTAGAGGGCAAGTCTGGGCACAGGCCCTACAGAGTCCACAGTGAGAGTGACGTCATGATCGAACTTCACTTCAATGTCAATGAGCTGGCCACTGCTATATGCTCCGATAGGAGAGGTGGTGGAGACAGCGATGACGTCAGGGTAGTCGGTGTTCACGATTCTTCCAGTGCTCTGACTTAGAGGAGGGATGGCTGTCGTGGCAGTGATGACAGGGGCTTGCGAGTATCGTAAGAGACTTCCTCCATTCAAATCCATCGATGACGCATACAGTGAGATTGGCTCTGACTTGTCTCCTCGTCTGACGTAGTATTGGAAGGTTAGGAGAGCGGTCGTCGTACCACTGACGTAATAGGCTGACTGGAAAGGAGGAGTGTAGATGGGTATGGTAGGGTTTCCTAATAATACTCTCCTACCAGTATACTCTTCCTCTATATACAAGACATTGTCGATCGTGACGTCAGAGATGGTATATAGCGAGTTGTCAATGACGATCTTCGCTCCGATATCCTCTGACGTCAGCTCATGACCTGGTGCTAATTGTAAGGCATGTACGTCACCAGCATAACCATAAGAGAGAGACTGCTGGGAGGAGAGGAAAGACACTGACGCATCTGGCAAATAGGGCACCTTCGTTACTGCAATGATCTGCTCTATCGCGAGCTCCGTCTTCTGAGCACCGCTGACCTCAGAGACACTCATGGTCAAGACAGTGTTGAGGGCAGGGATGCCCTGGGTGGGTAAGAGAAAGCCCTGCTCGGCTGGAATAACCACTGACGTCACGAATCTGGCAGGCAATACACTGAGCGGCGTGAGGGAGAGACTCTGAGCTTGAGAATCCCAGGAGAGTTGGAATTGTTGCACTAGATCTTCACTGACGTAATTCCATTGACTAGGAGAGGAAGAAGGGAGAGTAAATCCAGGCAGAGAGAAGAGGATGACGTGGTCTAGTAATAACGCTGTGGATAATTGCCATGTCAGTGTGAAGGCGGAATTACCGCCAGCCACTGGCGTATTAATACTTATCGCCACCTCGTCGATCAGCAGTGGTATGGTGACGTCTTCCACAGGACCTTGTAAGAGGACTGAAGTGGCACCAGAGGAGTGACGTGGCGTTGTATAGATAATAATCTCTGCAGAAAGATCCTCTGACGTCAGATTAAACTGTTGAAACACAATCCACTCTACCGAATTGTTACCGGTCGGAACAGTGGAGATCGTGATGACGTCATTGGGATAGATATCCTTCACAACGAGGAGGTCGAGCACTACGTGAGGCAGTGCACTGCTATCATAAATCGTTCTGACGAATGCTGTATCAGCAATCGCTGCTGACGTGGTCTGAGCGTTGAGAGAGATCTCACATGTACTATCTCGACACACCCATGGATACGTCACTACATTCATCAGAGAGAGTCTGACGTATGTATGGTTGGTCTGCCTACTGCTATGACGTATGTGTAGTAGTGGTTGGAAGGAGAATAATAATGTGTATGACGTCTTCCTCACATGACCTGGGCGAAGGGCAAGGTTAGTGGCAGTGACATTGCCCAGAGTGACGTTAGCTTGAGACACGAAGAGATCATACATCAGCTTTGATGACGTCAGAGCGAAGGAGTTGGTGGAGGTGAATGACGTGGTTGGGATGGGACAGAGGGAGGATTGAAAGGAATACGTCACTGTAGCATCGTCCTCATAGATGATGGTAGAGGCTGTGACGTGGACATCTGTCAGTTCAACTTTCACAGTGATGGTCTTGCCCTTGCCCGTGGCGATGAAACCCTTGGCTAACGTCAGAGCCAATACCTGGGAGGAGTTATCATACGTCACATTCCAACGATTGGTCGTGGAGGAGAGAAGTACGTCATTCTCATAATATCCAATCACTTCCAACGATGACGTCTTCGTTGTCTTGATATTAGGAAGGCTGACGTCAATCGTGTCATTGACTAAAATAGGACACGAGAGAGTAAAGTTTAACTGTAACACCACTGACGTCATCGAAGAGTTAGTGGTAGAGGTAGTGTTGGTAGTGCTATTAGTCGCGCTATCAAGGACATGTAGTCGCCAATGAGAAGGTTGGAATGATCCAAAGTTCGTAATATTATTAAAGGAAATTCCAGCCATTGGTGATATCTCTGACATCACTCTAATAATTGGATAATCAACATAATATAATCCTCGATTAGGACTGACGACACCTGCATTCGATGTCACAGTAAAGGTGAAAACATCGTTTGCTGAAATTGGCTCCAGTAGTGTAATATTAAGATAAGGACTCTTCTGCTGGTAATAAGTGCTGCCGTCGAGATTCTGTCGGGCAATGGATTGTCCGGCATATCCTTGAATATTTAAAGCAATCACTTGTTGTAGACTTACAGGAGAGGAGATCTCATAAGGTAGAGGTAAGTTGGGGATGGTATACCCAGCGAGGTATATTAGTATGACGTCATTGGCTTGGAGGTCATCATAGAACTGGAAGGAAAACGTCAGATCTACGATGGTATTCGCTTGTAATGGAGATAATGAAAGACCTGCAATCTTTGCTGCTCCTATATTCTCAACATAAACATTATTTGAGGTAAACTCTGACATACTTCCACTGCTATAGAGGAAGACTGCTGACATGGCATATGATGGTAGCCAGGGGTCATTCGTGTATCTGATCCCTGTCTTAGGTGGGATGAGGTAATAATCATTAGGAATGAGACAGGATAATCGTGTTTTAGAAGAGGATGACTTCACTGGATAGTCTGCTATCACGAATGTGAGAGTATTAACACTCTTAGTCTGATTCCACGATATCTCTGCTGTCAGGGAAGCACTATTCACCAGTGAAGCCGTAGAGGCAGTGGTGTTCCAGCAGGTGATATTCATAGTGTTATTCTTCGTCAACGTCACTGGTCTAGACCAGTCAGAGAGGTGGAAGACAAGCATCATGCTTTCTGTGCCCTGCACTTGCCCCACTGTGAGGTTGAGCATAGTATCGGACGATCGTCCAGGATTTCGTACGGTTGGTATAAAAATCGCTGAGCATACGCCAACACAAGGCAGTTCATCTGTGGAATTCGTCACAAGCTTGTAATTACTATCAAAAAGGGAAGTAATGACATAATCTTCTATCACGTCATATCTTTCTATCGATGATTGAGATATCTGTTGATTCGCTGTCAATGAAAGCTGTAATAACGTCACATTGGCATATAATACAATCTCATCTAATGACGTCGTAATCCCTAACCCATTCGACAATTGTGTCGATGTCAGTATTAACCGGAAGGCTTGTAGCGTATTATTCCAATAAAAACCAGCGTTTGCTAAATTAGACGCTACAGGTACTTCCTGTGTCTTCACTGTTTGACTCACACTCCAATAGGGCGAAGAGATGATGAAACTACTCCCCGATGATAGAGTAGAGATTGGTACTGACAGTTTCAGAGTAATCATTAATTCTAATATCTCAGTACGTTGCACTGGATGGAAGGTGACGTATTCCACTGCGGTAGTGAGGATGGCAGGGATCTCAGTAATGGAGGTATAATTCAAACGTGACGTGATATAATAATTGAGATTCGCAGTATTCATCACATCCATATATCCGATTTGATACGTCATATTTGTTGTCGTGAACTCATAACCTGTCAGAGCAATGCTTAGCTCGGTAAAGGAATTACTTAACTCGAGAAAGGAAATCACTAATTTCTTCCTAACCACGTCATAATAAGATCTCATCGGGTCAGGAGAGTAAGGAGAAGTACTAATCGAGGCACTGAGACCGCTGATGTTATTGTTGTCGAGATAGAGGAGGTTGGGTGATATGGTTGGCAGAGGGAAGAGAGGTTGAAGATTGTTAATAATGACGTCATTATTCTCAAAGAAGTATTCATTGACATACGACTCTAATTCAATCATAATCTTATTTTTGCTGACGTGGATCGCATTTCTGGTAATCGTCAGGTTTGCTCGCTTTAAGATCGGAGGGATGATATCAGTCTCGTCGGGGAAGACAGGTACGTCACTCGTGTCATTCGAGTCAAGAGAACGATAGAATACCTTCCTCGCTGACGTCATGGCACAGCCAGTACTAATCATTTGATAGTGGAAGAAGCTGACGTCAGGTGTGATAGTGGCAGAAGGAACTTTAATCCCGACCACGTCATACAACCTCACTCTCACGATCTGATAGGACGTCACTGCTCGATTCAGTGTCAGCACTACCTGCACACCCGATGAAGAGGATGATGTCACAGTGACTGAGACAAGACTATCGTCGAAGATTCCTCCACTGACGTCATCGTTCACACCTCTGCTCTGCACATTGTAATAGTCGCCACTCACAGGAGAGCGAGAGACAGAGGCAGGTGACGTCAAAGCACTATTAGGTATTGTGAACACCACCTCATCGCCTGGTAGTAACCCTAACTCTCCTGACAAGAACTGCAAGTCCACGTCACTCGCCACTCCCGCTGTCGTCAGAGCATAGAAGACACCAACACTTCCATTATTAGGCGCTGTACAGACGATAGGAAGATTAGGAATAGGACGATCTCTTATCACGCCATTGTTTGCTGACGTCATTGAGAAGAGAATCGAGTCAGATTGTAAACCCTCGTCAGGTAATGAGAGATGAAGATGATTACTAATGACGTCAGTAATGTTTAAGATAATAGACGATGACGATGATATTCTTCGATGACCTGTATAGTATAACGTCAGAACACTTCTTAATCCCTCACTATAGGAGGATGACGTATTACTCCACACTGCATAGAAGGTCGCATTATGAACATTAGGACTCTGACTCAGCACTGCTGTAAGTGAGAAGGTATCAGAACCTTTCTTCATGTAGAAGTCAGGGTCGAAAGAGAGAGAGAAGGTGTCATTCGTCACCACTGCCTCAGGGGTGGTGATATTCAGCAATAGACTCAGCGCCATGTCATAGGCGATGGGGGACAGAGATAATGAGACTGACGTCAATCCTACCTCATCCACTGTTTTAAAGGAGAAGTGAGAGGAGTAAGGTAGAGGAATCTCAGTAGAGTTCACTTGTATCTTCTCAATAAAAGGTGCTGCAATGCCATAGGGATCGACGAAGAGTCCTGATCTCCCTTGAATGAGGAACTCTGTCAGAGTGAAGGCTTCAATATCATGATGTAATGTCACGATTAATTGTTTAGCACTTTCAACCCATACTGATGTCAGTTCACTTAATGTGAGGTTGTTTGTACTCACTCCTCCTGTCATGACATCATAGACATAGAGAGGAGTACGTCGACCACCTGGTTCAGCAACTGTGATACCATCATTCTCATAGACTGTATATAAACGAGGTAAATGAAAGATAATACGATCACCTTGATGTAATTTCCAATTCCATGATAGTTTAAAGAATAATTGTGCATTTTCATTTGGCATCGTTCGATCGTACAGATAGAACGGTAAATACGGTGCAGTACGTATTTCAGCATTTAATATTCTTGGAGTATTCTTAAGAAAGAAACGAGGATTACCATGGACAGTAATCTTGGTATTATAGGTGATTTGAAAGGTAATGACATCACCTGCAGTATAATTCCCAACTGGTGATTGTGTTATTAACGTGATCGCTACCGGTAAGGTCGTGTCGATAACTAAGGTGACATAGGAGGACAATGAGCCTGTAGTTCCTGGCGTAGGTAATGTTGATACTGCGTTAATGACATTGCCTGATGTTTCACGATAGATTAAACCACCATTTAATGCTAATGATGTGGTCGTGACGTAGTCTAAAGCAGAGGAGATATCAAGCTCTTGTACGACATAGAGGAATCGTATGATCTTATTCTCTAATAGTCCATAATAAGGGACCTGACGACTGAATACACCTGTCGCTAATGATAAGGTTAATAGTTCAGGATTCTCAATTGAAATATCTAAATCAAAGGTGACATCAATGAATAAACGATCACCAGCAGTGTATGTGGCAGAGATGTTAGGAGAGGTGACAGAGAGCACAGAAGGGATCTTTGACGTCACTTGGATTGGTGAATTATAAGACAAGGAGGATGCTCCTGACGTCATATAACGAGGACCAATGCCAAAGATCGGAACATCCGTTGATACATTCTGATTGGCGTACTTCCCTCTGATGTAACCGGTAACAAAGTTCATCGACACCACGTCAAGAAGGTTCACGACGTCACCGTTCACTACCGTATAGACGAACGACACCGATCTCGTCCCATTGCCACTGTAATAGAGGGCTACACCATTAGTATGATTGACACCACGGACTACTTCAACGGTTTGATTGGATAGAATGACAGGAGTCTCTTTACTCACTCCCATGAGAAAGGAGTTATAAATGCCCTGAGATAAGCCTGTTAGATGACTCGGATTATCATTCACACGATTTAAATAGATCGTTGGAACATTCCCATTATATTGAGGGAAATATGTCTGATTGAAATAGATGATAACAGTATTGCCTGACGGTGAACATAAAGTGTTCTGATAGACGTCATTAGTGTCAGTAGAATTAATTGACACTTTCACCACTTTAATACCATTAAACTGTCTTAATAATGTTTGAAACTGTTCTTTGGTTGTATTGGACCAGATATTCATGATTGACTTCCCTGACATTTGCATGGCAAAGGCTCCTTTACTCGCCTGACAGTAGAAGGATTGCACCTCAGAGGTCGAGCAACTAGACGATGCACATCCGGTGTTTAAGGTAATGGTTGGACTTCCAACAACATATACTTCAGAAAAATAAGTAAATTGAATGACAATTTGATCACCAATAGAGTAAGTTCTTTCAGTAGAAGGAACTTTTATCGATTTTAATTTTGGTGCATTGTTACCATTTAATCCAATTTTTTCTTGCTTTACTTCAATTGGTAGATTAACTACACTTCCAGGGGATAAGGTATAAGTCGATTTGAGTCTTATCGCCTATATTGGAGGTGAGAAGTCTGCTAGTAGTCTAGGCTCATCATCACTTACCTGGGGCTTGTTCTCACTAACCAAGACTTCATAATCACTTGCCTGACAGACAAAGATGATCCAAAGCCATAAAAAAAGAGAAAAGATTCGATGATATCCTTTCATTTCTCTACTTGTTTGCATTGTATTAAGTCAAAACAATCAATCAAAACATCAAATCATTCAAATAACGAAGCAAAAGCAAGACTTTTCCCGGAAAAAGAGTAGAATTCCGATATATTTCCTTCAAATTTGCCAGAAAAGTTCGAAATTGCGCCAAAACGATGAAACGGTTGACAGGGCCCTCAAAAAGAAAAAGAGATTATGCATATGTTATGAATATATCTATGAATCATCTGCTACTTTTTAGATAATCTTGACAGAAGAGCCCTCCGCACTCACTTCTTCTTTTCAAGAGACTACAGCACCTACTAGTCCTACTATAGCCCAGCCCACGTCTCTTCCATCAAGTCGATATTCCGCATAGACCTTCGACAGTTAAAAGGATGACCATTGATATTCTACCGCAAGATATTTTCCAACATATCCAAACATTCTTATCGAATGATGATTATCATTATTTCCTTAATTTATCAAAAAGCCTCTTCGGTGACTTGACAAAAAAAGAAAATCTTCTTCCAGTTAAATAAGCAAAGAAGTCTTTTATATGCACCTTTCAACACCTCTTATTAAGAATAGTGGAGAATGGATGGAATCAGATCGGTATCTATTGCAACGATTCTTTCAAAGATAACAGATTATCATCAAGAGATATTCCAATAGATTTACCAATCTGTAAGGTCTCTGAAGTGAGTGTTAAGTTGCCTGTGAGTGTTAAGTTGCCTTTACAACACCTTTGGAATAACTACAAATCAATCGATTGTGATTTCCTTTCAAGAGGAGCGAGTGAAATTCCGCCATTCCCAAATGTGAAAGATCTTCAACCTCATATTTACTTTTATAGAGACGTCAGGGAAGTAGATCCATCCATTATTGATCTGCGAGGATTTTCACATTTATCATCACTATTTATCTCTAATTTAACGAGTAAAGATATTACACCACTACTTGCCTGAGGTTCTCTACCTGTCAAGAGATCACAGACTTCTCAGCACTATCACATCAGAGAGAGTTGACACTGAGTCGATGTCCGGGACTAATGGATGTTAGCAGCTTTCGATCAATAAGGAAATTATCACTTTTCTACTGTGCAAATATTTGTAATATTAGTCCTCTGAAAGGAATCTATGACCTCACCTTGTTAAATTGTTCTAACATTAAAGATATTTCATGTTTAGATAATCACCATCGATTGTCTTTATCTGGTATTTCCTCTGGATTTGATAGTTTTAAATGTTTTAAGATTTGCTCAATCAGTTACCCTTATGTGTTGTAATAAGATTAGCTCAGTAAGTCCATTAAAGACTATCAAGAAAGTAAGTCTTACTACTACAGGTAAATCTGGTTTTACTGATTTAGGTGAAGTATTTGATTTATTCCTTTCTCTCAAAGATGAATTTAAATTTAATGACAAATTGATAGGAACTCTTAACAACAGACGATTGACTTTAATCAATAGTTTTATAGTAATCACGAGTTTATCAGTCTTCTCTTCTTCCATACTACATATTGCAGCTAGTGAAACATTTGCTAAGTTCATCAATGATGGCCAAGGAGTCTTATTAAAGCATTTACTTTCACTGAAACTCGAATTATTAAATGTGGTGAAGTTAGAAGGAGTAGAACATATTCCAACTATTCGAATCGTAAGATGCGATTACCTGCAGACAATGCAAGGCTTGGATTCGAATCGATACGTTGAGGTGAACACTTGTTCTGCTCTTCAAGATGTTAGTAGTTTGGCTTCAGTCCCAATCGTCACAATTAAGGGATGTTTCAGGTGAACAAAGATAAGTTAAGATTGCTTGAAGGTTGTTCCTCGATTGAAAATCATTGATGTTAAATGTTAATCCGGCAGTTCGATCATCAGATTACAAATTTCATTAAATACATTTTCGTGATATTCAAATGAATTTAAATTGTTTTGTCTGTCATGAAGAGAGAGTCATCGCACTTTACTTTGCCTGTTCGCATTGGACTCATGACCATCTCTAGGTTAGATCCTACTGATCAAGCTTATTACTAACAAAAATCACAACACAATTAACACAGCTACTCGCAGAGCCTTCGATGACGACTAGCAATAAAGATTGCTTGTGAAAGCGACCGTCGGAGGAGCAGAGGGAATTAGTTCTGCGACTTTATCAAGAGCCTTCTTTACATACTATTTTTTTCTTCCCTTTAACTTCTTTTTGATTATATTTTTGAACGCAAGGCAATATCAAATTCTGAAGTATTAGAAAGTTGGTTATTGAATTAATTGCGCGGAATTGATATTCTAATGAAGAAGTATTGCTTATTATACATGAATACAAAAGGGTATTAACGATATCATTCAAATAAAGAAGTAAAATAAGCTGCCATCTACTCTATTCATAGTATATATACATATAGATACAGATTGTGATAAACATTAACATACAAAAATAAACCGTGTTTTAGACATATTTACTAACCATTAATGAGGAATATTAGTGAGCAAATACTCCCCTGCTAAATACTCGAGTTATTGCATTGAAAACTGGTCTTGGTGAAGTTGAGGATGATGTTGAGAAGAAAGATGAGTTTGGGGATCTCTCAGAAGTTTTCATCATAATTTTCTCTTTCGTATGTTCGACCGCCACAGTCATCATGTTTAGTATACTCTCAACAGAGGTGACAGAAACATCGAAGAATAATGCTCCATACTTTCTCGCAGTTTCTTCTCCTTCCCCCACTGTTACTTGCTTGTTACCCTGATGGTTATTGCACACGAGAAGAATTGTGAAGTCTTCTGCCTATGGTCACGTTAGAAACGATTTAATTGATATTTCCTGGTGACTTACCTTTTCTGTGAGCAGTTTAAGTCTCTTAATGGAAGAGAGGAAGGTTGATCGCCTCGTATCGTCATAGACACAGAGAACGATATTTTTCCCATGAGTGTAAGACATTGGAAGGTCAAAAGAAGTAGCTCTTCCTGGAGTATCCCAAAGATGTAATTTGACCGATTGATCGAGACAGGTTAAGTCTAATTTCTCGAAATCAAATCCATTTGTCGGAAGGTCAGAATAGGTTTGCAAATTCGCAGTTCGAATGAGCCGAGTCTTGCCAACATCAGTGTCTGAGAAAAATGATGTAAGAGTTGAAAAATGTCAGTCACAAAGTCTTACCTCCCAATACAATCGCTTGAAATAAAGTCATTCCTGAGTTCAAACGTAAATTATAATTATAATTATTATTATTATTCTTGTGATGATGATGATGATTATGAAGTGATTTATTAATCGCAACTCTCATTTTATTTACTTATGACTGGTAGAGTTCTAGAGTTCGGATAGTTGAATATTGGTTAATGAATCATGAGTGTCGTTAACTTCTTCCTGTGAACCACTAACACTGCTTCTACTTCTCTCAAAATACTTCTTTCTCGATAAAGTAGCAGGGAATCTTCAAAACCTCGAATCTCCTACACCCCCTTTCTCCTAAAGAAAACCACACTTCATCTCATTATTATACACTACACTACTCGACTCCATCTACTCTGCTGATACTTACCTCTACATTACACCTGATATCTTTACAGGAATTATGACAGGATTATTTATCTTCTTTACAGTGTTGTTAGGTATGACATGTTTAGGATCGATTCAAGGAATGAGTAGTTTCTATGATAAGATTCCTGTTGTTGGTCGTGAAGCATAAACCTCGATCTCAAAGCAATTCATTAATTCACTCATCAAAGCAATTCATTAATTGACAACTGTTAAACAATTGCTTACAATTGAATCGTTTCATTGTAATTCTTGTTCTTTGGATTGATTTGAAACAAACAAATGAGATGAAACCATCTTCATCACCAGGAAAACAAAATTCTCCCTTTTCTACTTCACAAGCACGTCTTCCTCCATTATCTCCAACTTCTCGACCAAAGTTTCTTACTTTAGAACAATTACAAGACTATGATAATCAAATCAAACAAATTCTATTATCCTCACCTGTACTCCAGCCTTTGCATGTGGAAGTAAGCAATATTAGTTGTTGGTACTATATGCGACGAAAATTGAAAGCAAAACGTCATGGATTCGTTCAAATTAAACCTAATCAGACCAACCCTAACCTCTATGAAGGATTCATTTACGACCTCAAAAGAAGAGATGAAGATTTAGAAATCGTCCCTAAAAAGACTCTCATACACTCTAATGAAGATCGATATCAGGTGTGGAAGGCGTGTGAGCAGGCTATGAAGGATCGCGATGCTCAGAGGATCATACAAGAAGAGACGTCACTCTATGAAAGGAAGCCCATCTCTCTCATGACCCACATCAAAGTGACTGTAGTTAGTGAAGCCTTCCTTCGTCTGAAGCCTTTAGAACGATATCTCCTGGTCTATCAGGAGCTTCTTCGTGCTATCGGGAAACACGTCGATCCTTCACTGTCAGAGCAAAGCCCTCCCACCACCCATGCCAAAGACTCACAATACCTCTATAACTGTCCTCCTACTCAAATGAAAGGATTTGGAAGATTTGGAAAGGAAGTATGTCAGCTACCTCTTTTTCACTTCCTCTCTCCTCATCCGATGAATGATCTCAGCACATCTCTCATCATCAACACTATGACACCTTCTCAATGGAGACCTAACGAGCATCGTCCTGCCATCTCAGAACGTTTAGGAGATACTCACTTGGGAACAGCTGTATTACAGGTGAATCTAGCAGCAAAGCCTAAATCTCAGAAAGATCGAGTGAGAAAGCTCACGACAATCCCCAACCAAGTGATAGACCCCTTCACAGGACTACCCACTGCTGCAACCTCAGTCAACATGACAGCAGCTCAGAAGATTCAATTCGAACAACAACAAGCATTAGAAAGAAAGAAAGCCAAAGAGAAAGAACGAGAAGAAGAGCAACAGCAGAAAGGTAAGAAGAAGAATAAGATCTCCGGGAAGGAGATGGCAGACTCTATTGGTCTGGATTCAACGATATCAGGTGTAAAATATAAACAATTAGGAGGCATCTATGGTCATTTCTTTCAAGATCTATCACCAGAGATTAAAGAACTCGTCATGTTAAAATATGAGAACAATCGAGAACTAATACGAGATGAGGCACGATTACCTGTCAATCCACCTCCTTCATCTGTATCCCTGACACCATCACTAACGTTAGAAGAACCTAAACCTTCCTTTCAACCGAAAACTAATGCAAGTCGATTTAAAACGAAAGCAATGAAACAAGAGATTGAGGGATTAGATGATAAAGGAACAAAGAATCCAATAGAAATGAGAGAAGAAGTCTGTTTATCCAATCGTAAGATAGAATTATCTGTAATAAGAATACAAAGAATCCGTCGTTTACATCTCTATTATCGGATGTTAAAATGGTATTGGAAGTCTTTATATGCCTCTATTACCATCCAGCGTTGTTTACGAGGTCATTTTGGTCGACGTTATTTCTTTTTATAC
>VFQN01004733.1_pt1 | contig 17581 bp, 8 predicted proteins | sample 3512371 | NCBI WGS metagenome assembly VFQN01 (sample SAMN10412370, study PRJNA504923) | tailings metagenome | isolation source: Replicate 2 from Balatoc abandoned mine | place: Philippines: Itogon, Benguet | collected 2017-08-28 | reverse complement strand
CCCGCAAAGCGGGGTATGCGCGTCCCACAACGTGGGAGACGCGCATATTTGTCTAACCCTTTGGGCTTCTCTGTCTTATGCGCTCCCCGAAGGGGCGAGCGCATACTGCACCTTTAGGTGCTGGAAAGGATCCTCTTTCTCCCGAAGGCCCTTTGGGCCCCCTTTGGGGCAACTAAAATATGCGCGTCTCCCACGTTGTGGGACGCGCATACTGCACCTTTAGGTGCTGGAGAGAAAGCAAAGGGGGCCCCTTTGGCCGCTCTGCTCGTTGCCCCGAAGGGGCAAGAGCAAAGCAGGACGCCCGCTCTTCGTGCCCCGAAGGGGCAAACACGTTGTTCTCCAGCACCTAAAGGTGCAGTATGCGCTCCGCGCATATATTGGCAAAGCCAATTGACGACGCTCCCGCTTTGCGGGACGCATATAAAGTGCTCTTCCTTTCAGACAGAGAAGCCCAAAGGGCACAACGTGTTTGCCCCTTTGGGGCACGAGAACCGAAGGGGCGCACCAACCCCCTTCGGGGGAATATAATGTTTCGCTAAGAAGAGGGGCCCAAAGGGGAATCTATAGAGACGTGAAGCCCGAAGGGGGAGGGGGTATCTTTAGGTTAGCTTAAAATAAACCTAAAGTTAAAGAAATATCAATAGGGAATGTTGAACCAATACCTAACCAAACAGCAACTAGAGTACCTAACAGGAATAAAATAGTAGCAATTGGACGACGGTAAGGGTTTTGGAATTTATTAATACTTTCAATAAATGGTACCGTGATTAATCCCGCTGGTACAGCGGCCATTAATAAAACACCTAAAAGTTTATTAGGTACTACACGTAAAATTTGGAATACAGGGTAGAAATACCATTCAGGAAGAATTTCAAGTGGTGTTGCAAATGGGTTTGCAGGTTCACCGATAACAGCTGGATCTAGTACTGATAAACCAATAATACATGCAAATGTCCCTAAAATAACAACAGGGAACATGTATAATAAATCATTTGGCCAAGCTGGTTCACCATAAGTATTGTGACCCATACCTTTAGCTAATTTTGCTTTTAAAACTGGATCGCTTAAATCAGGCTTTTTAGTAACTGACATATATCTGCCCTCCGGGCCATTAAGATTCAATAAGGCTAACCTGCTATAAAACTAAAAAGAAATATAACACAATATCTAGGATCCTCCGATGGAGTATCTCGTCAGAGGACTCGATCGTAGAGACTTCTCTGTCTGAAAGCCGGAGGGGTACTATCAGGATCCTCCGATGCCCCTTCGGGTAACTAAAAGCCAATAGATCGTAGCTTTCAGACAGAGAAGCCCCGGAGGGGTACTATCAGGATCGAGTCCTCTGACGAGATACTCTATCCTAGAGGATCCTCAATATATGCCCTCCGGGGCCCTTTGGGCTCGTCAGAGGACTCGATCGTACCCCCAAAGGGGACTATCAGGATCCTGATAGTACCCCTTCGGTCGAGCGATAGCGAGACACTTTGGGCATATATTGTCTGAAAGCTTTGTCGTCTCTTTCCCCCTTCCTTTCAGCCCGGAGGGTATATATTGCGAGAGAAAGCTACGATCCTTTCAGCCCGGAGGCTTTCAGACAAAGAAGCGAGCCCGAAGGGCAACTGAAATATGCGCGTTGTCTATTGGCAAAGCCAATTGTTCCTCGTGCCCCTTCGGGGCAAACACGTTGTGTTGTCTATTGGCTTCGCCAATTGTTCCTTGGCAAAGCCAAGAGACGCGCATACTGCACCTTTAGGTGCTGCATCCCACAACGTGGGATGGACTTCTTTGTCATCTCGCCTTTCAGACAGAGAAGTGTCTCGCGTTGTTGTTGTCCCCTGTGGGGACTTCCTCGACCGTTCAGGGCTTTATCTTGCCCTCCGGGGCCCAAAGGGATATTGCCCCTTTGGGCCCGCTTCTTTGTCTGAAAGCAAAGGGCTGAAAGTATCTCCCACGTTGTGCCCTTTGGGCATATATTGCCGATATCTTGGCTTCTTTGTCTGAAAGCAAAGGGCACTTTATATGCCCTTCGGGGCCCCTTCGGGGCACGAGAAGACGCAACGCCAACTTTTAGACTTTTTTGTCTGAAAGGCGTTGCCCCTTCGGGGCCCCTTCGGGCTTCTTTGTCTGAAAGCTTGCCCCGAAGGGGCAACGAGCACCAACCCCCTATGGGCAATATATTGCTCTTGCCCCGAAGGGGCAACGACTTATATATCCTTCGCGTCCCACAACGTGGGAGTCACGTTGTTCTCTATTGGCAAAGCCAATTGACGACGCGGCATATATCTTTCGTACATATATATAAAATACGCCCGCCCCTTTGACTCAATAAGTGCCCTCCGGGATATGCCCAAAGGGCGGGCTGCCCGGAGGGTATATATTGGGCTGCCCGGAGGGTATATATTGGGCATCATAATATTGCGTCGTTGCCCCGAAGGGGCCCCTTTGGGCATATATTGCTCTTGCCCCTTCGGGGCAACGAGCGTCGTCTATTGGCTTCGCCAATTTATGCGCGGAGCGCATACTGCACCTTTAGGTGCTGGAGAACAACGTGGGAGGCGGCCCAAAGGGGGCCCAAAGGGCCTTCGGGGCAAGAGCGCGCTTACCCTTGGGCCCCGTAGGGCAAGAAAAAGAAGGTTGGTGCTTCGTTGCCCCTTCGGGGCCCCTTCGGGCTTCTTTGTCTGAAAGCTTGCCCCGAAGGGGCAACGACACCAATCCTTTGGGCCCCTGTGGGCCCCCTTTGGGGCCCGCTTTTTTGTCTGAAAGTATCTCCCACGTTGTGCCCTTTGGGCATATATTGCCGATATCTTGGCTTCTTTGTCTGAAAGCAAAGGGCACTTTATATGCCCTTCGGGGCCCCTTCGGGGCACGAGAAGACGCAACGCCAACTTTTAGACTTTTTTGTCTGAAAGGCGTTGCCCCTTCGGGGCCCCTTCGGGCTTCTTTGTCTGAAAGCTTGCCCCGAAGGGGCAACGAGCACCAACCCCCTTTGGGCTTCCAGCACCTAAAGGTGCAGTATGCGCTACGTCTCCCGAAGGGAGAAAGCATATTTGTCTTATGCGCTCCCCGAAGGGGCGAGCGCATACCCCGCAAAGCGGGAGAGCTTTCAGCCCGTAGCCCGGAGGGTAACTGAAAGCCGATCCTGGAAAGGGGACGAAATATATAGATATGCGCTCGTGCCCCAAAGGGGCCCCGGAGGGCATATAAAGTGTTGTATCGGCAGGGCCGATCCTTGGCTTTGCCAAGAGACGCGCATAAGACAGAGAAGCGAGGCAATATATAGAGGAGCCCCAAAGGCCCAATATATACCCTCCGGGCAGCCCTTTGTGTTTTTGCCCCCTCGGGGGGTTGCCCCTTTGGGGCAATAACGTCGTCAATTGGCTTTGCCAATAGATCCTTGGCGTTGTTTTTTATTAGCGAAGCTAATAATAACAACACGTTCCGTTGCCCCAAAGGGGCAAGAGCGTTGGCTTCTTAGTTACCCCAGAGGGGCAGAGGGCTGAAAGCTGTGGGGACTTCCTCCAGCACCTAAAGGTGCAGTATGCGCTTTGCGCATAGACCCCCCCCCGAAGGGGGGCTTTTTTGTCTGAAAGGCGTTGCCCCTTCGGGCCCGCTTCTTTGTCTGAAAGCTTTGTCCCCCCGAAGGGGCCTTTCAGCCCTCTGGGCATATATTGTCTGAAAGCCGGGCCCGCTATATATGCCCCCCCCTTCGGGGGGTTGCCCTTTGGGCTTCTCTGTCTGAAAGCAAAGGGCTTATTGGCATAGCCAATAGCCCTTATGCGCTCTTCTCTATCCCACGTAGTGGGACGCCCCAAAGGGGCCCCGAAGGGCATATAAAGTGCCCTGAACGGCTTTTAGATATATATGCGTCCCACAACGTGGGAGAACCGAAGGGGCGAGCGCATACTGCTTTCAGCCCGTAGCCCGGAGGGTAACTGAAAGCCGATCCTGCCCCATAGGGGCTATATATACCCAAAGGGCCCCCTTCCTTTCAGCCCGGAGGGTATATATTGCGAGACGAACGGCTTTATCTTGCCCTCCGGGGCCCAAAGGGCTGAAAGCTCCTTATTTAAAAGCCGATACCCCTTTGCTTTCTCTTTTTAGTTACCCCAAAGGGGGCCCAAAGGGCAATATATCTAAAAGCCGGGCTGAAAGGCCCCAAAGGGGCAATAACGTAACCCGCGTCTCTGTCTCCCCCGAAGGGGGGGGGCATTCCTCGCTCCGTCGTTGCCCCAAAGGGGCCCCTTTGGGCATATATTGCTCTTGCCCCTTCGGGGCAACGAAGAGATGCCCCTCTGGGGCAGGATCGGCGAAGCCGATCTCTCCCGCAAAGCGGGGTATGCGCTCGCCCCTTTGGGGAGCGCAATATATGCCCTACGGGCTGAAAGCAAAGGGCTAAAAGACGTTAGTTCTTCTCGTTGCCCAAAGGGCAATAGCGAAGCGGGACGCAAAGCCAAGACGTAACTAACGTTCCTTGCTTCGCTCCCCTTCGGTTCGGCTCTGCCGAAGCGAAAGAGACCCCTTTGGGCATATATTGCCAAAGGGGCTGCGCTCTATATATTGCAATATATGCCAAAGGGCGTCGTTGTCCCCTGTGGGGACTTCCTTGCTTCGCTCCCCGAAGGGGCGAGAGAAGGTTGGTGCAATATATGCCCGCTTTCTCTATATATTTCGTCCCGCTTTGCTCTTGCCCCTTCGGGGCCTTTCAGACAAAAAAGCGGGCCCCAAAGGGGGCCCAAACAGCGAGGGACAAAGAAGCGGCCCGAAGGGGCCCAAAGGGCAACGACCCCTTTGGGCATATATATCTAAAAGCCGTTCGTTGTATCCTTTCAGACAAAAAAGTCCCTCGCTGTCGAAGGGGCTCGCAATATATACCCTCCGGGCTGAAAGGAAGGGGGCCCTTTGGGTATATATAGCCCCTATGGGGCAGGATCGGCTTTCAGTTACCCTCCGGGCTACGGGCTGAAAGCAGTATGCGCTCGCCCCTTCGGTTCTCCCACGTTGTGGGACGCATATATATCTAAAAGCCGTTCAGGGCACTTTATATGCCCTTCGGGGCCCCTTTGGGGCGTCCCACTACGTGGGATAGAGAAGAGCGCATAAGGGGGGGCAACGACAACGCGAGGATTGCCGTTTGCCCCAAAGGGGCCCTTTGGCATATATTGGGGCCCTTTGGCATATATTGCGGCCCGAAGGGAGACGCTTTATCTTGCCCTCCGGGGCCCAAAGGGATATTGCCCCTTTGGGCAAAGAAAGCCAATAGACCCAGAGGGGCGTCGTCAATTGGCTTTGCCAATAGATCCTTGCTTTTAAATAAGGAGAAGGGGCGAGAGGGGGGGGGCATATAAAAGTAAGGGGTAAGAGATAATTAACAGTACCTGCCCCAGAAGGGAGTAGGTACTGTTAATTTAAAAAAAAACCATTAGTTCATAGCTGATGAAGAAGAAGCTAAGTCTAGTGGGAAGTTGTGAGCGTTACGTTCGTGCATAACTTCCATACCTAAGTTAGCACGGTTGATGATGTCAGCCCAAGTGTTAAGTACACGACCTTGTGAGTCTACAACTGATTGGTTGAAGTTGAAACCGTTTAAGTTGAAAGCCATAGTTGATAAACCTAAAGCTGTGAACCAAATACCGATTACCGGCCAAGCAGCTAAGAAGAAGTGTAATGAACGAGAGTTGTTGAATGAAGCGTATTGGAAAATTAAACGACCGAAGTAACCGTGAGCAGCTACAATGTTGTACGTTTCTTCTTCCTGACCGAAACGGTAACCAGCGTTAGCTGATTCGTTTTCAGTTGTTTCACGGATTAACGATGAAGTAACTAATGAACCGTGCATAGCAGAGAATAATGAACCACCGAATACACCAGCAACACCTAACATGTGGAACGGGTGCATAAGGATGTTGTGTTCTGCTTGGAATACGATCATGAAGTTGAACGTACCGCTGATACCTAAAGGCATACCGTCAGAGAACGAACCTTGACCGATAGGGTAAACTAAGAAAACAGCTGAAGCAGCAGCAACCGGTGCTGAGTAAGCTACAGCGATCCAAGGACGCATACCTAAACGGAATGATAATTCCCACTCACGGCCCATGTAGCAGTATACACCTAAAAGGAAGTGACATACGATTAATTGGTATGGACCACCGTTGTATAACCACTCGTCTAACGAAGCAGCTTCCCAAATCGGGTAGAAGTGTAAACCGATAGCGTTAGATGTTGGGATAACAGCACCTGAAATGATGTTGTTACCGTAAAGAAGAGAACCTGAAACTGGTTCACGGATACCATCGATGTCTACAGGCGGAGCTGCAATAAACGCGATGATGAATACTGATGTTGCAGTAAGAAGACATGGGATCATGATTACACCGAACCAACCGATGTATAAACGGTTTTCAGTTGAAGTGATCCACTCACAAAAACGAGCCCATAGGCTAGAATTTTCACGACGTTCTAAAATTGCTGTCATATTTTAATTTTTTTAAAAGTTTAATTTTCTCCGAAAATATCTTAAAAAGATATTTTTTAGATTTAAAATCAAGCTTCGTTTAAAAGCTTGGTATATATATTATATATATATTTTTGAACGGCTTTCGCCCCTGAACGGAGGACAAAAAAGTGGGCATATATTGTCCCCGCCCCTTATGCGCTCTTCTCTATCCCACGTAGTGGGACGCCCCAAAGGGGCCCCGAAGGGCATATAAAGTGCCCTGAACGGCTTTTAGATATATATGCGTCCCACAACGTGGGAGAACCGAAGGGGCGAGCGCATACTGCTTTCAGCCCGTAGCCCGGAGGGTAACTGAAAGCCGATCCTGCCCCATAGGGGCTATATATACCCAAAGGGCCCCCTTCGGGGGACAAAGCGAGGATCGACGTAGTCGATACAACGAACGGCTTTCGCCCCTTCGGGGGGACAAAGAAGTCTATACAGCGAGGGCCCTTTGGGCATATATTGCCCAAAGGGGTCGTTGCGCTTCTTTGTCTGAAAGCCGGGCTGAAAGCAAAGGGCCCTCGCTGTCCGGGGCCCCTTTGGGGCCTTTCAGCCCGGCTTTTAGATATATTGCCCTTTGCTTTCTCTCGCTACGTCCCCCGAAGGGACAGCGAGGGACAAAAAAGACAAAGAAGCGTAGCCCCGACGTCCCCCAAAGGGGGATGCGGCTTTCAGATATATATGCCAAAGCCCTTTGGGTCGAGGAAGGTTGGTGCTTCTCTGTCTGAAAGGCGTCGTCAATTGGCTTTGCCAATAGAGAACAACGTGTTTGCCCCTTCGGGGCACGAAGAGCGGGCGTCGTTGCCCCTTCGGGGCAAGAGCAATATATGCCCAAAGGGCATCTCTTTCCCCCTTCCTTTCAGCCCGGAGGGTATATATTGCGAGAGAAAGCATAGGGGCCCTTTGGGCAACGAGCGTCGTTGCCCCTTCCAGCACCTTTAGGTGCAGTATGCGCGTCTCTCACCCTTTGGGTGACGGCAAAGCCAAGGATCGGCCCTGCCGATACGTCTTGGCGAAGCCAAGACAACACTTTATATGCCCTCCGGGGCCCCTTCGGGGCACGACAGCGAGGGACAAAAAAGCGAAGCCAATAGACAACGCGCATATTTTTAGTTACCCCAAAGGGGGCCCAAAGGGTGAACTTTATATGCCCTTCGGGGCCCCTTCGGGGCACGAGGCTCTTTGCCCCTTTGGGGCCCCTTTGGGCATATATAGCGGCCGGAGGGGCAACATCAACGCTCTTGCCCCGAAGGGGCAACGGAACGTGACCCCTTATGCGCTCGTTGCCCCGAAGGGGCCCCGGAGCTTTCTCTATATATTTCGTCGTTGCCCCTTCGGGGCAAGAGCAATATATGCCCTATTCGGCAAAGCCGAATAGGGGCCTTTCAGCCCGTCGACTTTGTCGATGAACGTTAGTTACACTAACAGCGAAGGCCCTTTGGGCATATATAGCGGGGCCCAAAGGGGCCCTCTGGGGCCCGAAGGGGCCCCGAAGGGGCAACGACCCCTTTGGGCCCCGGAGGGCAAGATAAAGTTGTATCGGCAGGGCCGATCCTTGGCTTTGCCAATATGCGCAGAGCGCATACTGCACCTTTAGGTGCTGGAGGAATGCCCCGGACAGCGAGGGCCCTTTGGGCCCCCTTTGGGGCAACTAAAAAGCATACCCTTGCCCCAAAGGGGCCCCTTTGGGCATATATAGCTCTCGCTTTTTTGTTGTATCGACTTCGTCGATCCTTCTTTGTCCTCCGCTCTTCGGGGCCCGAAGGGGCGAGCGCATACTGCACCTTTAGGTGCTGGAAAGGCCCCTTCTCTTTGCCCCAAAGGGGCAATATATGCCCAAAGGGCCCTCGCTGTCCGAAGGGGGATACGAGAGCTTTCAGCCCGTAGGGCCCCGGAGGGCAAGATAAAGTCGTTGCCCCTTCTCAATATATGCCCCCCCTTCGGGCCCCTCCGGGCCCCTTTGGGCCCCTCCGGGGTAACTAAAAAGACAAAAAAGCGTTGCCCCTTTGGGGCACGAGATCCTGGAAACAGCGAAGTATTTAACAATCCCCGGAGGGCAAGATAAAGTCGTTGCCCCTTCGGGGCAAGAGCAATATATTGCCCATAGGGGGTTGGTGCGAAAGCACAATATATGCCCAAAGGGCTGAAAGCAGACAAAAAAGCGGATTGCTAAAAATACTTTTAGCCCGACTCCCACGTTGTGTTGTCAATTGGCTTTGCCAATAGTTCCTTGGCAAAGCCAAGAGACGCGGCTTTCAGATATATAAAGCGGGCCCAAAGGGGCGAGAAAGGCAATATATTGTTAACAATATATGCCCAAAGGGGCCGCTTCCAGCACCTAAAGGTGCAGTATGTGCTACGCACATATTTGTCTTTTTAGTTACCCCGGAGGGGCCCAAAGGGGCCCGGAGGGGGGGCATATATTGCCGTTCAAGGGCGTCCCGCTATATATGCCCAAAGGGGTCTCTATATATTTCGTCCCCTTTCCAGCACCTAAAGGTGCAGTATGCGCTCGCCCCTTCGGGCCCCTCCGGGGTAATATATTGACAAAGCTTTCAGACAGATATGGGCCCCTTCGGGGCAACGAGCGAAGGATTGGTGCTAACCCGCAAAGCGGGACACCAACCTTTGGGCCCCGGAGGGCAAGATAAAGAGACGTAGCCCCGACTCCCACGTTGTGTTGTATCGGCGGAGCCGATCCTTGGCTTTGCCAAGAGACGCGGAGGACAGAGAAGCCCAAAGGGCTCCGTTCAGGGGCTTTGGGCCCCGGAGGGCAAGAAAAAGAAGGCCCTTTGCTTTCAGACAGAGAAGCCCAAAGGGGCGTAGCGACTCCCACGTTGTTCTCCAGCACCTAAAGGTGCAGTATGCGCTCCGCGCATAAATTGGCGAAGCCAATAGACGACGCGAAGGACAATATATGCCCAGAGGGCTGAAAGGATACAACGACAAAGAAGCGGAGCCCCCCCCCGAAGGGGGGGCAAAGGGCTCATTGGCTCTTGCCCCGAAGGGGCAACTCTTTTTTGTCTTTTTAGTTACCCCGGAGGGGCCCAAAGGGGCCCGGAGGGGGGGCATATATTGCCAATAGATCGAGTATTTGCTCGCCAGGGCATTGCCCCAAAGGGGCAAAAGCAAATCCTCTGACTTTTTTGGCCCCTTTGGGCCCCGGAGGGCAAGATAAAGCGCTTCTCTCTCTGAAAGCCCTGAAGGATTGGTGCTTCGTTGCCCCTATTCGGCTTTGCCGAATGGGGCATATATTGCGGGACACCAATCTTCTTTTTCTTGCCCGGAGGGGCCCAAAGGGTAAGCCCCTTCGGCCCGGAGGGCTTTTTTGTCTAAAAGGCTACGTTGCCCCTTCGGGGCCCCTTTGGGCAATATATTGCTCTTGCCCCGAAGGGGCAACGACACCAACCTTTGGGCATATATTTATGCGCTCTTCTCTATCCCACGTAGTGGGACGCCCCAAAGGGGCCCCGAAGGGCATATAAAGTGCCCTGAACGGCTTTTAGATATATATGCGTCCCACAACGTGGGAGAACCGAAGGGGCGAGCGCATACTGCACCTTTAGGTGCTGGAGGAAGTCCCCTTTGGGGACCCTCCAAAGGGGGCCGGTACTAAATACCCTGGCACTAGAACTGAGATTCCAGACGGCTACCCGAAAAGTTCTTCAGTTCCCTCAGCTTTTTCACAACCAAGTTCGGGATGGATTGGTGTGGGTCCAACTGAGCAAAGAGCACCAAGGCCCCATAGATGGTGCCCCCCTTCGGGGGAAAAGCACCATCCTATGGGTTAATTGTTATTTATAAAGGTCAAAATCAAACGGCCTTTAGTATATCTCGGCTGAAGCCATTGCTGACTGTACACCTGATACCTATATAACGGCTTGTCTAGCCGCGGCCTTAGAGAGCACTCATCTTGAGTTTAGCTTCCTACTTAGATGCTTTCAGCAGTTATCTATCCATGCGTAGCTACCCAGCGTTTCCCATTGGGATGAGAACTGGTACACAATTGGCATGTCCTTTCAGGTCCTCTCGTACTATGAAAGGCTACTCTCAATGCTCTAACGCCTACACCGGATATGGACCAAACTGTCTCACGACGTTTTGAACCCAGCTCACGTACCACTTTAATGGGCGAACAGCCCAACCCTTCGGACCTACTACAGACCGAGGATGTGATGAGCCGACATCGAGGTGCCAAACCTTCCCGTCGATGTGAACTCTTGGGGAAGATCAGCCTGTTCAAATATGTTACCAAAACCCCATTTAAAGGTTTTTTCTTTAACTTTTAGTTAAAGTTCAGACTATGTCATAAACTTAATAAATTAAACTGAATAAAAAATTAGTTAGCTTTTAAAGCGGGAACGTGTTGAACGCGGAGATGGTAAACGTTTTTCAAAATCTGGTAAAACGTAATAGCCTACTTTTTCGACAAAGCTATCAAAGCTAGAAGCTTCAATTTGAACAAGATACATCTTTTTACCCTCTGGGTTTGTATAATCGTATTTTGCATTAACTTCCCAATTATACCGCTCACTTAAAGCTTGAGCTAAATAGATGCAGCATTGTTGTGAAAAACCTTGTGTATGAAATTGGATTGCTTTACCTCTGTGTTTACCATGATCACGTTTACTTCCGTCACCACAAAACCAGGCACCTATTGCAATAGGTGATAAGTAATTACCGATATCTGGTGGAATTTTCTTTTGCATACAATCGCCGCCCTTTAAAGGTATACTTTTGTCATGCAAAATATCTACTAATGGTTGAAAAGCTGAATGTCCGATTGTCTGTAAACCCCGCATAGTGGACCTGCCTTTAATGTTAGCAATACCGCTTAGAACCCAAGGTAAAAAGACTTCTTTTTTTGCCTCAAGCAATGAAATGTTATCTTCTTTTTGTTGAGTTTTTAAACGATGAGCTGAACCATCAGCATTTGTTTGTAAAGTTGTATCACCTAAAAGTAAACCAATACCAAACTCAGTTTGGTTTTGGTTTAACGAAGAAGGAAGACTTGCTTTATACGTTTTTAATTCCTTAGTATTACCTCGGTATTTACCACTTTGTAGTAATTCTTCACGTTTCTCTAATATTTTTTCATCATGGTTCATTAAGTTTCCGAGCACTCGTGGAGAGATTTTTTCACCCTCTAGTCGTTGAACGCTATGGTTTTTAGAAATAATTGGTCCTCCTATTATAAAAATATAAAATAATAAGCATCAGAGCGTTATTTAGCGTACAATTTAATGCTTATTACATGTAACTAACACAATTACCGCTTCAACCATCATCGTTGCAAATTTGCACAAATTCAATTATAGAGAATTTATTAGCATTCTTGCAGTTCACTCGGTTTGATTTTATTAGCAGCGCCTTTACCCCTTCGGGGTAACAATATCCCTTTGGGGCCCCGGAGGGCAAGACAAAGCTGAATAATTCTTACTTAAGATCTCTCTTAAGTGGGACAACTGAATTATTATCCCTAGAGTAACTTTTATCCGTTGAGCGACGGCCCTTCCACTCGGCACCGTCGGATCACTAAGGCCGGCTTTCGCCCCTGCTCGACTTGTAGGTCTTGCAGTCAAGCTCCCTTTTGCCTTTACACTCAATGTCTGATTTCCGTCCAGACTGAGGGAACCTTTGCACGCCTCCGTTACCTTTTAGGAGGCATTCGCCCCAAATAAACTGCCCACCTGAAACTGTCAAGGGTCCTGATTCAAGGATCCCCATTAGGATTCTAGCTCTTCCAGAGTGGTCTCTCAATGACGGCTCTGATTACCCCGGAAGGTAATCTTCAACGCCTCCCACCTAGGCTGCGCAAGAAAAGCCCAAACCCAATTCCAAGATACAGTCAAGCTTCATAGGGTCTTTCTGTCCAGGTGTAGGTAGTCCGCATCTTCACGGGACAAGTCTATTTCACCGAGCCTCTCTCCGAGACAGCGCCCAGATCGTTACGCCTTTCGTGCAGGTCGAAACTTACTCGACAATGAATTTCGCTACCTTAGGATCGTTATAGTTACGACCGCCGTTCACCGGGGCTTCGGTCGTCAGCTTTTTTCTTACGAAATAACCAACTTCCTTAACCTTCCGGCACTGGGCAGGCGTCAGCCCCCATATATTGTCTTACGACTTTGCGGAGACCTGTGTTTTTGGTAAACAGTCGCCTGGGCCTGGTCACTGCGACCCTTTTTGCAAAGGGCGCCCCTTCTTCCGAAGTTACGGGGCCAGTTTGCCGAGTTCCTTAGAGAGAGTTCTCTCGCGCCCCTTGGTATTCTCTACCAACCTACCTGTGTCGGTTTCAGGTACAGGTAATTAAATTATTAGATGTATGAGCTTTTCTTGGAAGTATGACATCACTAGCTACTCAACGGCGAACCATCAAATAGGGATCACGTCTCCACTCAAGATAGCTTTTGTTCTATCTCTCAAAGTCTAAACGCTTCCACTGCAAACCATAAACAGTTCTAGCTTAGCCTCCTTCGTCCCTCAGATCCTAATTTAATTAGTACAGGAATATTAACCTGTTTTCCATCGACGACGCCATTCGGCCTAGTCTTAGGTCCTGACTAACCCCCCATGGACGAACCTAGTGGAGGAACCCTTAGGTTTTCGGGGCATTGGATTCTCACCAATGTTTTCGTTACTCAAGCCAACATTCTCACTTCCGCTTCGTCCATCCTCACTTACGTAAAAACTTCACCCGAGAGCGGAACGCTCCCCTACCTATCATTTATAAAATAAACGATATCACAGCTTCGGCAGGTCACTTAGTCCCGGCCATTATCGGCGCAAGAACGCTTTACCAGTGAGCTATTACGCACTCTTTGAAGGGTGGCTGCTTCTAAGCAAACCTCCTGGTTGTTTCAGCATTCTCACATCCTTTTCCACTTAGTGACCACTTAGGGGCCTTAGCTGGTGATCTGGGCTGTTTCCCTCTTGACCATGAAGCTTATCCCCCACGGTCTCACTGGTTCACGGAAGACATATCTTGTATTCTGAGTTTGCCACGACTTGGTACCGCTTTCGCAGCCCGCATCGAAACAGTCGCTTTACCCCAAGTATAGTTCATCGTTACCGCTGCGCCTCAACGCATTTCGGGGAGATCCAGCTAGCTCCGAGTTCGATTGGAATTTCTCCGCTATTCACAGCTCATCCGCCGATTTTTCAACATCGGTCGGTTCGGACCTCCACTTGGTGTTACCCAAGCTTCATCCTGGCCATGAATAGATCACCCGGGTTCGGGTCCATAAGAAGTGACCATTTACGCCCTATTCAGACTCGCTTTCGCTTGGGCTCCGGATGTAACTCCTTAACCCAGCCACTTCCTATAAGTCGCCGGCTCATTCTTCAACAGGCACGCGGTCACAAGCAAAACTTGCTCCCACTGCTTGTCAGCATACGGTTTCATGTTCTATTTCACTCCCCAACCGGGGTTCTTTTCACCTTTCCCTCGTGGTACTATTTCGCTATCGGTCACTCAGGAGTATTTAGCCTTACGAGGTGGTCCTCGCTGATTCACACGGGATTTCACGTGCCCCATGCTACTCGGGATTAAACAAAATGTTAGTGTTTAGTACTACTGGACTTTCACCATCTATGGTGCAGGATTCAGCTGCTTCGTATAAAAACAACGCACATCTTTAATGTTTTCCCACGACCCCTACACCTTGCGGCGTAGGTTTAGGCTGTTCCCATTTCGCTCGCCGCTACTAAGGGAATCGCGTTTGCTTTCTTTTCCTCCAGCTACTTAGATGTTTCAGTTCACTGGGTTGCCTCTTACCTAACTATGAATTATATAGGTAGTTCTATGAGGTTGCCCTATTCGGGAATCTCCGGATCAAAGCTTGTTGCCAGCTCCCCGAAGCGTATCGCCGGTATCTGCGCCCTTCTTCGTCTCTGAGTGCCTAGGTCTCCACCGTACGCCTTAATTCATTTGACCATTGTTAGTGGTATTTACCAGGATCGGCGAAGCCGACCAGTATGCGCGTTGTATCAGCTTTGCTGATACTAGCGCATAACCTTATACTTTTAAAAAAGGTATCTTATTTTTATGATTCGCTCTTAAAAAGCAATATACTCCCCTCTGGCTTTCAGCCCCTTTGGGGCATATATTGCCCTCGCGCGTCCCACGTAGTGGGAGCACCTTTAGGTGCTGGTCGGGGCATCCCGTAGGTTATATTTATATTGCGTGGAGATAAGCGGATTCGAACCGCTGACATCTGCCTTGCAAAGGCAGCGCTCTACCAACTGAGCTATACCCCCTTTCAACTGCCCTCTGGGCCCGGACACGCTGGACTATCGAGGATTTGAACCTCGGACCCCTACCTTATCAAAGTAATGCTCTAACCTGCTGAGCTAATAGTCCAAACATTATTTAATTAATGTCTTACTTTTTAGTTACCCCCTTTAGTTATGCGCGTCTCTTGGCTTTGCCAAGGAACTATTGGCAAAGCCAATTTATGCGCGGAGCGCATACTGCACCTTTAGGTGCTGGACAACACTTTATATGCCCTCCGGGGCCCCTTTGGGGCACGAGCGCATAATACACAGGTTTGAGGATCGGCAGACCCCGCAGGGGTTTGCCGATACCCCTTTGGGCATATATAGAGCCCCTCTGGGGTAATATATAACGTTGCATCGGCAAAGCCGAACAAATATTGGCTTTGCCAATAGCCCCTTCGGGGAGACAATCACGTTAAAATTCTTTTTTAAAATTTTAATTTTTATTTTGATATTTTAAATTTAGCAAAAATTAAAAATTCTGTCAAATTAAACAAGCCCTTCGGGCCCGGCCCCGGAACAGCGAAGGCCCTTCGGGCTCCTTTGGGCCCCCTTTGACTTCCAGCACCTAAAGGTGCTCCCGCAAAGCGGGGTATGCGCGTCCCACTACCCCCTTCGGGCCCCTCCGGCTTTCAGACAAAAAAGCGCATATTTGTCATCTCGCGTAGCCCCTTTGGGCATATATTGCCGAAGGGGCTTTGCGGGGTTACCCTCCGGGCCCCCTTCGTTGTGCCCCCCCTTCGTTGTCAATTGGCTTTGCCAATAGTTCCTCGCTTCTTTGTCTGAAAGCTTTGGGCATATATTGCCGCGTCTCTTGGCAAAGCCAAGGATCGGCTCCGCCGATACAACACAACGTGGGAGTCGGGCAATATATCTAAAAGCCGGGCTGAAAGGAAGGGACAGCCTTTCAGACAAAGAAGTCGAGCGATAGCGAGACACTTTGCTTTCTCTCGCTACGCTTCTTTGTCTGAAAGCCGGAGGGGGGGCAACGACCCCTTTGGGCTTCTCTGTCTGAAAGTCGTTGCCCCTTCCAGCACCTTTAGGTGCAGTATGCGCGTCCCACAACCCCCTCTGGGCCCCTCCGGGGAAAGAGATAGCGCATATTTTTAGTTACCCCAAAGGGGGCCCAAAGGGTAAGCAATATATGCCCTATTAGGCTTTGCCTTTCAGACAGCGAGGGCCCTTTGGGCTTCTCTGTCCTCCGTTCTCTTGGCGAAGCCAAGACGCACCAACCTCCGGGGCAATCCTTGGCTTCGCCAAGAGAGCACCAACAATATATGCCCCCCCTCCGGGGTAACTAAAAAGCCAACTTTTAGCCCTTTGGCCGCCTCGTGCCCCGAAGGGGCCTTTCAGGAACGTTAGTTACACTAACAATTGGCGAAGCCAATAGACAACCCCTTTGGTCGAGCGATAGCGAGACACTTTGCTTTCAGCCCTTTGCTTTCAGCCCTTTGGGCATATATTGTGGGACGTCGTCTATTGGCTTCGCCAATTGATAACGTAACCCCCTTCCAGGATCGGCTTTTTTGTTGTTGTCCCCTGTGGGGACTTCCTGAAAGCTCTCGTTGCCCCGAAGGGGCCCCTATGCTTTCTCTTTTTAGTTACCCCAAAGGGGGCCCAAAGGATGGTGCTTCCCCGCTTTGCTCTTGCCCCGAAGGGGCAACGACACCAACAAAGGGCTAAAAGACGTTCCTCGCTGCGCTCCCCGAAGGCCCTTTGGGCATATATTGCCCCTTTGGCCGCTTTGCTCGTTGCCCCGAAGGGGCAAGAGCAACGCGGGACGCCCCTTCGGTCGAGCGATAGCGAGACACTTTGCTTTCAGACAAAGAAGTGCTTTGCTCGTTGCCCCTTCGGGGCCCCTTTGGGCAATATATTGCTCTTGCCCCGAAGGGGCAACGACCAACCTTCCTCCAGGAAGTCCCCTTTGGGGACCCTCTCCCGCAATATATGCCCGAAGGGGCCCCAAAGGGGCAAGGGTATGCGCGTCTCTTGGCTTTGCCAAGGAACTATTGGCAAAGCCAATTGACAACACAACCCCCTCCGGGCCCCTCCGGCCCCTCTGACAGCGAGGGCCCTTTGGGCTTCTCTGTCTGAAAGGCATATTTATCTTGCCCTCCGGGGCCTAAAGGGCCCTTCGTCTCTTTCGCCCCTTCTCCCTATTTAAAAGCAAGGATTGCCCCTCCGGGGCAAATTGCCCCGGAGGGGCAACGACGCCCTTTGGGCAATATAAGCCCCTTTGGGCCCGCAATATATGCCAAAGGGCCCCAAAGGGGCAATAACGTAACCCCCTTCCAGGATCCTGATAGTACCCCTCCGGGGCTTCTCTGTCTGAAAGCTACGATCCTTTCAGACAGAGAAGCCCAAAGTGTCTCGCTATCGCTCGACCGAAGGGGCTTTGCGGGGTTGCCCTCCGGGCCTACGGGCTGAAAGCCGAAGGGGCCCTCCGGGCCTACGGGCTGAAAGCCGAAGGGGCTTTGCGGGGTTGCCCTCCGGGCCTACGGGCTGAAAGCAGTATGCGCTCGCCCCTTTGGGGAGCGCTTCTCTCTCTGAAAGCTTCGCGTCGTCTATTGGCTTCGCCAATTGAGAACAACGTGGGAGTGCGTCGTCAATTGGCTTTGCCAATAGAGAACAACGTGGGAGTCGGGCTAAAAGACGTTCCTCGCTTTGCTCGACCGTTCAGGGGCGTCAAAGGGCAACAATATATGCCCCCCTTCGGCCCGGAGGGCCCCGGAGGGCATATAAAGTGCTTCGTTGCCCCTTCGGGGCCCCTTCGGGCATATATTGCTCTTGCCCCGAAGGGGCAAC
>VFQN01004731.1_pt1 | contig 17588 bp, 28 predicted proteins | sample 3512371 | NCBI WGS metagenome assembly VFQN01 (sample SAMN10412370, study PRJNA504923) | tailings metagenome | isolation source: Replicate 2 from Balatoc abandoned mine | place: Philippines: Itogon, Benguet | collected 2017-08-28 | reverse complement strand
CGCGTATGCAATGGCCTACTGGGTGACTGGCCGCGCCTGCGCTTGCATCGTGCAGGACCATGCCGTAATGTGAGCTTGCACCGTGCGGGGTGCGCAGGCCGGCGCCATCTGCACAATTTGCTATACAAGATGCTATCCAAGATGCTACCCAAGATCCTACCCTCACCAAAGGCAGGAAGGGCAACTGCATGACGGCACATGGCTGGGGCGTCCCGGCCGCTCAGCTGTTCAGGTGCCCCAGGGCGCCATAACCCACCTGGTCCCTAACCCACCTGGTCCCTTACCCACCTGGACAGGTGCAGCTCGCGGGTTGGCAGCACCGTCCAGTTGGTCCCTAACCCACCTGGTCCCTAACCCACCTGGTAACTAACCCACCTGGTCCCTAACCCACCTGGACAGGTGCAGCTCGCGGGTTGGCAGCACCGTCCAGTTGTAACGGATGAGGGGGTTCTCCACAGGCAGCTTGGAGATGAAGTTGTGGACCAGGTGTGAAGCGTCGGTCCTGTGTAGGCCGTGGAGGCAAAGCGTACGGCGAGGTGCTCGGGCAAATGGGTGAGGCCCAAGGCGCAGAAGGATCCAGGAGCACGGTGTGCGCCCTGCGCACTTGTGAGGGCTGGGTGTGCGGTGTGTGGTATGACCCCCGCGCAGAAGGGGTTCAGCGTGGGACTCAAATGGCTAATCTGATTCAACTCTAGAAATCCATGCACAGTCGCCAAGCACGAGGGCTGCTGTCCATTGAAACTTGCACATCCATCACCGCCCAACAGGAGGTCTTGTGACCTGACAGCGCAGTACCCCCTGTACATCTAGTGCAGGCAGCTTTCCGCATGCCACTCCCTCGGCATCTAGGGATATTACAAGGCAATAACGCATAGCTCTTACCTCCAGCACGGCACGGGGTCGTGCATGGTGTTCCAGATACTATGCACATAACCAACGGCACGGCTTTTGTTTAGCTGACCTATGGACATTTATACCCTAACTCACCTCCAGCGCGGCACGGGGTCGTGTATGGTGGCAAGGTCCATGCCCATCTTTTCCAGCAGGCTCCAGTGCGCAGGGAAGCACACCACGCCGCCAAGCATGCGGTACGGCACTGATAACGGTGCTGACGGTGATGTGGCGGCGGCGCCCCCTGCCGTTCCGTCCGGTGCCCCCTGGTGGTGGTGGTGAGCCCCCAGAGCGGCGCCTGCGGTGCCTTGGGGCGCCTCCGCTAGAGGTGCCACGATGCAAAAGTCCTCCTGCGCGTTTCACAATGCGGCGAATGGGGGCACAGCAGGGTCATATGGAAGGGGTGGCAGGGCTGTGAACGGGGCACTCCCTTGCTCCTGGCCGTGAGGGGCGCCGCGATGTAACAGTTTCCTGCGCACGTGGCTGAGGCGTGCAGGGGATACGAACCAACGGGTGGGGCGCACATGTCATGCGAGGGTCGCGAGCGCGACGAGGAACCAGGGCGAAGCGCTGTGTAACACACCTTCCAGTTGCTTGGAGCGCTGTGCGCAACAGCTATGGCAGATCACAGGTCATGTGTGCCAGCTCTCGGTCGTGCCCCAGTGCGTACGGCGGGTGCACGCACCTGCACCAGCAGCCCGGCGACCTCCAACGGGTCAAGGGAGGGGTCGGAGGTGTCAAAGGCATCCCCTGCATGCGCAGTGTACAACAGGGGAGGTGTGCAAGGAGGAATCGTCATCATACGCACGGGTCGGTTCGCGTAAAGAAGTGACCGGGCAAAGCCCTTGCGTGTGAAGCGCGCAGTAGTCAGCAGTCCATTAGCGCCTCCCAGGACAGTTGTGATGCGCTGCATAAATGCTCCCTGCTGCACGTACCGTTGACCAGGTTGTGTATTACGGGTCCGTCCACCCGGAAGCGCTGTGGGTACTGGAGGGGCAGCTGCTGCAGCAGCTGCTGCAGGAGCTCGCGGCTGGCCTCCTTAGCCACAGGCTGCATGCACACACGTGGCAGTCAGCGAGCCGCACAGCATTCAGGAGGGGCATGGGAAAAGGCAGTGGGGGTTGTTACGTATGTGGCTCTCCCGCCTTCCAGCACTGGGCCCACCAGCTCACCACACACGCACACAGGCTGCAAGACCATGTCCGGGGCGCTGGCACCCTGACATGCTCCCTTGGACTGGCAGTTGGCACGTGCTGTACGATGTCGCGCGTATGGACGCCCCATGGGGCGGGGTGGGACAGCAGGTTCAGTCAGTGAGCTGGGTCAGGTGTGTGTTAACCGCGCTGGCCCCTTGCGGCGAGAAGCAAGCGCGGCCTGTCAGCACTAGGTTCTGGGGCCCTGGGGGCCGTGATTTGGGCAGATGTGACTAAAAAAGGGGGCTTGGCAACACACTGGTCGTCCTCGGGCCGGATGGAACCACTTCGTCGGACCTAGAGCCGTCTAGGGTTTGCCGCCTATGGGACCGCCGACACACATAGCACTGCTTACCAAGTCCACCAGCTGCAAAACAGCGCTCCGCCTTTCTTGTATATGCTTTCGCCTCTGCCGCAGCTCGTCGACAAACACAGTGTCGTTGTCAATTACGTCGAGCCAGTCACCGTCGGGCTGACGGAGACCAAGGACAAGCTTGTAAGGCTTGTCATGGAAGAATTTGAATGGCATGTCATCTAGTGAGTTCGACTGCAGTATGGACTTAAAGGGGCAAGCGCGGATGCGGACATTGCCCCGCCTGGGCGGCAAGGTTTGCCTGCCCAGCGCAACGCTTTTGCATTTTCCTGCCAACATGTTGGCACACACTGTGCCAGGGTGAAGGAGTAGCCGAATCAGACTACGGTATTTGCGCGTTCGACCAGTCCCACGTGGGTGCTACGGCGGTTGGTTAGACCTGGGCCACCGGAGGCAGGGATGGTCTACCCTGTAGGACTGATCCTGGAACCGTTGCAACCTTTGCTACCTCCACTTCAGCTCTTATCGACAACATCCTAATGATTAGATACACATCCTGCCACAAGTTCACGCCTGCATCGGAATTGACACCGGTACGCCGGAGTGCTCACAAGTGCTCAGCATGGGGAGGGGCCTCCCCTGGTGCTGGCCCATGACACCGGCGACCTACCTGTTGGCTGTTGCCAGTCTCCTCTCCACACAAGTGCCAGGCTCTCATTTAAGTCATCCCCATCCTCACTTGTCAAATCATTGCGCCTCAGCCTGGAGAGGCCAGCGGCCAACGAACGCCCAACCTGGCCCAACCTAGCTACCAAGAACACAGAGCTTCCAAATACTCTGTGCAGGTCATCGCATTTGCGGTGTACCGTACCGTTAGCAAGTCTAAGTTTAGGGCCTGCCAGGGCCCTGGGGCCTACCGCTCTCAACGAACCCAAGCAGGCAGCGCAGCAGCCCAACGGCACAGCTGCTACATACAGCTGCACACCGCGACACCGACCAGTACATGCCATTGCTGGTGCTAGCAGCTACGAATATCAAAGTGTGCTCAGCTGATCCGCTAACATACATGTCAGCTCAGAAGGAGCTTCTGTGTCAGCTTGAAACATGCCATTGCGTGGTCCGGGTTGGTCCTGTGCCACCTGGCTCAGCACACTGCGACTCCGACCAGCAGCAGCTCCCTCGCTCATGCTGCAAGAAACCGCCAATGCATGGCAATCCATGCACCGGAAACGTGAAATGGTCGCTTGCAGCCGCCTGAGCCTGCTGCCTGAGCACTATGCTTCAAGGTGAGGAGGGACGACCGCTGGTACTTCCGTTGCTAAATAAAGCAGCAGCTGCTATGTCTAGGGAGGCGACTGAGCTCGAGCTCGAACTAACGTCCACAAAGCGGCCATCAACTGCCCCCTGCACCCTGCCCGCTCGTCTGCGTACCCCTAGCTGACACAACCTGCACCGAGCGGGACCCAACATACCTTGTATGTAGCGTGCCTGGACTACACTCATTTTTCCTCCACGCCCGTACCTAACAGCGCATGGGACCGGAGGGCACCCCCCTGGTTCTGCCTTCATTCCTAGCACGCAACGCAACGGAATACCAACGCTGTCCGCGGCGTTACCGCCCGGCACCCGACCCTGGCTGTACGGACAAAAGGCGGTCGTACAGGTTGAGGGAGGGTTGCAGGCGGAGCGCATGTTGGTGGTTTCCATGCATGTCCCGGGCCGCAGTAGTGGTGCAGCGCCAGCGGCCGCAGCATAGCGAGGCTACCAGTCAGCTGTGCATCTCCAGGACGATACTGCGCTCGTGAGGAGAACCAACAGGTAGGTGGAGAGTAAATGCTAGCTATAATGAGCGGTGGCAGCGGTAGGTGTCAGTTTAATGCTGCGACCGTGCAGCAGGGCAGCATAAAGGATCAGGCGAGGGTGCGGTGAGGTGGGGGGCATTGGAAGGGGCAGGAGCGGTCCGTCCGTCGCACATTGCAGGCTGCGCATAGCCCCACTTTGCGGTATAACACCGGCGAGCGATTGCAGCTAGCACACCTTACCCCACGGGCTCTTGCAAAACGCAACCTTACTGCCCGCGCCGCAACTTTTCAGCCACAACCAGGGCATAGCCATACTGCGAGCACGCGTATACACACACGCCGCCGCGCGCACCTTGCTCTGCGGCCGGCCCGCTCTGACGCGCGGCCCGCTGGCCAGCACGGCCTGCTGCAGCACCTGCACCGCCTCCCACAGTGGCCGGTGCACGGCGGGCACCAGCAGCAGCAGCAGGAGCAGCAGCAGCCACATTACACACTGTCGCCGGGCGGGTCCACCTCACCAGCTGCGACAGGCTGCGAAGCAAGGCAGCACAAGGGCGGTGGGTGTTGTATGTGGGTGTGAGTGGATGGTGTGATGGAAGGAGATGGGCTAGCTCCACTGCGTGCGGCATGCAAGTGGTCCAGGGAGAGACCAGGGAAGGGGGGTCTCCCCAAGAGCATGCGTACGTAAGCGCCGGCCCTTGTGCTTGCTTGCGCCTGTCTGTAGCCATGGCTTACTTGCATGAGCAGGAGCAGGTAGATGCCGTACACACAGCAGCTTACCGGACAGCAGCATGTGGGACTCCGCAGGAAGCCTCACCAGCAGGTGAATGTGGCTGTGCAGCGGAATGTCCTCCGTCACACCTCCACTGGTGTGTATGCGGTCCCCTGGCTGCACCTCAGCTGCCAACCTGTAGACGTGGGTGTGCTGCAGAGCCCTCGCGCCCTGCCTTTAAGCCCCCCCTGTTGCCTCTGCAAGGTACTGCGGTGTCCGGCCCGGACCGGGCTGGCGGTCACAGCTGCTGTTGCTGCCCCGCCCGTGGGAATGGCATGTCTATGTGGTGACTGCCAGGCGGAGAGCTTCCTGGTGATGACTGCACTTATTGCGGGCAGACCCGAGGTGGGTTCTGTGGTCTCGCGCCCTGGCACGCAAGAGACCAACGCGTCCCCAGGGCAATGCTGGTCCCACAGGTTCTGACGCGTTCTGGATGCGTCCCCAGGTGGTCCCCGGTGACCTTGAGGCCCACGGTGGCCAAGCCGTTACCCAGTCAGCTCATGCGTCGTCGCATCCCCACAACAGCAATGCCGGGAACTTTTGTTTGTACACATGTTCTAACGACTATCCATATATCCGACGGACAAAACACAACTCCCGTGCGCATGCTCAACGGTTGCTGCATCGCGTCCCGTGCCGCCTGGGACTCCCCCTACGACTTGCGCAAGAATGTACAGCAGGTCAAAGTGCACGCTACTGACGCGCACCCCGCGTGCTCCGGCAGTGCGCCAGCGCGTTGGCAATGTGAAGAGCCTCCGCATGCAGCTGCCGCGCTACCAGAACAACCCTGGTATCGACGAGGAGGAGCTCAGAAAGCTCAACATAAGTCTAGACAACATTGAGGAGGTGCAAGCGAAGAATCAAAAGCTCATTTCGGAGCTTGTGGCGCGCCTGGAGAAGCACCGCGCTAACTTGGTCGAGCTCCGGCAGCAGCAGATTACCCTGTCCGAGATCGCGCAGCAGCAGCGACAGACTCTGGAACAGCTTGTGCTGGGCCAGGACCGCCTGCAGGACGACCTCTGGTGGTGGAGACTGGGGCTGATGGTGATGGTCTTCCTGGTGTTCGTCCTCGCCGTTGGCCTCGTCCGCATCGTCCTGAAGTGCTAAGGTGAGGTTTTGATACTCTGCTCTCCATGTGTGAGTATCGTGGTAGGCGGACCCAGTCAGGTATGCCTTGTGAGCGAGTGCGGGGCAGCACCCACGCACAGGCGGGACGGCATGCATGGTCCACGCAGCATGGTCGCTTGTTGACCGCGAGCATACTCTTTTGCCCTGGCATCCAGCAGGTAATGCTTTGGGCCTAGAGAGTTACCGGACTCAAGGCACTCATCACATCTTCATCTTATCCTTCATCTTATCTTATTCGTCGTGTCCCCAGCCACCTCCGTCGCTCTTGCTTGGCCTGCTGTGGCTCCAGGACTGCTGCAACAAGCACGGAGCAGCAGGAGTGGCTGAGGCTGGGGAGTACTCCACGCCTTCACAGCTGCATGGAAACCAAGGGATGGGAACACTGCTGGCGATTGAAGGCTTACACGGCTGGTGAAGCAGTTGTGGTTGTTTGACCAAAAGTAAGGCTGCTTGCTGCGTGTGTTAGCCATGACAGCCCCGCCCACAACCACGACAGTGTTTCAGATTGGGCGGGAGAGTGGCGGGAGTGCCAGTGCAACATCTTGCTTGCATACCGGTAAAAGCTAGTATCATGGGCGTCTGCATGCTAAACCGCGGCATTCTTGGCAGGGTTGACTTTCATGGCAACCGTATGCACTGCCGCCACAACGGCGTGGCACGCATGTCTTGGTTATTCATGCCTTACAATGGGTATGATTAGTCAATAAACCGCCCTACTCGACACCTGTGTCAGCAGCGAGCTATGCTATGCCATGCACCTAAGTAGTTATGTCCGCATTCTATCCATCGCCTGCCTTTTGAAGACTTGTGGGGTTCGGCATTCAGTTGCTGGGAGGGGATTTCTAGCTGGATATTGGGGCAAGTACTTAAGGTGCAGGTGGGAGGACGATGGGAGGCAATAGGAGGCAGGCGTCAGTCAGTCAGTCTCTTGGCTGGATATGGCAAGGGTCCACACACAAGTGTGAAACTCATGTATGGGCACCATGTACGAGCCCACCGTTAGGTCCAGTTAGGTCTCATGCATGCCTTGCTGCCTATCGGCCTGTTTGTGTTGGTTTCGTTAGCCAGGTCTAGGAGGCTCCTAGGTCCTAGCCCTGTAACACGTACGCCTGCAGCTGGTTCATGTATGTACCCTCCCGTGGGAGCTGTACTGGGGCCAGCAGAAGGCCCAGCAAGAGCCACTAGCCAAGCTTGCCTGCACTAGCCCTGCCTTGCTTGTGTGCCTTCCGGCTGCTTGGCTGCTATAGGGTCCTAGCCCTGCCTTGCCCGTCCATAGTGTTGAGTCCCTCAGCACACCTCGTTAGATGCCGTGGAGCAGCGTGGAGCAGCGGTGGGGTGGTGCTAGCAGCTGGGTCGACGAGACACCAGTTGGCTCATCCAGACAGACACGGCATCCACAGCCACCGTGCACCCCCAGCCATCTGTTCGAGACAAGAACCTTCCAGCTGACACAGTTCTTTGCGGACACACGGTACAATTTTCTTGTGGCGCAACCTCCATGGCCAGGGAGTCCGTGCTGGTCCACGGTGCTCGTCCTATCTAGTTACCCAAAACAGAGCGTCCACCCTGATCCACCTCTCCTCAGCTCCTGCGCACCCTCAAATGGAATGGACCGCACAGCCCCCTACCCCCTGCCTGGCCAAGTAGGCAACACCCTCCCCGCACCTTTCCCGTGGCCGCAACCAGGGGAACTCCCCTGGCCGCCACTCCTCCCATACCAGCCACGGAGCCTTAAATGTAAACCCATACATCTCTTCCTGCGATGTGCTAGTGCTACTGGCGTGCCTACCGTACATGTCTACTACTAGTAGTCTAACACCTGCCTACATGTACATACCCCACCAGCCAAATCCGCTAGCACCTGCTGGTCAGCACGCACACCTCCATCCACGTTGCTCAGCACTCCGTCGCATCCCAGCCGCCTTACGGCATCCTGCCAACTGACCCCGTCCGCAACATTCATTTGCTCACCCTCATGCACACGCTCCTACCTAGTGGTACACTATGGCAGCATCAGGACAGAGGGACACGAGTCGGTAAGAGCAGGGGATGCGAGCCCCAGAGGCATATCGCAATGATCAGACGTCATAGGGATGAACATGCTCGCGCGGACTGCGTTTTGCGTCCTTTCTAGCTTCAAGCTTCGTATCAACGTAGCAATCAGACTTGTAACAACGGACCGTGCGCGGCCTACCGATGGGCAGCTGTGCCGCCTTCTGCCCAGGACAGCTCATTACTAATGATGTACTGCTCCGAGCACTGCCGAAAGCGGAACTTGGGCAGCGCGCGGTACATTGTGTCGTACTGAGGACGAGCAGCCTGCGTCGGAGGCAACATAGGGAGTTGATGCAAGTTAACATTGAGGCACTATAGTTTGCAAACGCGGCGCTGTGTGGGTTAGCTCCCGCGGCCCCCGCCGGCATTCGCTGCATCCACAGGCTGGCCGCAGTGGACAATATTGAAACTGGTGCTTGATCATCTCGGTTATCGCGCCGTGCGACGTGCTTAGCCAACCTACATCAGGTTGGGCGCGGGTTGACCGTGGCACCCCTGCACCCACACCTGCACCCCAGATGCCCACACTGTGTGTTTCTGAGGTGCCTAACACACATGCCGCTCCTTACGCCCCACAGGTTGGACACGGGCTGCCCCGGGTGCAGCGCCGCAACCACACTTGCACCCCAGATACTGAATACACGTGCACCCTGTGCGCTAAACACACATGCCGCTCATCGCGCCCCGTGACACGTGTTGCGTGGGGCCTGCGCCCACACGTGCACCTATGCTACTTAGACACGTGCTCCCAGGCACCACAACCCACACTCACTCCCGTTAGGTTGAACACAGGCTGCCCCGGATGCAGCAGTGCGTAGGGATTGCGGCAGGCGGCCCCCTTGCAGTGCGCCAAGGCCGACAGGATGCCGTCAAAGCGGTCCAACAGCCTCTGCGGGACCTCCGCGAGCCTGTGCACGGTAGTTTGCAAACATGTCTTCAACAAACCATGTGGAAAGCACGCTTGCAAGCCGATGGTCAAAGCATTGCTTGCACCCGGCCCTGCATCCGGCTGTCTGCTGGCGAATAATGCCGGTAGCAGCAGTCCTCGAGTGCTGCCCCATGGTCTGAGGTGCTTTCACACTTACGACACGTGCACCCCCGGCGCACAATGCCGGTACCGCAAGCACGTGCACGTTCCTCGCCGCCGTGTGTCCGTGTGCCTCCCTCTGGAAGCTACCCGCCCCCAGCCACCAGGCTAATACACACATGCTGATATGCCGGGGTGTTGCCCTGCATCCCCTGCCCCCCACCTGTTCCTGGTCTCGTATGGGTCAGTGGAGAGGTCGTAGAACTCCCGGGCCTGGCCCGCGCACCACGCAAGGTACTTGTAGCACACCCACTGGGGGCCGCATGACAGAGCAAGGTTGGAGGGTCAGGCGGCCGTGCGATGATGCAGGCGCGCGTGCGTGATTTAGCAGCAAGGGCGCTTGAAGGAGGTCAGTCGATAAAGGTCAACAGCAAAACAGCAACAGGCTTTCCACGCACGTGCCTTGCTGGGGCACCGTCCTGTGCCGCGCGCGGGGGGATGCACAGTACAGTACAGAGGTTAGCACGACGCCGCCACTACCCTTTGTAGCAGACCGCCGCCCGAGTGCACCACACGTTTCTATTCCTCACCCCGGGCGGTTGACCGGCGATGCGGGTGGGCTGCCCAGGCACCGCACCGCTGTCCCGAAACACCTGCAGGGCCAAGGTCAGGACCAAGGGCGTGGGTGTCAGCTATACATTGAGTACATGTGCCAGTCTAAGATCAAAGCCTTGACGTTGTTAAACGGAACCTGGTCTTGGAGGAGTGGTTGGCATGTCCGTCTTCGGCTCCAGCAGCACACTGGTTATGTAGCAGCCGCAGACAGTCGCGCTTATCGCTTCCTGTCACTAGAGATGTCTTGTACTTCGCCTTCTCCTAGTACCTGCTTTTCTACATGCAACTGTTTCCCCGCAACTGCATCTCTACACTGCTTATGTAAGGTATTCTGTCACGCGTAAAGTGGTGCTGGTGTGCCCGCCCCAAGGCCGTCCAGCAACCCCTCATACCTTGAAGTTGGTGCACAGGCGCAGCGCCTTGTGCTGCCAGAAGGTGCCCTGCGGCGGGTTGGGGGTGCGAGGCCGACTGCCGCCCATGCTCCAGAACTCGGCCAGCAGCCTGCAGCCGACAAAATAGTACAATAAAACAGTGAACCCGAGTTCGTACGGGCGACTATCATCTGGCGGCTGCTGTGCAAGGCGGCTCTGCACTCTGCGGCCCGCCCCGACAAACCGAACCCTGCACCGTGACCATGTGTATTGACGTCCAGCCATGGCTTCCGGCCCCGACTCACACGTCCCTGCCCTGCCACTGCACCCTGCAGCCCGCGCCCAAACTCTTGCACCCAATGTACAGGGTGCCTATACCCAGTTGTGCTGGGATTTGGCCCTGGCTGCCTGCCCCCCTGACTCACGCGTCCCTGCGCCACCACTGCTGCGCGCCCGGCCCCGCCGCCAGCGCCGCCGCCGCCGCCTCGCTGCCAGGCTGCAGGGTGGCCACCAGCTGGTCGGCGTGGGCAGGCAGCAGCGAGGGCAGCAGGGGCAGGGGCAGGCCGTTGACGGAGGAGGGGATGGGCAGGCCTGCGAGGGAGGGGTGGGGCCACAACAGTGCAACTGGTGGGTCATTCTCTTCGGCAGTAGAGGCCGATAAACAGCAGCACACCGTGGTTGGAGGCCGGCTTGGGCAGGCCTGGAGGGGGCTTTTTGCGAGGGAAGGAGGGAGAGAGGTGTGGGTAGGGTACAAGGTCGGGACGCGTGAGGGACTTGATGCAGGTCGGCCTGATTACTGCTGCGCAACGATGGCATTCGCACAAAGTTGCAAGCCCAGCGTGCCCTGCCCGAGACCTGTGAAGCGTTGCAGCTACAATTGCGCGTCGGACATTGTCGATAGCCTGCGGCGCATGCACCTGCATCGATGGCCCACCTGACAGTGTGAGCAGTGTGGGCGCCACGTCTATGAAGCTGCCGGGGTAGGGCAGCACCTGGCCGGCGGGGATGCCCGGCCCCCGGATGTAGAACGGCACGTGCATGTCCTCCTCAATGGGCCGCGCCTTGCCCTGGGGGGTTTGAGAGGGGGGGGGGGGGCTGTCACAGGGGTAGAGCAACAACAACAGGCAGTGAGAGTACGAGGAGCATGCACAGAAGGGCCACGTGCATGTCCTTCTCTACGGACCACGCCTTGCCCTGAAAGGGAGTGCAGAAAGTACAGCAGGTACGGCAAGTACGGCAGGGACGTCAAGCGGTCAAGCCTGCGCATTGTGCCGAGGCTCTGGGGCAAGACGCAGGTCGTCATTGTCTGGCCACGCCTTGTCCCGCAGGAGCAGAGGGCCCTAATGACGTACAGCACGGACGGCAAGCAGTACTTATAGTGCGCGACTAGAGGGAGGGTACACTTGGACCGCATGCCCCGCGGTGGGCCACAGCCCTTGGTGCTCATATTGCGTTGCGCGGTCTACAGGGCAGAACACCCGGCCAGATAAACACGGCATGACGAGACGCTAAACTGGTGGTCAGACGCGCGCATGCGAGTTGTAAGGATAGAAGTTGTAACCCAGTGGCGGCGAAGCGGTGTGGCCACAGCCACCCCACACGCTCCACAGGCTACCATGTGCGGCAAGGCACTCATTAGCACCGTGCCCCCAGCAACGGTGGATTCCCAGACCGACACGTAAGAGTGCCGTCCGTAAGGTGTGCATGTATGTAAGACCAAGAGAAGGGCGGTCCCCAGCCCACCAAGCTTTGTACAGCTAACATGCCGAAAGAGCCCAAGTGGTAGCTGGGACCGACACGGAAGGGTGCGGTCCGTAAGGTGTGTGTACGGTAGTAGGATGAGGTGCAGGGATAACGGGTGAGGTGTGCGTGTGCATGTAAGACCGAAGGAGGGCGGTGCACAGCCCACCAAGCCACCTACCGCGAACATGCCGAAGGATCCCAGGTGGTAGCCGTTGTCCGAGGTGTATATGATGTAGGTGTTGTCGAGCTGGCCCTGGGCCTCCAGCTGGACCACTGGGGAAGGAAGGGGTTAGGGGAGGGGCGGCCAGGCACGGGGGAGGAGTGAAAGGCGGGGCAGTCGGTGTGCCACGGGCCACTTTCTCGCGCACACTAGCGAACGCTTTGCCTTGCATGTGGCACGCGCCACAGTTCTCAGCTGCTACCATGCATGTGCCTCGCATCATTATGCACCATTCTATGCCATTTGCCAAGTGTGTCAATCCGTGCACGGCCACTTGCAGTCCATGGTTGCCCACCACGCCATGCACGATGTAAGGGCAACACATCTCAGCCAAGTAACGTGGCGTTGCCACTCGGCCCGCTGGCAGCTTCCTACAGCTTCTGGCAGCTTCTGGCAGCTTCTGGCAGCTTCTCAGCTTCTCAACCCACCACTGCGTTCAGCACCTCGTCAGTGGCGCGGTAGACTGCAGCCGGCACAAAACCCGTTTAGTCCCCGCACTCCACACCTTACACCCCGCCCCCACCCACTCCACCCACGAAATCGTACGTGGCACGAATGGGTTGCAGCTTGCGCAAGCTGCCCGTAACCCACACCAGCACGCCGCACGCCGCAATCACGCACCGCCCCACCAGAATGCCTAAAGCACGAGTATAAGCACTGCAGCTCGCGCAAAGCTAGTTTCTGCCCCCGCATCCCTCACCCCGCACCCACCCACTACGTCCACCAGCATTTCGTCAACGATGCGAGTGGGCTGCAGTTTGCGCAAAGCTTCCTTGCCCCCCGCACCCGGTATCCCGCGCCCCGCGCCCACCCACTGCCTCCAACAAACTGTGACGGCCTGATCTTTCAGTCCCCCCTGCCCCACACCCTGCATCTTGCCCCCTGCACCCCATATCCCGCGCCCCGCGCCCACCCACTGCCTCATCACTCATCATCCATCACCATCAAACTGTGAAGGCCTGCTCGTTCAGCCCCCCGCCCCTCGCACCCCGCACCCACCCAACGCACCCACCAAAACGTCTATAGCGCGAATACAAGCACTGCAGCTTGCGCAAAGCTCGGCTTGCCCCCCGCCCCCCGCATCCTACACCCACCCACTGCGTCGAGCATCTCGTCGATGGCTCGTGTGGACTGCAGCTTGCGCACGTACAGCCGCTGCGCGCCCTCGTTAGTGCCCTCCGCTGGGTCCCCGTCGGGGTCGAAGCCGTCTTTGAGGTTGGGGTTGCGCACGGACCAGTTGGGCGAGCGAGGCACAGCGATCTGCACAGCACGGACGTGGCACGCGCGGCGTACCGTGTGTGTTATCAACACTACACAAGTTTTCAGACAAAGCCACAGCGGTACAGAGACAGTAGTAAACGGGCGTCGCACAAGCAAATGCTTATGGTACAGGGCGGTCGGGATTGGACAGGGCCGGCAAATGGGGGTTCAGTGAGTCTGTCATACATGCGCAGGCACACGTGTCAGGCAGGCACGGCAATGAGGCACGTGTCATTAGGCTGGCCGCCCACCTACCGTTTCGTTGTCGAACAGCGTAGCGTGTCGCGATGCGGGCCGGGGCGCCACGAACTGCCTTGGCCCGGGGTACTGCTGCTCCTTGTGGGGCGCGGTGGGCGCCAGGAACAGGAAGAAGGGGGCGGGGCGGCCGTGGGAGGGATCGGCCCAGGACCTGCGTTGTGGGGAGGGCCAGGCGTGGCACGTGTCAAGAGGACACGGAGGCAGGGTCATGCATGAGGGCACAGCTGGAGGATACGGCACGCAAAGGGATGCGTGCCTCGTAATGCCTGGTGAAGCCAGAGTGGAGGGAGCTGCATGTAGAAACGCCTGCATGTAGAGACGCCTGCAGCCCAACACGAGCCCGTGCGTGCGGACCGGACCGGTTACGGTAGGTGTATGGCTGCTATCATGCGCGCAGGTGCCTATGCGGTACCAGCGAGCGTACGGGCAGGCCGGGACGTGCAGCCCACCTGAGGAGCGCGAGGGCCTTATCGCGGATGATGTCCGTCTGCGGGCGGGCAGGGGATGCACACATGAGCAGCAGACTGCGTATTCGTGCCCCATCCCTGCCAACCTTGTGGTCGTCCTGCGCCGCCCACGCTGATGCCACAACTTAATACACACCTACTACACACCTGGTGGTAGTCCTGCGCCGCCGTGTAGCACTCCCTGCGCCCCCCGTTGCGCACGAAGCAGGGATCGAAGAAGCGGTATATGCTGGCGTGGTCCAATGCATCAAACACCGTCCAGCCCTCGGGGTAGTAGGAGGCGGGGAGCGCCTTGCCCTCCAGGTAGCCGTTCAGGAACTTGCCTGCGGCGTGTACGGCATGTACGGCAGGCCGTACAGGAAAATGAATAGAATTTGGCGAGTCCCTCACTCATGCTAATGCGACGGCCTGCCTATGCAGGCATTCGCATTATAGCCGTATGCCCCGTAGGGCCGTGTTGGCTGCGGCAGGCGCAACGCAAGCAGCCCTATAAGGCAGCTACTCCTGCGTTTGCTACTCCTGCGTGTCCGGCATGTACGGCACGCCGTACAGGCACAAAGGGATGTAACTGGTACGTCTATTACGAATGCTGATGAGATGGCACGCGTGCGCAGGCATGGGCTCTATCGCCGTGTGCGCGGGGCCGTGTGGGCTGTGGCCGGTGCAACACGCAGCCCTTGGTTCTCGCTTTGTGCAACTCTGCCCCACATCCTACTAGCTACACGCGACACCAGGGGTACGGTGCTCACCTATGAGTGCCGTGTTGTAGCCGGCCGCCTGCAGCCACCTGGGCAGGTAGGAGGCCGAGACGTTTTGCTCCACGAACTTGCGGAAGGCACCTAGCGGTGGACGGGGCAGGCATGGCAATGGGGGCGACGGAGGGCTAACCATGGATGCAGGTCTAGGCGGGCTGGTACTCCTGAGCCTGACCTCCTGGGAAGCGCAGTGTGCGGTACAGGGCAACTGGACCCCGCCATGGCCGTACGGCGATGGTGGACAAGGCGTATGCAGCGTGCAGCCTGTTCGCCACCACACCAGTCGAAGGTGTGTCACACTGTTTTGCAGCCCCTGCACGCCACCCCACCTGCTGGGTACTTGTTGTCGGTGACGTTGGTGCTGCGGGTGGTAACGGCATGGGAACACGAAACACGAGCAGGGTGAGTGTGAGATTCACGTGAGTGGGGTTGGTGCTGGCGGGCATTAACGGAGGAGTAGGCCAGCACCTGCCATTAGGCACGGCACTCGGCCCCACCCTGACAGAGCCGCAAAGCTGCTGCTTCCGTCCACTTACTCTTGAGAGTCCCAGTACTCCCAGAGCTGCAATCGGGAATGCCCGATGCACTCAGTTGCAACGTACAACCGTACGACGTGCAGCCGACGCACCAAGTAAAATCAAGGCCATGTCCCTAGCTAGGGTCCCTGGACCGCTTCCCACCCACTCCACTCCTCCGAAAGAGGCCCGGCCACCTTCCCTCCACAATAAGGACCTTCCACTGGGGTTTCATGCACCGCCCGTCAAGCAACACGGTTAATACACACCACCAGCCCACAGCCCAGTCTGCTGGACTTCGCATTTGGTCCTAGGATAGGTCCAAGGTCCTAGCCCCCGCCACAGGCAGCTCACCAGTGTGCGTACTGGCCGTGCCAGCGCGCGTACAGCGGGGCACAACCGCCCACGAGCACTAATCCTTGTACAACACAAGCCCACAACTCCCGCCTGCTGGATCACCCATCGCTATCAGCCTTCCCCCGCCCCTCCCTGCTGCCTCCAGCTCACCAGTGCGCGTACTGGCCGGTGAGCAGCGTGGTGCGTGCGGGGCAGCACAGGGGCGTGGACACGATGAAGTCCGTCAGCCGTGTGCCCCCCTGCCCCAGGTGCTTGTCGAGGGCGGGCATGTAGTGCGGGTGCGTGGAGTTGAGCAGGTCGTCCTGGTCGTCGGATATGATGATAAGGTAATTGGGCAGGCGGGGCGGGGGAGACGGCGGGGGCGAGGGGCGTCTTGGGGAGCGTGGAGGGGATGGGGCGGGGAACGGGGGTGGAGATGGTGGTGTCTGGGGTGATGGAGGAGAGGGAGAGGGAGGGCGCGGGCGTCTGGGGGGCGAGGGCTGAGGGGGCTGGGGAGATGGGGGGCGCCGGGGTGCTGGGGGGGAGGGAGGGCGTGGGGGGCGGGGGAGAGGAGGGCGAGGGGGGCGGGGTGGGGGCGGGGTAGGGGGCTGTGGGGATGGGGGGCGTGGGGGGCGGGGTGGTCGGGGGTTGGGGCTGGGGGGAAGGGGAGGGCTTGGGTTTGGGGGTGGTGGGTATGGTGGGTATGGTGGGGGAGTCGGGGGCAGGGGGCTTGGCGGGGGTGACGGGGCTGGGGGACGAGGGGCTGGGGGACGAGGGGATGGAGGGCGGGGGGAGGGTGCTGGAGGTCGGGATGGAGGTGGAGAAGGAGGCCTAGGAGGTGGTGGTTCGGTTGGGGGCGGGAAAGAGGGGCGAGGGGTAGGAGGCCGTGGGGACGGGGCGGTCAGGGCCGGGGCCCTCGCAGGTGTTCCTTGCTGCAACTGACGGCGACGCCTATGCTGCTTCCCCTGAGGCTGCTGAGTCTGCACTTCAAGGTCGTCGCTGGCGGAGAGGTGTGCTGGAGCTCCGGTAGAATCCCCGTCCTTGGGCATACCCCCGGATGCGTCGCGAGGCGAGTCGGGGGGAGGCGCGCTGAAGGCCTGCCCGCCCGAACTGTCTCGGCGTCCGACACCTCCAGTATAGAGCTCCCCGTCGTTGGTAAACGCAGCATGGCATTGTAGTTGACAGCTTAATATGAAAACTGCTCCGAGCAGCGCGGCGTTCAGGGCGCCCATGTAGACGACTTGTCGTCGTGTGAAGCAGAATCGAGAAGTATTGCATTTGTCATTGATACATTTCATGCATGAATGCTTTGATCATCCTTAAATTGCTGCTACTCTTTGTCAACCACCCTCCTTTGGCGGGCACAGCGCACGTAAGGCGTAACAACACCGCTACAACTGTCTCTTAAGCCTGTGCCTGTATTACAGCCACTACACAACTTACAAGCAGCCACTCTCCCTCGTCCTTTGCAGAGCTGAATTCGTCAGAGGCACTGACGCAAACTGTGTACGGCACATGTTGACCCCTGCAACAGACCCAACCGCACGCTGCCTGGAGGAATGCTCGCTCAGCACTACTGTCCGGATGACGCAAAGCTGCCCATGCTGGTTTGTGACCTGGGCAGCTGTTCTGTTGACAATCCGTGAGGAGGGCAACCGTGCACAGGCCCACGCATGGTCCCACGTGACAGTGCTACAGTCTCTAGGCAATTGGGAGCGACGGGTCGCTCACAGTGTGCGTTGCGAAAGTGTACGTCAGCTGACCCAGAAGCCATGTTACGCCGTGGCAAATCCGTCGGTCTACAATGTATGTATGGATTTACAGTTTTGGTCCCCTTCCAGGGCCCAGCCCCGTCCCACTCGGGAGA
>VFQN01004730.1_pt1 | contig 17593 bp, 13 predicted proteins | sample 3512371 | NCBI WGS metagenome assembly VFQN01 (sample SAMN10412370, study PRJNA504923) | tailings metagenome | isolation source: Replicate 2 from Balatoc abandoned mine | place: Philippines: Itogon, Benguet | collected 2017-08-28 | reverse complement strand
GCCCCTGCCCCTGCCCCTGCCCCTGCCCCTGCCCCTGCCCCTGCCCCTGCCCCTTTTCAGACAATCCAGTCCCCCCCACACGCAATACGTTCCTTACCTGAGGCCAATACTCAAAAAACTTCTTCGGGTCCCCGCCATACTTCTTCTCAAATGTCTCCTTGAGCTCGGCAGCCTCGTCCCGAAACACTCCGCCCCAGCCAAGGAGGTCCCCATCGTCATCCTTTCCTACATCGTAGCAGGCCTTTTCAGGGCATGGTGGCATGCCAACCAGACTATAGTGCGCTTCCTCCCTCCACGCACCGTCCCAAGTTATGAGCTCCAACACGCCCTCATGCATCGATCCGTCCTGGCATTTCCTATGCTTATCGTACCACACTCCTGAGCGGCTCGCGGAGGTTGCTTTGGGAGGCATTGTTCTTCTTAAACCGTTCCAGGAAGCGGTAAAGCGCACCGCTGCTAGAATGAAAGCAGAGTGACGATAAGCACGTTGCGCATCATCGCCTTACTACTCGGAAGGAATGCCCCCAGCGCCTGGTCGTGGACATGGAGGGCTCCCCTGCGCGTTGTAAGGCGCGTGCAGGGATGGTTGAGCGACGGCGGGTGGGCAACAGCATATTTGACAGCATGCGTTCCATGCTTAGAGAAAGCTGACTGCTTACCGCTACCGCATGTTATCAGATTCTGCCGGATGCAGGCCTCGAGCCAGGGCCCACGCAGGGGAGGTTCTCCTGGGCGCACGTACCCACACGCACGCACGTGCCCACGATACCACGCACAAAGCGGATGGTCATCAGGAAACAGCTGTCGTCCAGATGCCTCTACGGTGCACAGTCTTTCAGGCATCGCTGTTGCGCAACAGCAGAAGTTTTTTGCCGCGTCTCGCCGGTCTCGGAGCCGCGTCACGACATGCGCTGACAAGTCCAAGGAGGCCCCACCAGTCCGACAGTGCCACGCAACTATCAGCTCCAATTCTGCCTGTATAGACCTATTACTTATAACCACCTAAGGTCGCATCTCACGGTCGCATCCGGCGGGACAGTTGCAGCGGGAGGGACCATGTCGCCACTTCGGCCATTGTCGCCTCATTTCCCCCTTTTCCAGGCCTGTAGTTCGTGGCTACAAGCTGGGGCTGTCGCGTTGACCGCGAACGATGCCGAGCTGCATGACCGCGAGTGCCACACTCTGGCGTCTATCCTTGGCCAAGAGCATAACGAACAGATCAGCCTACATGCCATTGGTGTTCTCATGCAACTCGGCTCGATCGAGCATTTGCAAGCTCTGCTGGAGCTCGTCGCCTCGTGCCTTCATCTGTCGGACGCAGCCTCGCAGTTCACGAGGGGTTCAGGGAAGCTGCATCTGTGTGTGGAGGCCATGAACTGGGCTATCGATCATTTACACAGGCCTCCTTCCTGGGGGCCGCCCAGCAGCGCGCAGCTGGCGGTCGCGTTCGCGCTGCTGCGCGCGCAGGCGCTGCAGGGCTGTAGCAGGCAGCTCGCTAGCCTAGCAGACGCCTTCGCAGCTGCCACGACTGCACAGGGTGACTCGGGGCAGCCCTCGGCGTCGGCCGTCGCCGCTGCAAACGCGGCAGCCGTACTCGCAGAGTACCTGCACAAAACAGAAGACCTCCTCACAGCTCTCCTCAGCACTCGGTGGCCCCCGCAAGCCTTTGACCAAGAACCGACCCAATCCTGTGCGCCAAGCAGCGCTTCCGCTAGCCATGATGGAGATAAACTGCATGGGGCGCCAGGGGACGAGGAAGGGGCGCGCGAGCGAGGAGGGGCCGCGCAGCTGCAGGGGAACGAGCGGGCAGGCCGGGGGAATGAGCAGCAGCAGGGCACTCGAGGTGTCGGGACCGGGGAGGCGGAGGTGACGGTGCAGATGGTGGAGCAGGAGCCGCCGCCATCAGCTCCAGCGGTGTGTTGGAGCAGGCGTCTAGGTCCATGCTGCTGTTGGCGCGCTGGATGCAGCAGCAGGCGGACGACGGGCACGAGGCACAGGGAGGGGGCACGGCCGAGGCACAGCGGAGGCGGCAAGGACAGCTACGGCAGCAGCAGCAGGGGCAGCAGCAACAGGCGGAGGCATACGGCGTGGTGCTATCGGTGTTGCCGGAGATGAGCAGCATGAGCGGCGTGTGGCACAGCACCAGCACGCTGCAGCTGTGCCCAGGGTGCGCTGGCACTGCTGGCAGCTGCAGCTCCAACGGCCAGTGTGACGCGCAACAGCGCCTCGTGCAGGAGCACGTCGTACGTGCACTGCACGCGTGCCCGCTCCGCCGCGCGCTGTCCGGCCCCTGCGCCCGCCTCCTGGTGCTGGCCACCGGGCTGCGCACGCTGTGCGCGCTGGACGGCGAGGGAGGGCACTACTACGGCCTGCCGGAGGCGGCGGGGCTGCAGCACCTGCCGCTGGTGCTCAACCCCGAGGAGGAAGATGAGGTCCAGCGGCAGCGGCTGCGGGGCGTGGTGGTGATCGGGTGCAACCCGCTGGTGAACCTCCTCACCCTGCTGGTCATGCGACGGTGTGGCTCGGAGGCGGGCGCGAGGGCTGAGCCGCCGAGCAGGGGAACGCGGCTGCATCTGACCCTGCGCGTGGCGCGAGCCGCCGCGGGTGGGGCGGCGGCGGCGGCGGCGGCGGCAGGTGAAGGCAGCAGCAGGAGCAGGCGCACGGTAGGCGGAGGACACCCGACATACGCCTTGCCTCCCGTCGATGCTATCTACGTTGCGGTGATGGGGCTGCACCTGGCTTGGAGGCACGTGCCGCCGGCTGGGCGGGACGGCAGCCGCCGCCGGGAAGCGCTGCGGCGGTGGGCGACGGCGGCGGCGGCGGTGGCGGACGGGGTAGCGCGCTGCGGGGCGGTGCTGCAAGGGCCCGACTGGGATGACGATGTGGCCTACCAGCTGGGGCTGCTGCTGGCCCTGCACCCGACCATGGTGCCGCGGCTGGAGCATGCAGGTGCGTGGTATGGGCCAGGGTGTATGTGACAACGTCTAAACCGGAAAGCCGTGTCGTACTTGGGCGGGTCTCGATGGAGCATTTGATTTGGCCGGCGTCGGCTCCAGCAGCAAGACAAGCAGAGCTCTTGCGACAGGGTCTGTGGAAGCCCATGCGCACGCGTGTGTGCTGGGCGTGTGCGGCATGGCGTTGGTGCGCCCTGTGCCCGCGGACCGCGGTAGATGGCTGGCCGGCGAGCGCGTTTGGGTGCTTGGCATACCTATGCCGGAGTTTTGTGCTCGTACGATAGTTGCGTGGCTTGTTGGCCACGTATGCATTCCCCAATGCCCTGCCTATCTTCCCCCTCTGCACGCACTGACCTCCCATGACGGCGGTTACGCGTCCGGCGTCCCACAATCGTCTTACCATGCCCCCTCTGAGTGCACTTGCTGTTACGAAAAGCAGGAGCCCTGGCTCTTTACATCATTTGCGGCCCTTGCCTACGGTTCCTCTTGTTGCAGACCTGTCCATCCTTCTTTCCGGCGGCCACCTGTTGCGTGGGGTCGAGGCCCTGGTGCGGCACCTGTCGGGGGTCGTGGAGGCTGCTCCCACAAACGGCCCAACCTCCTATGCCGCTTCCACTACACTGCAAGCGCTCATGCAAATTGGGCTCCAGGGTGCGTCCGGGGGCCCCTGTGCGCTAACCCCCCTCCTGTTACTGCGCGGGAAGGACGCAGACCGAGGTGAGAGAAGGGACACGACGGGCGGCGGGCAGGCTGCGGCGGGGCAGGCTGCGGCGGAGCCAGTGGGGCTGCGCTCCGCTGCCTCCCTTGCGGTGGCGCTGAGCAAGCTGCTGCGGCGATGCGAAGGGCGGCTGGTGGAGGCGCTGGTGCAGTGCAGCCGCGCGCAGGACGCCGTGGGGCACCCGGACTGGGCCATGCAGCTGCTGTTTTTGGTGGACGACGTAGCGAGCATCCGGGAAGGGCAGGAGCTGCTGGTCTTAGGGGCAGCGGTGGGAAATGGAGGGGCCGGGGAGGAGCGGGAAGAGGAGGAGGAGGATGCGGCGGGCGCGGCTGTTGGCATAGCTGCAGACAGCGGAACTGTGCGCTGTACAGCAGGAGGTCAGCAGGTGAACCAGCAGGAGCAGCAGCAACGAAAGCAGTCCGAGGAGGAGGAGGAAAAGAGGGAACGGAAGGAGGGGGCAGAGGAGGTGGAGCAGTGGTTATTGGGCGAGTTGCAGGAGGGGGCAGAGGAGGCGGGGCGGCATGTGGTGCGGGTGTGTGCATACGCGGCATGGCGCTGGCTGCCGGCGCTGGCCTCCCTGGCGCAGCGGGCTGCGGCGGTCGGGGTAGTGCCGCAGGACTTGGAGCACGGCGCCATGCTGGTGTGGCGGCCCCTGCTGCTGTGGGTTAGGCGCTTGTGCCTGGGGTACCTCTTCGTGTGTGAGGGGCAGGCGGCAGGGGGCGAGGATGACGGGGGCAGCAGTGGGGCAGCGGCCGGCGAGGCATGCAGCCCGGACGCAGCTGCGTCAGCGGGAGAGGCAGGAGCAGGGGCAGCAGCAGCTGGCAGGCCTTGTGCAGTAAGCGCGTGTGGGCGCGGTGGCGGGGTGCGGTGGTGCGGCTGCTGGCGGGACTTCCTGCTGCGGGACGTGGGGGTGGTGGAGGTGCTGGGCACGGCCCTGCGCCAGGTGGTGCCGGCGGCCCGAGCGGCGCCACAGGAGGACGCGGGCGGTGCGCAGAAGCTGCTGACGCTGCTGGCAGAGGCGTGCGTTCTCCTGGCAGCTGCGTTCCCAGAGGATGTGGGGCGCATGGCCTGGGGGCCGCCTCCCCCAGCGGTGGGAGGCCTGGGGCGGGGTCGGCGGCGGGGCGGGGCTGCTGGTGATGGCGGTGGCAGGAGCAGCAGCAGCAAGGGCCGCAGCGGTGCCTCGGCTGCGACCTCCGTGTGGCACCCCGACAGCCTGGCGCAGCTAGCCGAGGGACTCGGGGGGTGGGAGGGCGGTGGGCCCGTGTTGAGGGCCCTGCGTGTGCTATAGATGTGCGGCAGGCTGCGGGTGGGCGGGGCGGCGGTGGTGAGCGCCGGCTTCAAGGCAGTGATGAGCGAGGCAGTGGGGGCACTGTATGGCATCGGCGTTGAGGCGGGCTTGGGGCCGGCGGTGCGGCAGGTGCCCATGCTGTGCGAGCTGCGGGCGCTGGCGCGCGCGTGCAGCAACCCGGGGTGCGGGGTGCTGCCGCCGGTGGGGCGGACGGAGGCGGAGGCGGGCGAGGGGGAGGGGATTCGGGTGGGGGCGGGCGCTGGGGGCTGCGGCGTGGCGTGGTACTGCTGCGTGCAGTGCCGCGAGCAGCACCGGGGGAGCACGGGGGTGCAAGCGGTGCGGCGCGCCTGCTGACGTGGTGCAGTGTGGGGAGAATATGGGCTGGGGGTAGTACGCACTGCATGGCAAGGGTCTGGCGACAGAATAGGTGTGTAGCGCCGTGAGGTACCCCTGGGTAAATGTGACATACGAGCTTGTGGGCGTAGGAGTTTGCGACACTAGAGTCCGGACAAAGGCCTGAGCAGGAGAGGCATCCCTTGCCAGGGGTGAGCGCCCATGCAACGTGCGGCCCGTTCGGTTTGGTAAACAGCAATTGCCTTTGTTGATTTCTTTGCATCTAATATCTTCTGTTTCGTCAGGCGGCTGGCAACAAGCGGCGTTGTCGGGCGAGTACTGTACTATAGCGGTTACGGTACGGAGCCATGAGCTCCCTAACAAACGGAAGCTTCCTTGCACCCCATGTCTGCCTAATTATAATGCACAGACAACATAAAACAGATCAGCCTATGACCTGGACGCTGTCTCGCACATAATATCAACTCAACAGCCCGCCTTTTACCTCGTGTCCCCGCCTCGGTTTTGGTCGGCTCGGACTACCAGGCGTAGCTTGCTTGATGCAGGAACTGCGCTGAAACGACACAACGGCGTATGAACCACTCTAGCCATGGGCGAGCATGCCAATAACTCCTCCGCGAAGGCCCATTCCCGCGACGTGGAGGCAACATCTCCCAGTAAAAACTCATATAGTCAAAAACCTGTTCTAATCAGAAGCAAAGAGGTCGATGGGGCTGTAGTGACCAACGCATCAACAAGCATGGCGAAGCGGAGCAGCGCGGTCGCTGCCATCCTACGAGGGCGCTTTGGCACGCAAGTAGCGACAGTAGCAGCATGCCTTGCCTGGATGACAGCCTCGTCGTGGGCCATCTTGATCAACAAGGTGCGCGGTTGCTTGTGGTGCCCACCCTGAGCCTTTGCTACACGCCAGGCCTCTTGCGCCAGGCCACGCCACGCCAGGCCTCTTGATGTCGAGGGCCTGCACACATCCTTTGCCGTTGCTCACGATGAAGGCGTCCGGGCATGCACCGCTGCACTCGGCTGCCCATGGTAGGGTGCCTGGTGCATAGCACACGCTGGGGCGGCACAGCACACCAGCCGACCAGCCGGCCTCATTCTCCCCAGCATGCAGCAGCTGTCCCATATGCCTCAAACACCCTGACCAGCTGCTCTCATGTGTCCACGCTGATCCACGCTTCTACAAACCCGCCCACGCCATCCTACCATATCCCCTCAGCCCGTCCCTTCCCCACACACCCCAACCTCCTTCCCTCCCCTCCCCCTCCTCCCTCCCTCCCCCCAGCACATCATGGTGGACCTCAAGTTCCCCTACCCCTGCACCATCGCGTGGATGGGGCTGCTCACCACCACGGCCTGCTGCTTGGTAGCGCTGCGGCTGGTGGTGCCCCCCGGCCAGCGGCAGGGCATCTCGCGGCGCCACTACCTGACGCGTGTGCTGCCCACCGGCTTCTTCATGGCGCTCACCTTCCAGATGGGCAACACGGGGTACCTGTACCTCACCGTGGCCTTTGTGCAGATGCTCAAGGTGGGTAGCCACAGAGCGGCAGTGTAACCAGGAGCAGAAACTGTTGCTCATGGTGGGCGGGGTGCAGGTGCGGGAGGGCACATATGACAGGAATTGAGAGGGCGTTAAGGACGGGAGGGGTGAAGGGGCATGGTAAAAGAGCCTGGTGCTCAAGGTGGGCTGTGGGCGCTCACGGTGGCGTGTGGGGTGCGGGTTTAGGCGGGGGAAGCAGGGAACAGGGGGCGCGAGGGCGGTAGGAGTAGGGTAATTGTGAGGGGTGGTGGGCGGACAGCTGTGTGGCCAGTGATGGGGGCGGCCGATCTCTCAAGTGGTGGTGGTTGTGGGGCTCCAAGGACGGCACGGCTCCGTGGGTGCGTGGGAGAGAAGTCGGTAGCTTGGGTGACCTGCATTCTCACGGTGGCCTAAGTGCCGTTGCGAGGGCGGACACAGGTAACAGGGGGTGCGAGGTCGTTAGGGGCAGGATACCGCGTGGGTAGTTGTTGGGGCCCACTGGATGTGGGTGTAGCCAGGGGCCAACTCGGGAGACGAGGTTGCTTGCCAGTGGAGGCCGTGGACATCGGCCGTGGGTTGGCGTATGACTCAGTACACGTGTGGCAGGATGCACTCGCCGCACTGTGCGGGTCACCTCACCTAGCCGCCACGCTGTCTGTCTGGGGCCCTGTCACCCCTCTTCCTCTCTCTCTTCTCCAGGTCTTCTGCCCGGTGGTGACCATGCTGCTGCTGTTTGCTGCGCGGCCGGAGGTGTAGCCGTTTTGACCTTCCTCTCTCCCTGGCAAACCCCTATTCGCTCGCCAGGCTTTAGCCCGGTGGTGACCATGTTGCTTCTGTTGCGGTTTGCCTGAAGGTGGCCATGCTGACCTTTTTCTCTCCCCCGGCACCGCCCTGTTTCCCTGTCCATCACCTCTCCAGGCCTTCTGCCCGGTCGTCACCATGCTGCTGCTGTTCGTTGCGCGGCTGGAGACGGCCACCACGCGGCTGGTGGCGGCCGTGACGCTCATCGCGGTGGGCGTGGCGCTGGCCAGCTACGGGGAGCTCAACATGAGCATGGTGGGTTGGTGGGTGTGTGTTAGCGGGGCGTGGGTTAGCGGGGCCGTGTGCTGCTTGTCGTGATGGGCATGGCGCGTGGCCAGCTACGGGGTGCATCACATGGGCATGGCGGGTCCGGCAGTCACGTTCTTATGCCGTATGTGACAGGCTGGAGTGGTATGGGGCGGGGGCAGCCCAAACAAGAAGTCGTACGGTTTTCGGGAGCGGGATAAACGGAATGGGGACGCGTGGTACCGTATGCACACAAGCACTTTGTGGGCTACCGGGGCTGTGACGCTCATTGCGGCGGAGATGGCTGACGTTGTACAGAACCTCGACAAATCCATGGTGGGTTGGGAATTGGCGGGTTCGAGCGGGTGTGGGTTAGCGGGATGTGGGTTCTGGGGACGGTGTGAGTCGAGGCGCTGGCCAGCTAAGGTTGGACCACGAAAACAAGCCTGCTTTGGAGCAGGCGTGGGCATGAGTAAGATGGGTAACAAGGCCTAGCTGGGCGACAAATTCACCCTCCCTCCCTACCGCATCCGCCCCAACCCACAGGTGGGCCTTGCCGCCATGCTGGCCAGCGTGATCGCCGAGTCCATCCGGCTGGTGCTGACGCAGTACCTCATGGCGGCCGGGGCCAACAACCTGCACCCCGTGGAGGGGCTGCTGTACATCAGCAGCGCGTGCACCGTGGTGCTGGCAGTGCAGGTGTGTAAGGGATGGTAGGGTTGTGGAGCAGGGCCGGGGAGGAGGGGAGCTGGCGGCAGGGTCATGCCTGCAGCGGCCTCGGTGTAGGTCTCGCTGACGGCGAGGACGTTGCTCGGGGAAGGTGGCTGGCGCGCGGGTGGATACTGTCTGGCTGGAGCAGCTGGAGCGAGGGCGAGGGTCGGCAGGCAGGCGGCGCGGTCGCCGCCTAGACGCGTCGCAGCGTGGGATGGACAGCGGCGCGCTGGCGTTAGGGGCGGGCAGGACGGCGGACCAGGTGGACCAGGGTTGTTGTACTGGGTCTGTAACTGAAACTGTAACAGTAACTGAACTGCAGGGGCTCCCAAGGGGATGTAGAGAGCCGCAGTACCCCCTACAAGCCACATAGCTTTTATCTCCCCATTCAGTGTCTCAGGCTCTCCTTCCATTCGCCCCCACACGCACCCTCCGCGCCCACCCTATTCCCTAACCCCTCAGGCCAGCTACCTGGAGTGGCCACGGCTGCTGTCCCGCGGCCACGAGCTCATCATCGCGGCGCACCCCTACGACTTCGCGGTGGCGGCCTGCTGCGGCTTCATGGTCAACATGCTGGCCATACTGGTCATCAAGCTGGCGTCCTCGCTGACCCTCAAGGTAAGGACTTACGCTCGTAGACATGAATGGGAATGGGTTTGGATGTGGGTAAGGGCTTCCTGACCAACATACTAGTACTACCGTAGGCCGTACTAGTCATCAAGCTGGCGTCCTCGCTGACCCTCAAGGCAGGCTAGGCTGTTGTAGGATGCGCGATATCAAGGCTTGGGGATTAGGGGGATGGGAAGAGGGCTTCCCGGTCAGCGTGCTAGGCCTTCCCGCTGATCCTGCAGCCACGGGTGCGAGGGCGGAGTGGGACAGGGGGCGACAGGACGGAGAGAAGAGACTGGCCACATCGGGAGAAATGCTTGCGTAACTGCAGGTCCTCGGCACCGTCAAGGACGCGTGCCTGGTGTTCATCGGCATCGCGCTGCTGCACGAGGCGGTCAGCGGGCTGCAGCTGGTGGGCTACAGCATCAGCATGGTGGGCTTCGTGTCGTACAACCTCATAAAGGCGGGCGTGGGCGCGGGGCCGAACCGCGGATCGGGCGGCGGTGCGGCGGGCGCCTCGCTGCTGCCTGTGGTGTCGCCGGCGATTGTACGGAGCAGCGGCGGCGGCGTCAGCGGCGCGACGGGCCTGGCGGCGCCGCTGCTGCCGATGGTGGTGGTGGCGGCCAGCAGCAAGCGGGCGTGAGGCTAACTGTTGAATGGTCCAAAAGGACGAGGTGTGCGAGGACAGGAAAGCACGTCCTGGCGGCCAAACGATTGCAAAGGGGCTTGGGAAGGTGGTGACCAGCAGCAAGAAAGCGTTGCAGGAAATTAGGTGCAGGTTCAGCAGCGTTGAGCTTAGGCGCGGATGCAGTTGTATCATGCCCTGCGCCGGAGTTTTGTGCTGTGGCTAACGGCGTGCGCACACTTAGAGCAGGAGCACAGCAGGGGCTCGGAGGCCGATGGCACGGGCAGCGGGGGCGGCGGTCTCCACAATGGGTAACGGAGCGTGGAGGAGGGGATGTGTGGGGTTGGGCACGTTTGATTGGTAGGGCTTATTCATATTGTGCATGGGGTGCTGCGGGCAGGGATTGTTCATTGACTCGGCATCGCTGCAACACCATGGTGCTCGTAGATGGTTCACGTTCTGTGGGAAATCTGGGAATGGGACGGGGTTGGATGCAAGGCTGGCGGTTAGACGGTTGGGACGGGGGTGCTACGGCAGGGGCATGCACTGGGGCAGGAGGGCGTCGGGTTAATGATGTATGATCATGGTTGTGGACCACAATTTCAGCAGGTCGGCGAGATTGGCGTGAGAGTGGAGAAGGGTACACCTGGCCGGGGCACAGGGCCTGTCGTACGTGTCTGGTGAGCGTTACGTGTTGACGTACCCAGGCGGCTTGTGCACGGCTAGGTGCTTGCTCAGGGACTCGGGGGTCATCCCTTGACACGCTTACGTTTCGCTGTCCCTAAACTGGCCGAGGTAGCATTGATACTTATCTATGACGCGCATATGGGCGCCTTCGTAGTTGTGTTGCTTGGCTGCCTGGGCACCGTTGCTTATGACCGAAATGCGCTTCTGACTTTGCTGAACCACGTATATAACGTTCATCGCGCTCGTGTGACCAGGTGTGACCATGCGAAGGCTTGCCTGATACCGGTACTGTGACTCACTCACGGCCTTTGAGACATTGTAGTGGCGTTGGTATCCCTCCCTCCAGCCCCCACCATTTGGTGATGGTCATACCGCGACATGCTAACATGATGTGAGCTCCCATGCTTGCTTTGACTGCTTTGCATTGGCAAGTTGCATCATGCGACGTGGCTGTAGCGAGATGGCTTCATCTGTGCCTCTCAGGGTAACCCTATGCTGTGGGCTGCTGGCCTCCGGATCTATGTCGTGCCGTTCCCCTGGCTTACAGCGCCCGTGGGGTGGCTTGTGGCCAGCACCCATCTGTGCTTTCTCAACGCTGTCAACGTGTAACAGCTGTTCTGTTGTACTTTGGTACATGACCGACATTATCTTACACCGCGCACGCCTTGCCTCGGTCACGATAACGACCTAGGACGTTCAGCAAAATCCCCGACTGTCCGTTCAGGCCTGGTGAGACCAATACACCTACGAATGCGATGCATGTGGCCGGCGTGCTTCCTCACAACATGCTCAGCCGTCAGTGTGAGCTGCATGCTCTCAACAGCTCACAAACGACCAGCGTGTCCGCACCCAACTTGAATGCATAATATACGTACGAGTAGGGATGCGCCGATGAGGTATATTTGCTCCTTTCGGCAATTTGAGGCGCTGAAAACGAGGGCTTCAACAACAGACTGGCACGCAGTACACGATACGGTACGACAACAGGGGCTTGGACCGGTTGGACGAGTGCACTGGCATCAGCCTTCGTCCTATCACGTAATACTAGCCTGCAACCAAGTAACAGCATACAGCAGGCGCATTGCAGTTTACGTCAACACCGTACCGGTTTCCACCTGCTTTCAAGCCCACAGTGTCACCGCCCCACATAGCTGTACCTCGTGGCAGACATGGCTAAGACGCCTACAGCAAGCTGTGCCAGGAACACAGCCACCATATTACAAGCATGTGCACCCCTGCGCTGCTTCCAACACAGCCCAAACTGTCCCACGCAGTATCGCATGCCATTGCATGCATGCCCTGTAACCTGTAAACCGTGCCACAAAAGAATGCGCGTGCCAGACTGCGAGCCTTGGAAACACATCACCCCTTGCCCAACCGTTGCCAGCTCGGCGCTGCGATGCTAGAAACTGCTGAATTAGGCAGCAATGGCTTCACACCCACACGCCAAGCTCGTAAGCTCTCGCGACCGAGCACCACAGCCCAAACAGCTTCTCCAGCTGCTTGTGCTGCGGCGCCTCCCACTGCCCTGAGCTGTCCCACAGCGCCTGGAGCACCTGGGGGCACCGAGGGCATGGCGTGTACACGTTAGCTGTGGACACGCCTTGCAGGCAGCTAGCTGGCCGACGGCTCGGCAGCGATGGGCCAAGCGCAGCTTGCACAGCAGGGTGCCTGGGGCCAGCTCCCCTGTACAAAGGCCCGCGTCTCACGTACAAGAGCAGCCCGGCTGCCATGCGGCACACCCCAAACCGGAACGAACCCCGTTACCCACCGGCTGCACGCACGGCCGGAGCACCGTCTCCTCCAGCGACGCCCCTGCCAGCCGCACCGCACGCAGGCAGCCGCCAGAGTCCGTCGAGAGCTCCTCCGCCAGGGCACACAGCCCCTCCGCCAGCTCCGCAGACCCACACTCAACAACCAGGTGCACCGTACTGCCCCCTGCCGCACCCCGCGGCGCCCCGCTCCCGTCCCCGTCCTCTTCCCTGCCCGCCGATAGGCGCAGGTACCGCGCCAGGCGGGGCTCGGCTTTACCGCCCGCACTCCGCTTGCTGGCATCTCCCCTGCTGCAGCTCAGCCGCACCCACGTCTGCGCATTGCCCTCCAGGTCCACCAGCCACTCGCGCAGCGCGCGACCGCTGCCTAGCGCCGCGAAGAAGGGCCCGTGCAGCAGCACCAACCGGTGCCAGCTGCAGCGGGAGCCGGCAGGCACCACCGCCAGGCCCGGGAAACTGCGCACGCCTTGGCGCCCCTCCACCCCAGCCCCGGCCCCCGCTGCCGCTGCCGCCGCCAGCGCCCTCCGCAACGGCCCCAGCGCCGCCGCCTCCAACTGCTCCGGCCCCGCTGTCTGCAGCTCCAGTCCCCCTCCTGCCTCCGCCGCCTTTCCAGCCCCAACCCCGCCCTCTCCCGCATCGCACGCCCCCACCTGCCCGGCTGCCCTGCTGGCATCCACCCCACGGCCCCGGATCCTTTGGTAAGCGTACGGCAGCCTTAGGCGCCCTCTGCGGTAGCAACCCACGGGCACGCCCACCGGACCCGCGGCCCGAAGCCGCACCGCCAACCCCTGCACCTCCACCTGCTGCGGCACGTAGTGGTGCGCGACAGCAGCCAGGGTCTCTGCTGGGAGGCTAGGGCACAGCCGCAGCCGGCGCACGTCGATTCGGTGGAAGCGCCTCTGCAAGAAGATGTGCCAGTCGAAGTCCGCAATGTCCTGCTGGCTCCCATCGTGTTGGATTCCGTCCAGCACCAGCTGAGGCACCTTGCCGTGGCGAGGTGCGAGCCGCGAGCGGCGCACCCAGCTCTCCACGTGCTCCAGCTCTTGCAGGCCCGCTTTCCACCCCACGCACAGCACCTGCACCCTGCCGTCCTCCCCCAGGGCAATGCCCAGGTCGCGCAGGCCCACCTCGCCCGCGCTGCGGTCCCGGCTCGGCACGATGCAGTTCCGGAAGCGCAGCTGCTCCAAGGAAGGCGGCAGGCTGCCTAGGAGAGTCCTAAACCTCGTCGAGGCGGGAAAGCTGAGCAACCAAGCCCTGTCCGCCTCCTCGCCACCCTCCGCCTCTGCCCCTTCCGGCCCCTGCTCCGCGCCCGCCTGCTGCGCAAACGGCTGAGCCTCCTCCCCTCCAACCCCTACAGCCTCCCCGTGAGCCACCGGAGCACCGCCAGCTGCCCCGCCTTCCCCAGCCTGCCCCTCCCCGCCAGCCTCCTCCTGCCCCTGCCCCTGCTCCCCCTCCCCCTCCCCCTGCTCCTGCCACGCCCCTGCCTCGCTGCCATCTTGACTGCCCTCCTCCTCATCTTCATACTCGATCAGGGCGCTGGAGCCCCCGTCATCGTCCCCGTCATGATCCTCCACAGCAGCCCATCCGCGCGCCCTCCACTGGCACCACGAAAAACCAAGCTCCCGCAGCCGCCGCATGCCACACAGGTGCCGTAGCAAGCCGTACCTCGGCTCATCGCCCAGGCCGCTCAGCTGCAGCACCTCCAGCCGGTCCCCCAGGTGCCGTACAAGCAGGTCCATGTCCGCGTACGACATGGTGATGGCCAGGGAGGTGAGGTTAGGGAACGCGGAGGCCAGGGTGGAGCAAAGCTGCTCCGAGGTGAAGCTGTACCACAGGTGCAAGCCGCATAGACCGCAGTCTGTGATGTCGACGTGGGTCAGGGCGGGGAGGAGGGCCCCCAAGCGGGCAAGGGCGCGTGGAAGGTTTGGGTAACTGTAGTCGGTGTCGTGAGTGAGGAAGTCTGTAAGTGAAAGCTTCAGGCGGGTGATCTGCTGGCGGCGGTGCGGGGGCAGGGCCTCAAAGGGCCAGGCGAGGAGGTCTTCCGGGTTGGGGGCGGGGTGTGCGGCTGTTGTGGGTCGCCTTTGTTGCTGCCGGTGTGCATCCGCAAGGCGGGCTGCCACGAGGTTGATGTGCACGCTGCTGCAGCAGGGCTTGCGCAGAAGCGGAGACGGAGGCCCGGGCTGCAATTCAGGGGCGAGACTCGAAGAGAGCTCCACGTAAACATGGGTGTCAACTGCATCCAGAGCGTCCCGCAGAGCCCGGCAGCTTGCCCGCGCCTGCTCGCGACAGGCCAGCGCCTTCAGGTGGCCCGAGAGGACGCTTAGCGCATGAACGTCGAGGTTGCGGACAATGTCAGTGAAAGTTGGATGGATGCTGGGTCGTCTCGCCGGCCATGTCGCAGGCGAGGAGTCCGCCGATGTGGGCTGCTCCGCAGCAGGTCCGCGCTTCGGGCCCGCAAAATCCACCGCAGTAGCGATAGAGCACCAAACATGGTGTCACAGGTATCACCCGCCAGCTCTACCGAAGGTTGCAATCATGTTTCTATCCTCGGTTTTGTTCCGGCACGGCAGCGGTAGCTCTGCGCGGTAGCTCTTCATGTACCAGAATTCAAAATGTCATCTATTGGCAAAGGAGTGACTCGGTCGACATGGAGCGCATGCTGGTACCGGGCTTCCGTTGGCTGTTGCGCGTACAGGCTTGGGTGCTGGGCACATCGGAGACATCGGAGACGGACACGATTGGGCCCCACGGTCCTAAGTCTGACGTGCCAGGTGTATCAAAGCCGTTGTCACCAATTGTGACACCAGCACGTATACAAGGCTTCGCCCACATGTGCTGGCTTTATGCTGGCGAGTGACGTGTGCACGTGTGAGATTTGTGCTGCCGGCCAGGCCGAGTCAACACCTGGCCAGTATCTCGACTGCGTGCCATGCTTTGCACGTTCCACGCAGTTCCACGTTAAAAAAGGGCCACTAGGGCAAGATGATAGCGGCAACCCTCACAGATCAACAGGCTCCACAGGCCCATGCCGGTGTTGAAATTTTCGAGCAAGCGTGAACTTCAAGCCACAAACCCACTGACCGTCACAAACGACAGTGCAAGATACATACGACTTTCTGCATGCCAGCAGCTATACTTACATATTCATTTGGCATAATTACCTGCAGTTGCTCGTGTGTCCATTTGGCATAGTGCCGTGCTGGAGCCCTCCTTGCCGTACATCACGCACCGGCTACAACCACCACGCGTGATGCCATGCCGTGGTCCTGGCGTTGCCCAACGCGGCAACGACCCACCCAAATCAAGGACGAACATCTAGCCTTGACAGGCGCCTCCGAGGCAAAGCTGCAAGCTATAAGCCCGAAACGGGGTGTTACTGATCTCGAACGGGCCCCGACATTGCCGTTCACTGGCCTTTCAGACCCCGTTGCCAGCCGCAGCCGTTACCACCACTATGGAACACGAGGGCTGCCGCCATACCACACAAGCTTGTTACCACACGTTGCGACGAGGAACGATGGCGCTCACCGGCATTTCCCCAGCCCCCCTTTGGCTCTTGAGCACACGGAATGCTCCCAGCAGTTCTTGCCACCCTGTGAACAGCTTCTCCAGTCGCTGCCGCTCCTCCAGGCCGCTGCCCTCGGAGCCGTCCCACAGCGCCTGGAGCACCTGGGGGTGTGGGTTAAGGATGCACCGGTGCGGAACAAAGGGGCTAGGGGTGAGGAGCGAGCAACAGCAGCTGTATGGGAGCTTAGCGGCGGTTTGCCGCCGCGGCACCAAAGCGACGGCGCTGTGCTGCTCAAGTTGTGCCTGTGCGTCAAGGGCGCTCGTGGATCCCGAACCCAACACCCACCGGCGACATGTAGGGCCGGAACACCGCCTCATCCAGCGACGCCCCCGCCAGCCGCACCACCCTAACGCAGCCGCCCGATGCCGCCGCCACCTTCGCCACCGCCGCACACAGCCCCGCCGCAGCAACCGCCGAGCTGTTACCCACAAGATACACTGCCCCCGCCCCGGCACCTGTTCCTTGCTCTATTGCCGGGAGGCACAGACACAACCTCCAAACGGGCTGTAACCAGGTCTCCCCGTGCACCGCGCCACCTTCCGCCAGCTCCTCCGACGTCCACCCCAGCTGCTTGACCCCCGCGACTATCATGTCCGCAAGCCACTCGCCCAAGAGACGGTCACCACCCAGCGCCGCAAAGAAAGGCCCGTGCAGCAGCACCAGCCGGTGGCTCCTGCAGCGCGAGTCCGCAGGCACCACCGCCAAGCCCGGGACGCCCGTGACGGGGGCGCCATCCTCACGAGCTGCTGCTCCTGCTGTGCCGCAGGCCCCACTACGCCTGCCAGGCGGCCGCGCTGCCGCAGCCGCAGCCAGGGCCCTCCGCAACGGCCCCAACGCTGCCGCTTGCACCTCCGCCGCCTGCGCGGTCTGCACCTCCAGCCCCCTCACCGTGCTCCCCCCACCTGCCCCGCAGCCCTGCCCCAGCTCCGCCGTCGTGCCCTCAACGCACCCACCGCCCGACAGGTGCTGTTGCAGCTGCTCCCGCTGCTGTTGCTGCTGCCGCTGTTCCCTGCGCCATTGCTCGGCAAGAAGCTCGGCCTCCTCGCCCTTGCGCAGGGACACCGCCCCCAGCCCACGCAGCCGAACCTCCAACCCCCCAAGCCTAACCACCTGCGGCCGGCAGGCAATCGCCAGATCGGTCAGGTGCTCAGGTGGACAGGCCTGGTCCTCTGGAAGCATCAGAACCCTGACATCGACCCGCTCTGCACGGTGGCGGTACACCGGCAACCGTGCCCGTACCCATTCGTAATGGCTGCACGGCACTGCGACGGCCCGCTGGTCCACCGCCTGCACCTCGAGGAGAGGAACCCTTGCCACGGCTTTCTCCGATCGCGGCCGCTGCGTAGGACTGTTGCCTGGGCCCAGCCGGCTGATTAGGATCCACCGCAGCAGGCGCCGCAGCTCAGGCGCTTCTGCAACCCACCCGGCCCGCACCGCCTGCACCTTGCCTCCGCGGAGCTGCAGCCGCAACTCCCGGTCGTCGCAATCTGACCACTTCCCGAACCCGTCGCGGCCGCGCACCGGGATGTCGATCATCCGCAGCTGCTCCAGCGAGGGCGGAAGGCAGTTCAGGAGCTCCCTGAACACCTCCGAGGCGGGCCGGTGGCGGAAGGCCGTCTCCTCCTCATCCTCCTCCTCCTCCTCCCCGTCGGCCGGCTGCTGCCAAGCCAGCCCTCCAGCCTCTGCCAACCCCCCCCCCCCCCCCTCCCCCCCCCCCCCCTCCCCCCCCCCCCCCCCCCCCCCC
>VFQN01004729.1_pt1 | contig 17597 bp, 20 predicted proteins | sample 3512371 | NCBI WGS metagenome assembly VFQN01 (sample SAMN10412370, study PRJNA504923) | tailings metagenome | isolation source: Replicate 2 from Balatoc abandoned mine | place: Philippines: Itogon, Benguet | collected 2017-08-28 | reverse complement strand
GTGTGTAGGAAATGCAGTGCTGGTAAGCCTGAGGATGAGTATCATGTGGTCTTTGAATGTGCTGCTTACAACGACCTTCGGTCTAGCAGTGGACTTTGTTTTGAGCAGGATTTCAAGTCGTGGTGGGACACTTCCTGCCCTGTTAAGGTTGGACGTTTCCTTGTTGCTGTTCAGCAGCAACGCAACGCTACAGGATAATAATTCCTGATAGGTGTGGTCGGGACCAGTAAGGATCGTGTGGCCACACCAACCGGAATGTAACATAAAATGCCAAAACCTCACGAGGCCGTACTACCTGCACCAGGCCGCACATCTCGTCCTACTATAGAACAGGATCATCCCATTCGCTACAGGATCATCCCATTCGCTTTCTCACCATCTGCTTGCGCGCCAGCTTCTCCGCGATGAACTCCTCCCGCTTGCCGCGCAGCGCCTCGCGCCGCCGCGCGCGCCGCGCCACGCGGCCCTCGCGCGTGCGGCCCGTGGCAATCAACGGCGCCACCTCGTCCCGGTCGGCGTAGTTGCCCCAGTTGCCTGCGCGACAAGCCACACGCAGTGAGGTTGACAGTATGAGCGTACGCTTGCCTTTGTCAGCAGCTCTGGAGCCTGCATAGTGACGTCCTAGGGGCTACGCGAACGCGACGCACAAAGGGACCGTTGCCACGGGCCCCTGCATGGTGAGTACACCAGGCGGAGTGGACCGCGGCGCATACCGCTTGCCACGACCAGTTGCCCACCCGTGCGCGGAATAACGGGGCAGGCAGGGCCTGCGGTGGCAAGCTGCACCTGTGGAAGGAGTCTGGCTCGCAAGCCGACCAGCACACACCCACCATAGTGCCCGCCCTCCACGTTGGCGGGCCGCAGCGCCGTGGCAAGCCACACCCAACCACCACCACACCACCGTAACACACCCACCCAGCGCTGCAGCACGTACCGTAATGCCCGCCCTCCACTTTAGCGGGCCGCAGCAGCCGCGGCGCGGCCATGCACGCCTCGCAGCAGCAGCCGCTGAACCGCGCCTTGCACGCGGCACACGCAATGAACAGCTCGTTGCAGTCCACGTTGGCGCAGTTCACGTGTGGCAGCTGCGAGTCGGGGGAGCCGCACAGGGAGCAAGGCACAGCGGCCGGCAGCCCGCCCGCCTCGTCTGGCGAGGAGCCAGCAGCGGCGGCGGCAGCAGCGGCGTCAGAGCCTGGGGTTTTGGTGTAGGTCGCGAGTGGGGGTGCAGAGCGGGAAGGGGAGCGGGCGAGGGAGCGGGGCGCGCAAGGGTGCGAGGGTGCGAGAGGGCGGCGGGCGGGTAGCAGGTAGGGGTTGCTTGTACGGTTAGAGCGAGGGATTGAAAGTGCAGGGCAGGATGCCGGTATGCATGCAGTAGGGCTGTTGACATAGCAAGTTGCTGCAGGTCGGGGGTTGCGTAGAAGACCGGTGACTGGCCGCATGGCAAGGTACTTACATCGAACGCACGGGGAAGCTGTGCCTAACGCGTGCGTGTGGCGGGTGTGTTTGGGGTGTGTGCGTGGGGTGTGTGCGACACGTACTTGCGTTGCAGGCGGGGATGGCCATCCGCGCGTCGAACACGAACAGCGAGCCCTTCCAGTGGTCCCCGCCCTCGTGCCGCAGGTAGTTCTGGATGCCGCCCTCCAGCGTGTACAGGTTGGTGTAGCCCTTGCTCCGCAGGAACGTGCTGTACACGTCGCATCGGATGCCGCCCGTGCAGTACATCTGTACGGCAGAGCGTACGGCATACGGCGCAGCTTGGCAAGGGGTCGTGGCCCAGGAAACGCGGGCCCGACCGGAAGGGGTCCCCGAAGCGTGGACAGCAAAGGTAAGGGCGGGAAAGTAGCTCGGGGCTGCAGCAATTGCTGCTTGCATTTCCTTTGCAGCGATGCGCTGCGACGCGCCAAACTGTGACTTCCGAGGTGCGGCATGTAAAGGCCCTTTTCCTCTGGCATAACCAAATTACGTCCTGAGGGTGGCATGCCGCCAGCCCGCTTAATAGACACTCGTTGTGTGCCACCCACCATGACCGGCGCGTCCTTGTCCACCTCCTTGAGGTACGCTGGCACCTCGGCCTCGCCCTCGCCCACCGGTGTCTCCGCAAAGACCTCCTCCTGCGGCCGCTCCGCGCCAACAAAATGCCCCGCGTCCCACTCGTAGTCGTTGCGCACGTCCAGAACCGTAATCTTGCGCTCCTGTAGGGGTGTGTTGGAGGGTGCCATTGTGGCGGGGTGTTGGTGCGTGTTGCGGGCATGACATGTACGGCTGCCGCCAGACACGGAGTTTCATCCCTAGCCTGGCTCGCATACCAGACACGACAGGGGCCCCGTTCCCACGGCCGCCCGGCCGTCGCTCCGCACCTTGGCCTCCGCGATCATCTGCTTCCACTCCGCCGGCTCCAGCGGCGTGGCCCTGGCCGCCGGGTCGGTGATGGGCTGCGCCTCCATGCCACCCGCCAGCGAGATCAGGTTGGGCTTGTACTTGAGGCGCAGCTTGGGGAAGGCGTGGCCCTGCGCCGGCCACAGCGTGTAGCGCAGGCCCTGCAGGAGGGGGAGGAGCGGGGCGCACAGGGCACAGTCGTGCAGGAGCGGGCGCGGGTTGCGTGTGTGCCAAACAGGGGCTCCTGCAGAGCAGGGACCTGGTCGTGCAGGTGCTACTTGCGTCCTGGTGCAGCTAGCACTATTTGGAGGGAGGCTGGCAGCTGAGCAGCTGGATGCAGGGCGCCGTCGGTGCGGCCTGCGACGTGGAGCTGGCCCAGCACGCGGCGGGCGAGTGAGTGGGTAGGCACGCCCGGTGGCCCCTGTCCCCCCACCTGGAACCCCGGCTGCTGCTTGACCCACTCCGCGTAGGCTGTGGCGTCCGCCACCTTGCCCCCCGCCTGCACGTTCATGCCCTGGGCGGAGATGTAGATGCGGCCGCGCACGTCCAGCCCCATGTCGGACATGAAGCGCCGGTGCCGCTCCACCTCCTGCGGAGGGAGGCGGCGGCAGCAGCAGCAACAACAGCAGCAGAAGCGGTGATGTAAGGAGCACATGTACTAGCAATAGCGGGTTGGTGTGGGGAGGCCCAAGGCTTCCTGGCGTGGCTGGGGACCCGGGAGGCCCGCGGACTGAGGGCGCAGCGGGGCATGGAGTGGTGCACCGTATCTAGCCGCAGGGAGTCGTTGCGCAGGTATGCCGGTCTACCCATTTGCGAGGGTGGATGCCACAAATGCCGTACACATGTGAGCGCATCAGACCAGCTCGAGCTTCGCAATCGCCGCGTCGCAGGGCGGGAGTGGGCTACCTGGGCGGCTGTACCTGTGCCATACGTGCGTGCTGGTACGCCGCTGTGTATTACTAAGTGGTCGCTGCAGCGAGCAGCAGTCGTAATATCATGAGTGTGACCGGCATTGGCCGGTAGTGTGTGTGTGGTGCATCGCGCCTGCAAATGTCATGTTCCCCCTTGAGCTGGGCGCGAGGGTATCAGAGCAGCGCGCAGCTGTCGGCCAACCCATACACTGCCTCAGGTACGACTACGTACCTCCTGTGGGTTTGGTACCTCAGTCAGGTGGTAGAAGTTTAGCACGCAGAACGACTCAGGGTCTGATGGCGGCACGAGCTCAGGCGGCATGCCGGGGCGAATGGCTGCAGACGCAGCGCTGGATGGCGACGACGGAGCGCTGTCGCCCATGGAGTCGGCCCGGCAGGACACCCAAGGGCGAAGCGATGCTGCGCGCGAGGAGACGAAGCTAACGCTAATATATGCGGGCGCACTGCAGCTGTTGCAGGTCCCAAGGCTGGGTGCGCAGAGCGCGCTGCGTTGCACCACCGGCACAATTGGCCGCAGCAGCGACGCGGAGGCCGTGCCACAAGTATGAGGCGCTTGCAGTTGTCGACTTTGCATTATGGAATTGTGAACGAGTTAAAAGGCCACGTTGAGAGGCGCCCTTGGCACTATGCTTGTGTGGCGACGCGGAAAGGGAAGACGGCACGACGTTTGCCGACTGTTGCTGAACAGCCCAGAGTCCACCAATCAAATATCACACTCGAAAGCCTGGAAGACTATGGCGGGTAGGCCATTGACATGCAAACTGGGCCAATCGCTGCATGGGGGTGCAACATTCGTCCCTTCGGCAGTAGAGCATCACGACGAGCCCCGGCGCGCTCTTGCTGTACAACAACAAAGTGCAGTTTTGGCACGTCCTTCTGTCAGCTCCCTACCTTTGGGGAAGCCTGGACAAGGTCGCGTAGGCGACCAGGTTTTTTCCCGCTATCTTTGCTCCTCTCTGCCGCGACCGAGAGTCTTTCATCATGAAGATAGATGATGACACGATTTTAGAGTCCTAGTCGCTGCACGGACACTATGACCTTTTTGCTAGCTTCTTGGGAGGCTGGACCCTAGCGACGTTTCAGCAAACGCATCTCTGGCCGCTTTTGCGGTTCCATGTCTTTGGTAAAATCACTAACTCGGCGCTCTGGCTTCGGTGGCATCGGCGATGGGAGCGGAGGCCGAACCGACCTCCTCCTCCGGTTTTTTGAGAGTCAGTTCTTCGATGAATGGATCGCGCTGCAGTAAGTGGCTGTTGCGAAGGACGTATGTCCATGGGTAGAAGGGGCTCTTGAGCAGTGAGGGAATGCCTGAGCTCGTGTCTGTGCGTCTTTGCAGGTACCTCTTCAACAACACGCAACCTGGTGTTCAAGACTATTTGTGCAACCGGTTGCATGAGCTAGGCGAAACCGCGATTGAGAAATTCCTATTGCAGTTTGTATACTTGGCGGTCAGCAAACCAGGGCACGCGCTTGAACGCACCATTATCGACCTATGCAGCAAGTCCTTTCGTATTGCTATCAAGGTGAGGGCATGAGCGCTCGTCATGCGTCGCCTGGCTGTCCCGAGGCAGGGTTGCTGCAATCGATTCACAGCTTCCCTGCTGCCCACGCCGGGCTTGGCGCGTCTGCTCGCCTCCCTGACGCCTGCGTTTGTAACTTCTCATTCGTAACAATGCCATGCACTGTGCAGACTCAATGGCTGCTGGTGGCGCTCTGCCAGGACCAGCCCAAAAACAAAGCCCTGGAGGCGTTCAGAGAGGGGGCCTACCGGGCTGCGCTCGAGGGCAAATGGGTGGGTCGCACAAATACTGGTGGCGCACTGCAGCTCGAACAGCAGCTGTTGCCGGTGTAGCTCCGGCTGACGCACAACCCCTTAATACCCCCATGCCCCCTCACAGGAGGTGCCAATCCGGAACCCACGGCTTGACCCCCTCAGCCCCATCAACAGCCAGCTGGTCAGCCCACCCTTCAGCCCTACCTTCAGCCCCGCGACCTCCATGCTGCTGTCCTCCGTGCCTCCAGTCGCGGCGCTGACACATCCCCGCACGCAGCACACGCCCAACCAGCAGCACCAGCAGCGCATCGCCGACGCAGTGGACGCATACGCTGCCCAGCAGGGCCTGCCCCCTCACCACGAGCTCTCCCCCGCCACGCAGCCCCCCGGCAAGATGGTCATGTCCCCGCCGCCCTCTCGCACCAAGTCCTCGGCAGGCCTGTTCGGGGCCGGCAGCAGCGGTGGCGGTGGTGTGGGCCTCGTGTCGGGCCTGCACATCGACCTGGGCTGCCTCCCAGCGCCCGAGTCGCGCGGCCTGTCCCTGGGACCGGGCATCACACTCCCTGCCCCGGTCAACACACCGCGGCCGTACCTCTCAAACGGCCACGCAGTCCCAGGGCCCCTGGGTGGTCCCACAGCCCTCGCTGCACCTGCGCTCCCACCTGCGGCGAACGGCACGCCGGGGCCAGCCGCCTCAGTGTTCGCAGCGCCAACGGCGGCCGCGGCAGTGGCCGCGGCTGGCGGCGCTGCCGCGGCGGCGGCGGCGGCGGTGCAGCTGCTGCCGCCCAGCGCCAACACCACGCCGCCGCGCCCCGGCGGCGTCGCGGCCTCGCTTGCGGCCTCCGCCGCCGCTCTGCTGCTGGACCGCATCCAGTCCATAAAGCGTGAGCTGGGAGAGGGCGAGGGCGTCAGCGCGCTGCTGGAGCGGTCTGCGAAGCAGCAGGCGGCGGGGGGCGGCACGGTGGCGGTGGAGGACGAGGCTCTGTTCTCGGACGACGAGTTCACGCGGCCCATGTCGCCCCTCACGCGCCTGCGGTACGACACCTTTGGCGCCACGCTGGACTTTGTGGACGCGCTGTGCGACGCCAGCAGCGCGCTGACGAGCTACTCGCAGGAGGAGCGCCACCGCGCGCTGCGGCACTGCCTGGAGCACATCAACCGCGAGATTGACGCGGCCAACCGCCGGGACGTGGCCATCTGGTTCCCCATGGGCCGCGGGGGGGACCGTGTGCTGCGGCTGACGGCGCGGGAGGCGGTGCTGCTCAACTCGCGGGAGAAGGTGGGAGAAAAACCGGGGGTGGACCACAGGAGGAGGTGGCCTCGGGCCGGGTGGAGTCCTGGAGACTTTGGTATCGAATGAACTGCTGCTTGTGCAAGTGGGATTGGCTGGGTTGCAGGGAGCTACCGGGTCGTGATGCCTTGCTGTTACTATTGCGGTATGGCTTGCTGTGCTGCCCACAGGCGCCCTTCATGCTGTTCGTTGAGGTGCTGGAGGGTCAGGCGGATGCGGGCGACAAGGCCCAGCCGCTGTTTGGGGGCGCAGAGGGCATCGCCTCCACGGCCGGGGCGGTGGCGGGGCCGGGGCAGCGGCGGCTCAGCGGAAGCTTTAGTCGCGGCGCGGAGGACGCGTCGGGCGGCGCGGGCGGACGGCACGTGGCATCAGCTGGGGGCGTGCCGGCGGAGCCGGTCGTGCAGTTTGGGAAGCGGGAGACGTACGGCATCGCGCTGACGGGGATAGGGCCCGTGGGACCGTCGGGCGGAGGTATGGTGCTAGCGGGAAGCTACCACCAGCAACACCACTCGCCGCAGCACCATCCACAGCAGCACCACATGCAGCTGCAGCACCACCAGCAGCCGGGGCATGGTCTTGGGCACGGGAGTGGGAACGTGAACGGGCAGCAGCATGCCGAGGCCAACGGCATCGGGTGCCACGCGGACAGCGTAGATGGCTGCAGTCAGGTGAGACAGGGGTCCTAGCGGAACGGAGAGCTGCATTGCTGGGGTCTTGGAGCCGTAAGCGGTTAGTCGTCTTACACCTTCTTACATCTTCGCATGGGCACAATTGACAATACTTGATGGCCGTGCGTCCTGCAGGTGGGGAGCACCACCAGCGGCCGCGCCAGCCTGCCATCGCATGGCCACGCGCCAACCGCGGACACCCTGTCCACCGCCGCCGACACCCCCGGCGGCCTCAGCCCCAGCCTGTCGCTATCGTCACAGTTTCGGTCCATGGCGGGCAGCCCAGCCAACGGCCACTCCGCCGCCGGCACCGCGCCGCCCTCCTCCGGCGGACCGGCGCCGCCATGCGGCTCAGTAACACCCGCCGCAGCTGCCACCTCGCATCACAGGCACCCTAGCTTCTCAGACAAGGGCAGTTATCCGCAGCAACAGCAGCAGAGCCAGCAGCCGCAGATCCTGGCGCCCACGCCCACCTACCCCACGGGAGCAGCAGCCAGCCTGGTGTCGTTGCTGGCGGCGGCGCAGGAGCAGGCGGCGTCCGTACTGTACGGCAGGTCAAGCCCTAGCGTCACCGACGCAGCGACAGCGGCGCCGGCCGTTCCGCAAGGCAGCGCGCCGCTGCCGCCGCTACCGGCGGCGGCGGCCGCCACCGCTACCGCGACAGCCGCTGCGCCGACGGCGGTGGTCATCCCGACCCGCAGCACGTCATCAAGCAACATAGCGGCGGCGGCGCTTGCCGCCATGGCGGCGGCCAACGGCCATAACGGCACCGCCCACGGCACCAGCAGCCTCGCCTGCACCTCCCCGCCGCAGCTCCCCGCGTCCACCAGCAGCAGCAACGTCAACCCACACCCAACAGCTGGCCCCGCACTGCCGGCTGCACCCACACCCACACCAACGTGCGAGGTGCTGCACCTCCGGCGCAACAGCGGGGGCAGCGCGCAGGGCATCCTCAGGGTGCCCGCATCCCCGCGCGCCGCCATGTTGCCTGTGGGCGGCATCGGCGTGCCCGACCAGCACGGAGGCAGCGGTGCCTCGGGGGGTGCAGGGCCCCCAACGGGAGGGGCACGTCCGCCGCCTGCGCCCCCAGCACACCCGCTACCGGTGGGCAGCATGAGCCCCATATCAGCTGCAAGGGAGGTTTCCCCACAGACGATGTCCCACGGAGGCGGGGGCCTACTGAGCGCAAGCACGCTGCTGCGGCGGGTGCTGGGGGACAAGGCGGCCGAGGAGGCGTCTGGCGGCGGGGGAGGAGCAGGAGGCAGCAGCGGGGCTGCTGCAGGCCCTGGCGGGGGCTCCAGCGGCACGGGCGTGTCTTCGGGTGCAGGGGCGGCCGCCGGGCGTGGCTTTAGCGTTGTGAGGTGAGTGCTACATCCGGCATCCAGTCAGGGTTGTTACAGGTCCGAGGGCGGGCGTCGGTGGCGGTCCGTGTTCCCGGCGTGTTGTACGCACGGTGGTGGTGCCTGACGGGTGTGTACCTTCCCCCTCAGCAGGTCGCTGTGCTTCTCTAACCCCGACTCGGGGGCAGCCAACGGAGGGCCGCAGCCGGACAGCATAGCCTCTGCGGCCGCGGCGGCGGCCGGCCGGCTGCCTCCAGGGCCGCGGCTGTCGGCACCTTCGGGTGGCCCTGCGCAACCGCAGGGCGGTGCTGTTAGTGGGGGTCAGCTGACGGAGGAGGAGTACCAGGAGCTCCTGGCATCAGGTGGGTTACGGAGCCGGGGATCGCGAGTGGCTGTGCATCGGTTGCACTGTCGGACAGGTGTGGCTTGGCAAGCACATGAGCGCGGTTTGGGAGTTGCCGGGGGCGCTCGTGGACCGGTATGGGCGACGGGCAAGGAACCGCAAAATGAGGTTTGCTGTGAGGTAAAGTCTGCATGGTATTGCATGTCCCTATCTGTTGCCATAAGCGCGTGGCTTGCGCTAACGCTCGTACGCACGGGTGCGGTGCCCTGCGCCGCAGGCTGCTTGAGCCCTCCCCCCAACGTCAAGTCCGACCCCATCATCTCCAGTAAGCTCAACAGCCTGCTGGCCTCCTTACGCGGTGAAGCCCCCCTGGTGCGGGTCCGCCTGCGCGTGCTGCCGGAAGCTGCAGCAGCAGGAACAGCAGCAACTCGATCGGCAGCAGCAAGCAATAGCAGGTCCGGCGGCGGCGCGGGCGCTGGCACGGTGCCCCTCTCCAACGGCTCCACTGGTTCGCTGTCTGCCTCTTGGCACGCGGCAAGCCAAGGGCATGGGCAGGGACAGCCCCTCACCAGCCCCTTTGACCGCAGCGTGTCGCACGGGGCGACAGGGGTGTCCGACACAAGCAGCGGCAGCTGCCACGCCGGCAGCACCTCGGCCGCGAGCGACGCCGGGGGCTCGTTCTCTCTTGGGGGGTTGGGCGGGCGTGGTAAGGCAGGGGCGGGGCCGGGGGCAGGTGCTGCCCCTGCCTCTGGGCAGCAGCCCCTGCCTCCCGGGAGCACCTGCTCTGCTGACAGCAACGGCCCCGCGAGCGGCAGCCTGGGGGACAGCGGCCTGCTCGACAAGAGCAAGGCAATGGCGCTGCTGTCTAAGCTGGGGCTGTACAGGAAAAACCCTAGCGAAGGGGACGGGGCTGGTGCCAGCACCGGGCCCGGCTTCGGAGCCTCCGGCTTGAGCAGCAGCGGCCTGTTCAGCGCCGGTGGCGGCGGCGGGGCGGTGCACGGCCTGCCGCCGCTGCCACCCACGCAGCAGCACCAGCAGCAAGACCTGTCGTGCAGCTACCACAGAAACGGCGGGCAGGGGCCGGCGCAGCTGCGGCAGCCCGGGGGGCGGGGGTTGCTGTACAGTGGGCCGCGCCTGGTGGCGCTGTCGCTGGAGGTGTGCTCTGGCGTGAACCTCGCCATCCCGTCGCCCCACCGCAAGAGCCGCCGCACGCCCTCGGTGGAGGCGATTGAGGCGCTGGCAGGTGGGCGGGCGGGCACATGCATGGGCGCAACCCGGGACACGGGCGCGCATATGCGTGTGCGCGGGATGGAGCTTACCGGAGCACACATTGGAAATTGCATGGCGGGCAGGCGGAGGAACGCTTTAGAGCGACTTCCCTGACAACGTACTCCAGCTGTATGCAAAGGACCTGGCAGCATGCAGCAGACATGGCTAACTGCTGCAGTGTTATGATGGGCGTTGTCGTACCGGACTTGTGACCTGTGACAATGCTACGGTAGTTCAGCAACGCAAGGTGTGACCTGTGCAGCTCACCCTGCCGTACCCGTCACGCTTTTACCCTTGTAGACAAGTACAAGATCCACCAGATGCCGCCCCCATACGAATGCGGCCCGCCCATGACCATCCCTGCCGGCTCGTACGGCGGCTCGACCAACGACCTGTACGGAATGGCCGAGCACCCCGACGAGGGGGAAGAGAGCGGCGGCGGCGGCCTGGGTGCGTCGCCGCAGCTGCAGCCCATCCTGTCGGCGGCAGCGGCTTCGGAGCACGCCGTTGGCGGCAGCGAGTTGTCCTTCTCTACCGCCGCCGTGGCAGCGGTGACGGGGTCGAGGTCGGCCGGTAAGGAGCAGGGCGCGGAGGGCAGCGCACTGGTCTTCAGTGTAGGGGAGGCGGCGGCGGGGCAGCAGGCGGCAGTGGCGGTGGCGGTGGTGGCGGAGCCGGCGGGGCCGTTTTCCGGCGCTGGGTCGGCGCTGGCAGCCAGCCTGCAGTTGGGGCTGTCGCGCATGCTGTCGCGGGCGACGGGGAGCAGCCACCCGGCGGCTGTGGAGCAGCAGGCGGCGGGAGGGGCAACGGTGAGCAGCACCGCTGGCGGCAGCGTCGGCGGGAGCGTGGCAGGGGGAGGCCTATCGTCGCTTGCGTCTAGCGTTTCGGCTGCCGGCGCGGGTCCAAGCCCTCGGGGGGCCAGCCCCACGCCCATGCGGGGGCACCACAGCGGGGGGAGCAGCAGCAGCCGCAGCACCTCGCCCCTGCCTGCCTCGATGGCCTCGAGCGGGGGGCCTGCCAGCAGGCTTGCGCGGTTGCTTGGCGGAGGGGATAAGGACAAGGGCTCGGGTGCGGAGAGTGGTGACAAGTCGTTTCCTGGGTTGGCTGGGGCTGTGGGCGGCAGCGGGCCGGTGGCGGTTGGCGGGGGAGGGGGAGGCGGCGGCGGCAGCAGCAGCAGCATCAAGTTTGGGTCGTCGCCGGTGCGCGGGAGGGGCGTGGAGCGGCCAGAGGAGCGGGATAGGCAGCAGCAGCAGCAGGAGCAGCAGCAGCCGGAGACGTTTGACGAGCGGCGGCGGCGGGAGGCGTGCGCGGTGTACGGCGAGCGGTGGGCGGCGCGCGTCAAGCGCATACAGAAGGAGTCGCCGCACGGGCGGAGGGCGGGGTGGGCGCTGCGGTGTGTCATCGTCAAGAGCGGGGACGACTGCAGACAGGTGGGTTATGGTACGGCTCTGATCACGCAGGAGGACAAACAGTAGCAGTACCAGTAGGTAGGCATAACGCTGTGGGATGCCACATGTATGGGCGTCGTCGAGAAAGCGAGGGCGGCTACAGGCGTGGGTCATGGCGCGGCACTGACCACGTATACGGTGGTGGTAGCGGTGGCAGTAGCCGCAAAGATGAGAAACGTCTTAGGGTGCGGTCACACGACGTTACGTTACGTCACGTTACCTCAAGGCGGAGGCTGGTAACGTGGCCCAGTAACGTAACGTCGGGAGAGGGGCCCGGCGTTACGTTATCTGGTCCACGTTACCTGGTATGGACCACACGTATGGGAGTTTCGGTGAACTTGTGACCACCCGAATTCTAAACGTGACGGTAACGTAACGGGGTGTGACCGCTACCTTATGTTCTCGCTCCATCCTTGCAGGAGCTGCTGGCGCTGCAGCTGATCCACGCCTTCGGGGACATCTTCCGCGAGGCGGGGCTGCCGCTGTGGGTGCGGTCGTACGAGGTGCTGGTCACCAGCAACAGGTGCGGGCACGTGCACGGGGTGCACCGCGACTGGGGCGGCATAAGTGCAGCAGACACAAGGTCTGCTCGCACATGCAGAGCGGTCCGCGGGGCCGCGCGGGCAGGGCTAGCACGAATGTCGTGGTCCAGGTGGCATACGGAAAGCCAGCAACGCACCCGGTCGTCCCAAGGCCTGACGTGCGTGAATGACAGAACCTTCAGTCACACCTACACAGCGGCAGCCGTACTCACCGCGCGTGCCCTATGCCACGACTCACTCCCTTAACCCACACCTGTTCGCCAGGACGGCGCTGATCGAGATGGTCCCCGATACGCTGTCCATCCACACCGTCAAGTCCCGCTCGCCGCCCGGCACCTCGCTGTCCGACCACTTCTTCGCCAAGTTCGGGCGGCAGGGCACGCCGGGCTGCACTGCGGCGCAGCGGCGCTTCACGGAGAGCATGGCGGCCTACAGCCTCATATGCTACCTGCTGCAGATCAAGGACAGGCACAACGGTGCGGGCAGCTGGTGTGCGGGGTGCTGCGCGGCGTTCCGTGCGTGTCGGGCAGGGAGGGAACAAAGGGCCGGTCGCCACGTGGCGGGGGCGTGTGTTTTGGGAAGGTGGTGATAAAGAGCGAGGCCTGGATGGCGGTGGCTGTCTGTTGCCGTGAGATGCGAACACTTTGGGGCACGCGCGGCGGCAGTTAGTGTCGAAGCCTGCGCACAGTTGTACACGACCTCCCAGCTCATCCCGCAGTCTTCACTGAGTCTGCCGCCCACCACTGCGCGCCTTCCTGCACCCCCAATCCCAGGCAACATCCTGCTGGACGACGACGGCCGCATCGTGCACATCGACTTTGGCTTCCTGCTGTCCAACTCGCCCGGCGGCGTCAACTTCGAGGCGGCGCCCTTCAAGCTCACGCGCGAGCTGCTCGAGGTCATGGACAGCAACAGCGACGGGCGGCCTTCGGAGATGTTCGACTACTTCAAGGTCCTCATGATTCAGGTGCGCACACGGACCTGGGGGCCTGACCCCTGTGCAGCGGTTGCTAAACTAATGTTTCGGTTCCATTGCCGTCTGTTTTCCCGGCTGCCTGTACGGGCTACAGTTGCGCACACTGTCCGGGGCGCGGCGAAATGTCAGCGCCTGGCCCCAGCGCCATGCTCACGTATCGGTTATTCCAGGGGCGGCGGGGGCCGCGGATTCGCTCCGTACCCTTGTCCAGTCAGTTACGGTATGCCCCGGCTCCCCGTTACCCGCAGGGCTTCCTGGCCCTCCGCAAGCACTCCGACCGGCTGGTGCTGCTGGTGCGAATGATGAGCCGCAGCGGCTTTCCGTGCTTCAAGGCGGGCGAGCGGGCGGTCAAGGCGCTGGAGAAGCGCATGCAGGTGGGTGTCTATTAAGGGGCGGGTGAGCTAAGGCGCTGGAGAAGCGCATGCAGGTGGGTGTGTATAAAGGGGCGGGTGAGCTAAGGCGCTGGAGAAGCGTACGCAGGTGGGGGCTGTGAATGCGTATGAGAAATGTGTAACGGGTCATGTCAACCACTAAGCCAAGACCAAGTTCCGTTCGGCAGCGGCATGGCTTTGATTTAGACGGGCTGAAATGCAAATTGTGGAACGGGAACAAGGGGGAGGACGGCTGGGAGGTGAAGGGAGCGGGCCGTCAAGGCGCTGATGCAGGTGGGGACGGGCTGGGAGAACGCAGCGCGGAGGAATGACGGAAACTGTGATCAGCAGTGCCCGCGGAGAGCGGAAGGGGCTGGGGGCGCTGCGGAGGCGGACGTGTCGTTGGACGGAACCCTTAACCATTTCCCCCTGCTGCTGCCCCTGCCCCGCCCCCTCCTACTTGCAGCTGTCTCTGACGGAGGTGCAGTGCGTGTCGCACGTGATCGGGCTGATCGCGGAGAGCCTGGACGCGTGGCGCACGAGGCAGTACGACTACTACCAGCGGGTGCTCAACGGCATCCTGTAGATGGGGGCAAGCACGGCCGTATGACCTTCCCTCCTTCCCCTGCCGTCCGACTCCTTGATATGGAGCGCAGGGCGCCCAACGGCATCGTGTAGGTGAGGGCGGCCGGCCACCTGCCGTGCCCTGCTTTCCCTCCCTGTAGATAGCGGGTTTCCGTCAGCCCTCTCCTCTCTGTCGAGGGCGCATACAGCCGGGGTAGCTGGGGCTTCGCGGGGTTTTGCACTGCGTCTGGGGATCCGGTGGCGAGTGTGCATTCCTGGGAGGAGGCGGGAGGGGTAGCCGCGGAGCGCTGAATGGGGAGCAGGGCATTCGGGGTACGGGGACTGGCCAGGCTGGCTTGCGGAGCGGCGGAGGTTGGGGCGCGGGGAGAGGTCAGCAGGTGTTGGGAAGGAGGTTAGGGACCTGCGATGGGGTGCTGTGAAGAGCGCAATTGGGCTTCTGCATGGCGCACCCTAGACGGCTGGGCGGGGTCGTGGGAACAGGGGTCGTGGGGGTGTGCGAGGCAGAGGGTTGTAATTGCAAAGAAGAGAGGGCGCGGCGCGAGGCACCGCTTGTCGGGCGGTGAGGGCATAACATGCTGCAACGAGAGGGGCTTGCTGTTGTTGGCGTACCAAGAGGGCAAGTGGTGTACAGGGAGGTGGGTTAGCATGCGCGACAAGTTGCGGTGGGGCATATGGGCCGGAGTGGAATAGTAGTGAGGGGTGGGCAAATGGGGCAAAACGGCAGGTAATCCGTACGCTCGTTGGGTACGGGAACGTGGAAGGTGGCAGGCTGTGACCTGGCGATGGGAGACGACGGTGGCAGTTGTAGATTTTAGTGCATCGCATGGACAGCGTCCTGAAAGTGCGTGTTAGGGGTGAGGTGCTGCCTATCCTGTTTGGTCTGGTGTAGGGTGGGAGGGCTTCGCAGGCGTCGTGCCTTGCAGAAGCAGTTAGGGCCTGGGTCTGGGCGGGGGTCGAGTGCTGGCTCACGGGGGGTATGGGCAGTGGCGGAACCAGGGCACGACGTGGCCTTCGTGCCTGCCGTGCCCGAAGCAAGTTCGAGCGCAACAACCTGCTCCCCCTGTCGGCCTCCTGCTTAAGCCTTGCGACGACCGTTGGTGCCGTGTGCCTCGTGTCTGCTTGCTTGCATGCTTGACCGTAAGATAGGTGACCGTAAGGTGGGTGGAGGACGTCCCAGGTTGTCGTGTACAGTCTTTGCTCTTCCTGGGATCTCGCATCTGGGTTTAAATAGCTATCTGCAGTCACTTGTGTCCTGCTGCCAAACGGGGGGCTTGCGTTGCTTTGCCTGCGCGTTGGCTTTATTTGTGTACAAAGACAAGGGCGGAGCAAGGGGGAAGCACCTGGACCCAGTAAGGGTGCCTGGGCATTTAGGTGCCTTGAGTAAAGACCATGGCGTGGACTAGGCATTTTCCTTGGGCTACAAATGGCAAAGTGAAGAGGTCTATGTGGCGTAATATGTGGTGGGTGTGCTTTTGTTCACGTCGTTGCTTCTGCTGGTGCGCAAGGGCATGTACGGCAAGCGTGGCAATGTGAACTTAAACGGCGCCGGCGCTGCTGCCGCGCGGACGTGTCTGGCTGAGGTTTCTTTACTAGTCTGTAGATGAGATGGTAGCAGCATTGCAAACGGCCGTGCTTAGGGTTGCACATCAACCGATGTGACAAGGGGTGCTGGTGTGCAACCGCTGTAGCTCGTGCTCGTTGCCTCCACCATACTGTTACCCGTCGTCTGCTGTTGCCTTGTGTCGCGAACTTTGCAAGCAAGATACAGCGGAGAAACGTCTACAGCATCTGCTGCGCACTCAATACCTGCTGCTAGCATACTGCACCCCTTGTGGGCTTGACAACCACTCCTACCATCACCCTGGGAGCCTGGGTCCCTGGCCCCGCATTATTGGTGTCGGCCTCGCTTGGCTGGGTCACAGGCTGACAGGCTCACAGCCAATCGCCAAAACGCTGTGCATAGTTGCAAACTGGTGCATCACCTCGGCCTGAGCCATGAGTGGTTGCTATGAGTAGGTGAAGGTGCAAGTGGGCTAGGGGCAGAATGGGCGGGAATACGCGTTGTGGTACAGTTCGTACTGGGGCGCAACCACCACCGGCCGGGCTTCGGAGGCACCGCACAGGAGACGTTGTAAACGACGCGGACAAGGCCGCTGAACCTACTATAACAACATGGCAAACTCGAGACATATGGTCCAACGGTACCGCGCTTGCAAAGCTCTGAAACACCTACAGTGCACCGACAGCAGTATGTGGCAGCCTATGTCGCTCCGGCATCCTGCGAAGCGCTGCTTGCAAACAGCGCTCCGTTGAGTATCTTAGCATCAGATCAGGATTTGTCGGTTCCCGTTAGGCATATTCCCTACCAGTCACAACGTCATGCGGCCAGCGAACCCCTTGGACCCCGCCTTGGACCCTGAGATAGCAACAACCCCTCGTCGGGATGGCCCAAATGGAGTTGCAAATGCGTCTGGTAGAAAATCTCAAATCACCTGCAGCAGCAACCCAACTGTCAGGTGCGGGCTCACTGCAGCTGCGTCAGCTGTCGTACGTCGCCAAAGCTGTCGCGCTGGCGTTCAAGGCCAGCAGCGAAACGAAGTCGCAAAACACTGCATTGACGTGGTCGTGTGGCTGCAGGTTGCTCCGTTTCCTTGGATCGTTCGTCGTCCCGGGCCTTGGAATGGTGCGCGCAGGCGTTACGGTGTCGTACTGCACTTTTCCCCTGCCATGCTGCTCAGGCCCCCCGCAACCCCAGTCTTGAAGCACATTGTCTTGCATGCTTGGCGGCGCAAACCTTCACGCTAAATTGGCAACAACAGCTGTTCTCTGGCATGTGGGCTGTCTGAGTGTCTGTTTACTTCCGCCCCGCTGCTTTGAGGCGCGCGACCGTACCTGCTGGTCCTCCCGTTCCCACCCTGCGTTGACCCAGCTCCCTTATGCCGCAGTCCCGCAGACGCAACTAAACGCGCGGTACTTGTACCTCCCCCGCTCATACGCCCCTCGCCCCTCGCCCCTCGCCCCTCGCAGTTCTGTGAGGCCTATTTCGTCTTTGCCGTAGGGTGAGTAACCGCTGGGTCTGCGTCGGTGAGCAACAAGCAAGCAGCACGCAGCTCACTGCCTGCTGCAGCCGGCACTGCCATCTACAAATGGGTGATGAAGCGCCGCTGGGAGCTCATGGCTGGCATGCATGCAGAGGTGGCCCAGCGTGAACCACCGTTGCCCTGTGATCGTCAGTCCGTCACCTGCTTACGCCGTACGTAGCACCTGGTAGCACGTAGAAGCTTTTCACGTGGATTAGTACCGTATATTAAGGAAATGCGGACAGCTGCACTACGGTACCATAATTCGTGTATTGCAACGTAACACGGCAGCACGTTCGTTGCCACGTGCCCCCTGCACGCAGCAACCTCACAGCCCTATGGCAGGCCCAGTCGCCCCACTGCTGGGTGGCCAAGACCACGTGCCCCCGGGGACTTTCCGACAGCATCACTTACACGCAGGTGCGCATCGCTAGGGCTAAGGCTGAACTAAAGAAGGGTGGTGGTGGGTGGAGCAGGTGGTTGGAGCAGGTGGTTGGAGCAGGTGGTTGGAGCAGGTGGTTGGAGCAGGTGGGTGGAGCAGGTGGGTGGGTGGAGCAGGTGGTTGGAGCAGGTGGGTGGAGCAGGTGGGTGGGTGGAGCAGGTGG
>VFQN01004728.1_pt1 | contig 17597 bp, 15 predicted proteins | sample 3512371 | NCBI WGS metagenome assembly VFQN01 (sample SAMN10412370, study PRJNA504923) | tailings metagenome | isolation source: Replicate 2 from Balatoc abandoned mine | place: Philippines: Itogon, Benguet | collected 2017-08-28 | reverse complement strand
CGCGCTCGGTTGAGTATGCGAAGGATGCCGACCGCTTGTTGATGCGCCACCTGACATACTTCCACCCGGTGCGCCGAGGTTCCGAATTCATTCGCGAGCATCAGCGCGTCTTCGAACTGATCGTCGATCGCGAGCCCGAGGCTGCACGGGAGGCGATGCGCAGCCATATCAGTGCAAGTCGCAACAGGCTGACCGAGCAGATCGAGATGCTTCGGCGCGGAGAATTGACATCCAACACACGTCCTGCGATCGCGAGTTGACGCGGTTGCCACGCCGTGGCCTTGCCTCGACATTATCAGGCTGCGTCAACGTCGAACTGTTTCCTGAACGTCGATGCCGGACAAGGCGCAACGGCCGTGGGTTTACGAAAAAGTGCTGCCGATCGAGGAAGGCTAATGCCAAAATTCAAGTTCTTCGGATTTACGAATCCGGTTCCAGGCCGCGAAGACGAGTACAATGAGTGGTATGACAACACGCATCTGGCCGACCTGCTGAAGATTCCCGGCATCGTCTCGGCCCAGCGCTTCAAACTCACCGACGAGCAGCGCTCGCCTGGAACATATCCGTACAAATATCTCGCCGTTTATGATTGCGAGGCCGATAATGTCGGCAGCATCGTTTCTGAGTTGAAGGCCCGCTCCGGCACTACAGACATGCCGATTTCCGACGCCATGGGGACCGAGAGGATGATGTTCTTCTTCGAGCCCATCACCGAGGTCATTCGCAGCGACGACTGACCAGCCGCTGCGGATCGCATTGCAATTGCAATTGTGGCCTGTCAACGCGCTTCGACGTCCCGGCCGCCGTGCCATTCCACTATCATCCATGAGCCACGGAGCAGCCGCAATGCGGCCTCCAGCCGCGAATGGAAGGGACGGTGGATGCGCGATCAGTTTGTTTCGACGAGACCTTCTGCGGGAAGGTCGCTTCGAGGCGTTTCCCGGTGACCGCCCGCGTGCTGAGCCCGATCGCCATCGGCGCCGTCCCCATCCGGAACCGCGTGGTGCGCACCGCGCACGGCACCCGCCTTGCCTATCATTCCTTCGATGACCTGTTTGAGTTCCACGCCCCCCGCGCGCGCGGCGGTGTCGGACTGACCATCCTCGAACTGATGAGCGTGCACCGAACCTCGCCGAATTCGCTGCGAGCGTGGAATGCAGTCCAACTCGACGACTACGCGCGCATGGTCGATCGGCTCAAGCCCCTCGGCATGAAGCTATTCCAGCAGCTCTGGCACGGCGGCCAGCATACGCGCACGGAGGACGGGTCGCCTTCCTGGTCCGCCTCAGACACCGTCAGTCCGTTCATCAATGCGGTCTCGGTCGCAATGACCCAAGCCATGATCGACGAGATCGTCGACAGCTTCGCCCGTGCGGCACGGCTATGCGCCGAGCGCGGCGTCGACGGCGTCGAAGTTCATGGCTGCCACGGCTATCTTATCCAGCAGTTCCTCTCGCCGAACACCAACAGGCGCGGCGACGCCTACGGTGGAAGTTTCGAGAACCGTGCGCGTTTCCTTGTCGAAATCATTCGGGCAGTTCGCGCCGAGACACCGGCCGGTTTTCCTGTCGGCGTCCGGCTTGGCCCCGACGAGGCGGCCGGCGGCGTCGGAATCGATGAGAGCCGGAAGCTCGTCGCCCTGCTGGAAGGCCAAGGCCTCATCGACTTCGTGAACGTGTCGATCGGCAGCTACCAGATCTTCGATCGTATTCTCGCCGGAATGTACGAGCCCGCAGGATATGAATTGCCTCGCACGGTGCCCGTCGCGAAAGCGGCATCGGTACCCACCATCGTGACGGGGCGCATCCGCACCCTTGAGGAGGCCGAACAGATTATCCGCCGGGGCGACGCAGACATGGTCGGCATGACGCGCGCGCACATCGCCGATCCCTTCATCGTCCGCAAGACGCTCGAAGGCCGAACCGACCAGGTGCGCCCGTGCATCGGCTGCAACCAGGGCTGCCTCGCTGGGCTGTTCGGGTCGGAGGTACGGGTCGGCTGCACCGTCAATCCGACTGCCGGCCGAGAGCGGACGATCTCGGAGGAACGGATCGGAACCGTGGAACGGCCAAGAAAGGTGCTGGTGATCGGAGGCGGTCCGGCCGGAATGGAGGCGGCGAGGCTCGCGGCAATGCGCGGTCACCGCGTCATCCTCGCCGAAGCCCGGTCGCGCCTCGGCGGCGCCGTCAACCTCGCCGCCGCCTCGAATTCGCGGGCCGGCATTCGCGACATCATCGTCTGGCAGGAGGCCGAACTCTACAGGCTGGGGGTGGACGTGCGCCTGTCGACCTATGTCGAGGCCGAAGACGTGGCGGCCGAGAACGCCGACGCGGTGATCGTTGCCACCGGCTCGACGCCCCGCATGGACGGCATCCAGGCCATGAACCCGGGAGAGCCCATCGAAGGCATCGAACAGTCGCACGTGCTGTCTTCGGACGAACTCATCGAGGACGGCTCGCACAGGATCGACGGCAAGGCCGTGCTCGTATCGGACGACACGGGCCATTACGAGGGCATCGCGGTCAGCGAGTATCTCATCAGCCGCAGCTGCCACGTAACCTACGTCTCGCGGCACATCTCCTTCGCCCCACTGCTCGAAACGTCCGCGGTGAACGAGCCGCTGCTACGCCGGCTATCGTCGGCAGGCATGGAAATCCACTTGCGCAGCCGCGTGATCTCGATCGGCCGGAACCAGGCGACGATCGGCCCGACATACCTGCCGGCAGGCGCGAACCAGGAGCGCCGCGTCGATATCGACTTCGCCGTGCTGGTTAGCCCGAACCGCGGCAATTCGGAGATCTTTAACGCGCTGGAAGGCCAGCACCCCGACGTGCGCATCATCGGCGATGCGCTCGCCCCACGCTTCCTTCCAACGGCCATCCGTGAAGGCTGGCTCGCCGGCAACGCCGTGTGACGCTGACTACCGTAACCCTACCTCTTGATCAGCTCTTCATAGCCGCTGGCAACCCCAGCTTCGGCACGTCGGCGATATTCGTCGGCGCTGTCGCGATACTGCATGACGCGCCGCTCGGTGCGGCCATCGACATTGGTGTTGACCCCTGTGAACCAGGAGTCGACGCGAGACGACAGATGACGGTTCTGCGCCTCGCGCGCATGCTCCATGAATTCCTGTTCCACCTCGAGTTTTGGCTCGGCATAGACTAGTCCATGCTCGTCCATGTAGCGGACGAACCGGGCGACCCACTCGGCATGGTATTCGCTAGTGCGCGGGATGTTGCCTTGTGAACTCAGGGGGCCGGCCGGCATGAAAAAATTTGGGAAGCCGTTCACCATCAGGCCCAGATAGGTGACCGGACCCTTGCTCCACTTGTCCTTCAGCTTCTGGCCGTCGACACCCTCGATATCGATTGCCTCGAATGCGCCTGTCACGGCGTCGAAGCCTGTCGCATAGATGAGCATATCCATCTCATGGAAGCCGTCCGAGGTCTCCACGCCGTTTGGAGTGATCCGCTTGAACGGTGTCGCCTTCAGATCGACCAGCGTGACGTTTGGCTGGTTGTAGACCTCGTAATAGTTTGTCTCATGGGGCACGCGACGAGTGCCAAAACCATGGTCCCACGGAATCAGCTTTTCGGCGATCGCGGGGTCCCTCACGCGCTCGCGGATCTTCCTGTGCATGAAGTCGGAGATAAGCGCATTGGCGCGCTCGTCGACGACGAGGTCCATGTAATTGCCCTGCCAGATGCCCATGCCACGGGCGTTGTACCGATCTTCGAAGAACCGCTCGCGGTCCTCCGGCGAGACATCGAAGACGCTACGCAGGACAGGCGTATGCAGGAACCAGGCACGCGAGGAGTTCACACGGCGCTTGAGTTCCTCGTAACTCGCCTTGACCTGCTTCTGCTCGTCCGGCGTGATAGGGCCGTTCTTGAGCGGCGCGCAGTAGTTCGCGGTACGCTGGAACACCGTAAGATGGCGCGCCGTCTTGGCGACTTCCTGGATCGTCTGCACGCCGGAGGCGCCGGTCCCGATGACGCCAACGCGCTTGCCTTCGAAGCTGACCGGGTGCTTGGGCCAGCGGGCCGTGTGATAGGCTTCACCGGCGAAAGCCTGGACACCCTCGATGCGCGGAAGCTGCGGCAGCGTCAACGGTCCCACGCCCGCGACCAGCCAGCGTGCCCTATAGCGCTCGCCGCTCGCGAGAGAGACCTCCCAGGCGTTCTCTTCGGATCGAAAATGGGCTGCCGTCACGCGGCTCGAAAACTGCATGTCCTTGCGCAGGTCGAAGCGGTCGATGACGTAGTTGAAATACTTCTCGGTCTCAGGCTGGCCGGAAAAATGTTCCTTCCATTCCCATTCCGCGAAGAGCTCAGGCGAGAAGAAGAAGCCGTAGGAATAGCTTTCGGAATCGAAGCGTGCGCCGGGGTATCGGTTCCAGTGCCAAGCTCCGCCGGGGCCGTCGCCGGTCTCGAAGAGTCGGCAGCGCAAGCCGAGCTCTCGCAGGCGCACAAGAGCCGAAATGCCGCTGGCGCCGGCGCCGATGATGATGGCGTCATGATCCAGGGACGTCCCCGCTGCGTTGACGTCCGAAAGCATTGCTGGCCGGTTCATTCGATGATCGACGTGCGTCCCTGCTGAGAGGCTCAAGGCCTTGAATTCACACGTGAGATAGCGGAAGCGTGAGGCGCCGGCACGCCAATAAACACCGGCAAATCCAGTATTTCATATGCAGTGCTGGCGGACCTTTTCGACAGCTGAAAACGGCGTCGGCAGGTACGGCGCCAAGGCCGGAAACGCGAGCCGGCGCGCAGTTGCTGCGCGCCGGCTTCAGGCTTCCTCGGTGTTGAGAAATGGCCAGCCTCAGTCGGCCAGGACCCACTTGCCGTCCTTCACGGTCACGAGGAAGGCGGCGTCATCGCCGACACCCCAGGGCCATTTCGGATCCGCAAAGGTGTAGATGCTGTGCACACCAGGGACCTGCTTGAGTTTGCGCAGCTCCGACGCGATCGCAGCGCGGAACTCCGGCGTACCGGGCTTCGCGGTTGCCAGCGCCTTTCCGATCGCTTCGGCGGCCAGCAGTCCGGAATCGTAGCCGAAGCCCGAGACGGCATCGACGCTGCCCTCGCCATGCTTGGCGTTGTATTTTGCGATGAAGTCGAGCGCCACGGCCTTGCGCGGCTCGCTGTCCGGCAGGCTTGCAGCGATGGCGATCGCGCCGATGTTCGCGAAGACGCCTTCCAGCGCCGATCCGCCGAGGGTCAGGAAGTCCTTGTTGAAGACGCCGTTCGAATTGTAGATCGGTCCCTGGTAACCCCGTTCGACAACCGCGACGTTGGCCAGCACCCCGGCAGAACCAGACACGCCGAGGAAGATCGCGTCCGGGCTCTTTGAAACCAGGCGCAGGACCTGCCCTGTGACCGAGGTGTCGGCGCGGGCATAGCGCTCATCGGCAACGATCTCGAAGCCGGCATCCTTCGCGAAATTCTGGAGCGTAGACAGATTGATATCACCCCAGGCGTCGGAGAAGCCGAGGAAGCCGACCGTCTTGATGCCGCGCTTCTTCATGTCTGCGATGGTCGGCAGCATCCACTTCGCCGGTGGTGGCGGAACGTTGAAGATCCACTCGTCGCGCGCGTCGTCGAGCTTCACCGGTGCGGTCGGCATCAGCACCAGCTTGGCTGCGGAAGTGATCTGCGCGATAGCGATCGCGGTCGGCGTCGTCGACGGTCCGATGATGATGTCGACGTTGTCACTCTCGACGAGCTTGCGCGCATTGCGCGACGCAACCGATGGATCGCTGGCGTCGTCCAGCACGATCACGCTGACCTTCTCGCCATCGATCTCGGCCGGAATGGCGAGCTCGACGGCGTTCTTCAGCGCTATGCCCTGTGACGCGGCCGGGCCGGACAGCGAATAGACCACGCCGATCTTGATTTCTGCGAGGGCCGGATTGACGAATGCAAGCGCGCCGATGGCGCATGCCGTCGTCAACGTGACGAGTCTAGAGATCATCTGTTGCACTCCTCCATATTCGGGACGGGTCCTCCGGCCCACTCGATGCGGTCGGTATTTGCAGCCGGCCGTGATTTGTCATTCGGCAGATGCGCCGAGATAAGTGCGCATCACACGTGGGTCGTTCAGCAGGTCAGAGGCAGGCCCCGACAGCACAACCTCTCCCGTTTCCAGCACGTATCCATAGTCGGCGGTCATCAGGGCGGCACGCGCGTTCTGCTCTATCAGAAGGATGCTGACTTCCAGCTCGCGGAGCTGTGCGATGACACGGAAGATCTCACCCACAACGATCGGCGCCAGGCCGAGGCTTGGTTCATCGAGCATCAGGAGCTTCGGCCGCGCCATCAGCGCGCGGCCGAGCGCAAGCATTTGTCGTTCACCACCCGACAGGGTTCCGGCGATCTGGCCGACCCGCTCCGACAGCCTCGGGAACAGGTCGAACACACGAGTGAAGTCCTCGCGGATGGACGCCGATCGCTCGCGTCGGCGGCTGAACGCCCCGAGCAGCAGATTGTCGCGCACCGACATCTGTGAGAAGAGCTCACGGGTTTCCGGCACAAGGATCATGCCCTTGCCGACACGATACTGGACGTCGTGACGGCGCAGCGGCTCGCCCATGAACTCGGCTTCGCCGCTGAACGGCAGAAGGCCCATCAACGCCTTCAGGAAGGTGCTCTTGCCCGCTCCGTTGGGCCCGATGATCGTCACGATGCGGCCAGGCTCCATGTCGATCGACATGCCGCGGATCGCCGCGATCTTTCCGTAGCTGACACTGAGGTCGCTCGTGCGAAGGAACGCCATCACGCCACCCCGCCGAGATAGGCTTCCTGCACCTTGGGGTCGCTGCGGACCTCGAAGGGCTTGCCGGCCGCCAGACGCCGCCCGAAATCGAGAACGACGATTTCATCGGCGAGGCTCATGACGAACTCCATGTCGTGCTCGACCAGCAGGATCGACATGCCTTTGGCGCGCAGGTGCCGCAGCAGATCCGCCAGCGCCTTCTTCTCCATGGCCCGCAAGCCGGCGGCCGGTTCGTCGAGTATGACGAGCACGGGATCCGACACCAGCGCGCGGGCGATTTCCAAGAGTCGCTGCGGCCCGAGCGGCAGATTGCCCACCAGGGCGAACGGGTCGTCCCCGAGACCGACCTCCCTCAGCGCCAGAAGCGCCTCGCGCCGGAATGCTTCCTCCTCGGCACGACCAAGCTTGAGCATTGCCGCGGCCAGGCCCGACTTCATGCGCCAGTGCGCACCGATCAGCACGTTGTCGAGCAAGGTCAGCTGCGGTCGCAGCTTCACATGCTGGAACGTCCGAGCGAGGCCTTTGCCGATCAGCCGATGCGGCGGGATGCCGGTGATCGGTTGCCCAAGGAACGAGACCGACCCGGAATTCGGGATCTTCAGCCCGCTAATCAGGTCGAAGGTGGTGCTCTTGCCCGCGCCGTTCGGGCCGATCAGCGCCAGGATGGAGCCCTGGCGAACCTCGAAGCTGAGGTCATCGACGGCAACCAACCCGCCGAAGCGCTTGCCGATTTTCTTGAGTTGGAGCAGCGGTCGGGGGCCGGCACGAAGCTGTTCGACGCGGCCGAAGGCCAGCCGCTCGTCAGGAGCCAGATCTGGTAGCTTCGGGTTCGGCCGCTTTGGCAGTATGCGCGAAAGAAGCGGCGAGAGGCCACGCGGCGAATACTGGATCAGCAGGATGAAGACAATGCCGAACACGACGATCTCCGAGGTGCCCGCGTCCAGGCCGAGGCTGGGCAATGTGTCCTGAATCCAGTTGCGGCCGAGCGTTACCGCTGCGGCGCCCGCGACGGCACCAAACACATGTCCAACGCCGCCAAGCACCGACATGAGCAGGATCTGCATGCTTGCGTTGAGGTCGAAGCTGCTCGGAGCGATGAAGCTCTGGGTATGGGCGAAGAGCCATCCGGCGACGCAGCCAAGCTCCGCGGCCAGCACGAACAGCAGGAGCCGGATGCGAAAAGCGCTGATGCCGAGGCTCTCGGCCAGAAGCACGCCGCCGCGCAGGGCGCTGATCGCCCTTCCCTGCCGCGACGACAGCATGTTCGATGCCCCGAAGAGCGCCAGCACAAGCAGCGACCAGACCAGGTAGTAGGTGCGCGACGGCCGATCGAAGGCGAACCCGAACAGCGCAATCGGCGGGATGTCGCCGATGCCGCTATGAGCGCCGAGGTCACGCAGATTGCCGAACACCATATAGATCGCGACGGCCCAGGCCAGGGTGGTAATAGGCAGGTAGTGGCCTCCCAGATGCAGCGTCACCACCCCCATCAGAACGGCGCAGATCCCAACCAGCACGAAGGCACCTACGAGCCCCAGCCACGGGTCGAGGCCCAAGCGCAGGGTCATGTAGGCCGACGTGTAGGCGCCGATGCCCATGAACGCGGCCTGGGCGAAAGACGTCACGCCGCCCGAACCGGTCAGCAGTACCAGGCCGAGAGTGGCGATGGCGTAGATGCCGACGAGCGTCAGTAGTAACAGGCTGAACGAACTAAAGAACAGGGGCAGGACGCCCAGCCCCACGATGGCGCCGCTCAGGACGACGTTGTAGCCCGACACGGACGACACCGAGGCGACGTCTCTTCGATCGATCGTCGTCACGCGTGCTCCTCCTCATCTTCCACCTGGTGGCGCGCCCACAGCCACCGCGTGAGAATGATCGGTATGATCGCGAGGAAGACGATGATTTCCTTGAAGGAGCTGGCGAAGAAGGAGGCATAGGCCTCAACAAGACCGACCAGGATCGACCCGAGCGTCGCCAGGGGGTAGCTCACGAAGCCACCGAGTACGGCGCCCACGAAACCCTTGAGGCCGATCATCAGGCCCGAATCGTAGTAGATCGTGACAGTCGGCGCGATGAGGATGCCGACGACAGCCGCGATCAGGCCTGCCAGAATGAAGGCGATACTGCTCGAACGCCGGCTTGATATGCCCATGAGTCGCGCTCCATCGCGGTTATAAGCCGTCGCGCGCAGCGCCTTGCCGGTGAGCGTCACGTTGAAGAACAGCGCCAGGCCGGCTGATAGAAGGCCGGCCATCACGAGCACCATGACGAGCTGTGACTGGAGCTGCACGCCAAAGACCGATAGCGAACCACGGATGAAGGCGGCGGTCCGCACGCCCTCTGCGCCGAACATCACCATGGCAAGGCCGGCGAGCGCGTAGTGCAGCACCAGCGCAACGATCAGCAGCGTCAGTGTCGTCGACGTCTCGATGGGTTGGAAGACGACCCGGTAGAGCAATGGCGCGATGGGTACCACAAGCGCCGTGGCCAGGAGTATCTGGCCGACCATATTCAGTTCGACGCCCTGCAGCATCATCGTGAGCCCGACCGGTAGCAGCGGGACGACCAGCCACAGAAGCAGTGCCTTAGGAATCTTCCAGTAAGTCTGCTCGCGCAGCAGCGACCAGCATTCGGCGGCAGCTGAAAGGACCGCCAGCACGCAGACGATATAGACGGTGCCGGGAAGCTTTCCGTTCTGGATGGCGTGCAAGGTCAGCGCCGAAAAGGCGATCAAATCGCCATAGGAGGCGAAGATCACCCGGGTCGTCGTGAAGACGAGCACGAAGCCCAAGGCGAGCATCGTATAGATCGCGCCATTCGCTATCCCGTCCTGAAACAGGATTGTGGCAATCTGAATATCCATCGCTCCGCTTCCTCCCCTGTATGCGGATGCCTGACGACGGCGCCATTCTGCGCCTGATACCTTCGGGACTTCCCCAGCCGGTACCTCGGGCCGTCATTCACGCATGCGGCTTCCGATCCCGCCCGCCGGTCATGCGCGTTGGGCCCCTGCCCGTGCGGGCTAAGTCCGCATCCGTTCAGTCCACCCGGACAAACTTGCGGATGCGGTAGACGAGCCCTTCGACGTCGACCACTGTCGAAAGCATCGTCTTGCCGTCCTCGGACATGCGGCGCAGCACTGAATTCTGCGCCTTGCCCGTGACCTGGTCGCGACTGATGCGGTACTGCGTGCGCGGGTCGAGGTCGATCACGCGGACAAGGGCATATGCCTTACCGAGCTCGAAGCGCCGCTCGCGCTCACCGCCGCTCGCCTTGATGCGCTTCTTGAACTCCTCGACCTGGGCGGCCGTCTCTTCCTTGCTCGACTTGCTGAGGATTTCCCGGACCGTGTAGGGCACCCATTCTGCGCTGTCATAGGCAGCCGTATAGCCCATGCGTATTTTCGGACGGTCGCCGTAGAGCACCTCGTAGTCCTGCACGCGATCTCTGACGGTGATGGTGATGACCTCCTCCCCGATCTCGTCGGGGATGTGCTTCTTCAGATTGTCGTCCCAGACCAAGGATTCGGCGAGGTCGATCATCCATGTCCCTTGGAAAAGATCGCTCATTTTCACTCCTCCGGCTGAATTCGCCGCGCGAGACGGCCCGTTCAGCGTCTTCGTTGGGAGTTCGTGCCGGACGGCTCGGAACTCCATTTTGATGGCTTCGTTCCTCTTCACCCATACGAGGAAAAAGGCATGGCTCGCCCTTCGAAACCATGGCGCCGGATATACTACAGGACCGCCGGTTTGTTAGCTCGCACCGCGCCTCGGCGGCATAATTGCACTGACAATATGGCCCCCGCCAGACCGCCCGCCGAAGCCCCGAGAATATTGCATCCGCAAAAGTCGGGCAGCTCGATTGACAGGGTGGACTCGCAACTTTCTTATCGCGGACGAGCGACTGGCTGGCAGAAATTGTTGGCTTGAGGGTCGGCATCTGCGCGGGTGTCGGGGGGAGGTTTCAGCAAAAATGGATCTGGGGATCGGTGGCAAGCTGGCGGTTGTCACGGGCGGGAGCCGCAATGTCGGCCGCGCTTCCGCGGAAGCGCTGGCACGCGACGGGTGCCGCGTCGTCATCGTCTCACGGGGGCCGAAGGAGGCTGGTGAAGTCGTCGATGTGCTGAAAGCCGAGGGCCACTCGGCATGTGCCATCGAAGGCGACGTCAGCCACCACGACAACATCGCGCCGCTCTTCGAACGTATCCGCAGGCAACACGGGGACCCGGACATCCTTGTCTATAGCAATGGCGGGCCCCCGGACTCGCATGTCGGCGCGGCCAGCATCGCCGACTACCTCGCCGGCTACGACATGGCGGTGCTTGCCTTCGTCCGCTCCGTCGAGGAGGTGACGAACCACATGAAGGCGCAAGGCTGGGGTCGCATCGTCACACTCGGTTCCATGTGCGCCAAGCATCCGCACAAGGAAATCCCGATGATCGTGCACAACATCGTCCGGCCGGCGGCGCTTGGGGCGTCGCGAACGCTGGCGAACGAACTCGCACAGCACGGCATCACTCTCAACACCATCGGTACCGGCCGCATCGACGGCGGTGAGGACGGCTCGTTCCGTCGGACCTATCGCGCCATCGCGGCCAAGCGCGGCCAGGACGGCGACGAGCTGATCGCGCAGCTTCTAAAGAGCCTCCCGGGTGGTCGCGGAGGCAAGCCGGAAGAAATCGGCGCGCTCTGCGCCTTCCTGTGCTCGCACCTCGCCGGCTTCATCACAGGCCAGTTCATCATGTGTGACGGCGGTCAGAACAACGACCTCTACTGATAGAGCATTGAGCGGACGTTCCCGCGTTGTCCTGGCCAGCCGGCATTCTTGTCCGTCCCAGACCGCCATGTCATATTTCCCGGCATAGGGAGGTAGCAATGATGACGCGTGAGCCGGTCAAATCCGCTGTGCGGGCACTCGAAGTCCTGAAACTTTTCTCTGAGGAGCGCCGCGAGCTCAACCAGAAGGAGATCATCGGACGGCTGCACTATCCCCAATCAAGCGCGACCTTCCTGCTCAAGAGCATGGTCAGCAGCGGCTTCCTCTCATTTAACCGCAAGACGCGAACCTACCTGCCGACGCCGGAAGTCTACCGGCTCGGCGAGTGGCTCGAGGGTTTCGGCTACGAACAAATGTTCCGTAAGGGAGTGCTATCGGCGATGCTGGACGAGTTGATTGCCGCGACGGGCGAGACGGCGTCCATCACGACCCAGAACGACATCTACGTGCAGTGGCACCGTATCGCGGGCGACGATCCCGTGGCGTGCCGGCGAGTCGCCCAGGGAACCGCGCGGCCACTGACATGGTCTTCCTACGGCTACATGCTGCTCAGCCGCGAAAGCGACAGCCAGATCGACCGGGTGGTCCGACTTATCAATGCGCGAGAAGCCGACCCGGCTTGCAGGCTCGACGTCGATCGCACCACGGCGGCACTTCGCGCCGTCCGCTCCGAGGACGCCTTCTACATGCTGGCCTCCCGGCTCAACGGCGTCGCATCGATCGCCGCGTTGCTTCCTGTGCAAATCGCCGGCCGCAACGTCGCTATGGGCATCGGCGGAGACAGTGCGCGCATGGGCCAGCGCCGCGAGGAATTCATGCAGAAACTGACGGACATCATCTCGGCCTACAAGGCCGACCTCACGTCGAACTTCTGCGACGAACGCCGGCCCATCGCCGCTTGACCTTGGCACGAAACGCCGGCCCGGTGTTGGCGGGCCGGCGGAAGGATCGCAGAAAACAGCAGCGTGCTGGGGCGAACGCCGTTGCGCTACTCCGAATTCCGGGAAGAGCCTCCCGTACTCACGGCTGGTTTAGGCGTAGTCCGGGACGTGGCCAGTCGAACGCGACGAGCCTGCCGCTTGCCGAGAGCGTCACGTAAGCCGTGCGTAGGTCAGGCCCCCCGAAGCAGATGTTTGTAACGTAGCGGTCGGGCAAGGGAACGTGTTCGATCGACTGTCCGTCGGGCGAGATGACCGTGATTCCGCCATTCATCAGCGTGGCGACGCAAACATTGCCGGCTGTATCGAGGGCCAGCGAATCGAAGAGCTGGTAGCCTGGCAGTCCCGCCAGCAGCGACCCTCCATGCGGCGAGGGGAACCCGGCCTTGCGAACCTTGCCCGGTTCTGTGACCTCAAACTCCCAGATTCTGCCGGTTACCGTCTCGGCGACATAGAGCCGACTCTCATCTGACGAGAGCGCAATGCCGTTGGCCTGCCACATCGGATAGATCGCTTCCGTAATGAATGATCCGTCGGCCTTGGCGTAATAGACGCCGCCACGGTGGACCGAGCGGGGCGTGCCCTTGCCCGCATCCGTAAACCAGAACCCGCCATGTCTGTCGAAGACGAGGTCGTTCGGACCGCGAAAAGCCACGGGGCCATCGCCGCCATAGAGGCGTTCGACAGCGCCGGTATCCAGGTCGACCCGCTCGATCCAACCAATCGGGTCGCCGGCCGGCGCGCCTGCAGGACGAAGCCCCTCGCCGTCTTCATGCCAGGCAAAACCGCCATTGTTGCAGATGTATACCTTGCGGTCCGGTCCTAGCGCCGCACCATTGGGCCCGCCTTCGAGCTGGGCGACTATCGAGCGGGTCCCATCGGCCGCAATGCGGGTCAATGTGCGGCCCTCGATCTCGACCAACAGAACTGAACCATCCTCCATGGCGATCGGTCCCTCTGGAAAGCGAAGGCCTTCCGCCAGCACGCGAAAATCGGTCAAGTCTTCCTCCTCACAGTCGGGACGTTTTCCTTTCCCGCCCCGCTCGCGCGACCTTTTCAGGTTGCCAATGTCGAACCCGCCATGCGTCCGCCGTCCACCTGATAGGCTGCCCCCGTGACGAAGGACGCCTCGTCGGAACAGAGCCATGCGACGGCGGCGGCAATCTCTCGAGCTTCGGGGACCCGTCCGAGCGGCATGCCCGCAGCCACAGCGCCGTAATCGCCGCCGTAAAGGCGATCGTTCATCGGTGTCCGGAAGGCGCCGGGGCAGACCGCGTTTACGCGAATGCCCTGCCCGCCGTATTCGATGGCCGCGGTTTTTGTCAGCCCGAGCAGCGCATGCTTCGACGCGATATAGGCCGACATGAGGCCGATGCCCTTCAGTGAACCGGTCGAACCAATGTTGACGATCGAGCCGCCGCCCTGCGCCACCATCTGCGCGAGTTCGTGCTTCATGCCAAGAAAGACACCGGTGAGGTTCACGTCGATGACGCGCTTCCAGTCGTCCTCGGGATAAGCATCGACCTTGTGCAATGGCCCCTCGATCCCTGCATTGTTGACGGCGCAATCCAGGCGACCAAAACGCTGCACGATCTTGCTGACGAAACGCTCGACGCTGGCGCCGTCGGCGACGTCGAGTGGCTCGAAGGCGCACATTCCTCCCGCAGCCTCGATGTCCTCGGCCGTCTGACGCCCGGCACTTTCCCGGTTGTCGCCGATCACGACGATGTTGCCGTGGCTGGCCAAATCGAGCGCGGTGGCGCGTCCCAAGCCGGATCCCGCCCCAGTGACGAGACAGACTTTCGTGCTGTCGAAACGCGGCATCGTCAGCCCTGCCCCACGACGGCCGACGCGCCGATTCTTGCCGGCCGGATCAGTCTCTTCAGCGCGTTATCGGGCATTTCCATGCGGTTTCCAGAGTCGTTTCCCAGACGCGCTCGCGTTGCCAGGACGGCGCCGATGTTAGAGGAATTCAGCCAAGCGCCAATCCTGCACGCGCGGCCAGCCGCCACAAATGCGTATGCAATAAGCGCGATCCGCCGCCCCGGACCCGCCTGTTTCGCTACCGGTAGCAACAACGTGCGTGTTAGCTCTCTCGACGCTGGAACCCCTCGGATCGAGCGGTCTCGACCAGAGTGCCGCATGCGAAGGCGTGCGAACCAATCTTCATGTCCACAAGCGAATTGCGTCCAATGAGCAAGTCTTCCGAAAACTGGGACTACATCGTCGTCGGTGCCGGTTCGTCCGGCGCGGTCGTCGCCGCGCGCCTCTCCGAGTCGGGGCGCCATCGCGTTTTGCTGCTCGAGGCGGGAGGTGTCGACAATCTCTTCTGGATGCGTGCGCCACTTGGCGCCGGCCGGATGCTGCCGCGCCAGGACGTCATGTGGCAATACGAGACCGATCCCATCCCGGAACTGCGGAATCGGCGCCTGCGCTGGCCGCGCGGCAAGGCGCTCGGCGGCTCGAGCTCCGTCAACGGAGCCCTGTTCGTGCGCGGCGACCGCTGGCACTATGACGACTGGGAGCGACGTGGCGCCACAGGGTGGAGCTATGCGGACGTCCTGCCTTATTTCAGGAAGATGGAGACGTTCCGGGGTGGTGACCCGAAGTGGCGCGGAACCGACGGTCCGATCCACGTCGAGTGGAACCGCGCGGGCCTTCCAGTCACCGACGCCTTTGTGCGCGCCTGCGTCGAGGCCGGTATTCCCGACAACCCGGACTACAACGCCGCGGACTGCCACGGCGCCACCCGCGTCCAGCTCAACACCAAGAACGGGCGGCGACAGAGCGCGGCCGTCGGCTATCTCCGACCGGCCCGTCGACGTCCCAACCTGAAGATCATAACCGATGCCCGGGTTTCCCGCATCGACCTCTCCGGCAACCGGGCGGAAGGCGTTACCTATGTCGCCGGCGGAGTGACGCACAGCGCCAAAGCGAACCTCGAGGTCATCGTGTCGGCCGGTCCGATCGCTACCCCGCAACTGCTCGAGCTCTCCGGCATCGGCAATCCAGAAATCCTGAAACGGAACGGAATCGCCCCGCGTGTCGTGCTCAATGGGGTCGGGGAGAACCTCATCGACCATCTACAAACACGCATCAGCCTTGAAGCCAAGAACACAAAGGGACTGAACGAAATCATCGGCAGCCCTTTGTTCAAATATTGGGTCGGAGCCCAGTTCTTGCTCTTGGGCAAGGGCCTTATGACCGTTCCGTCGGTGACCGCCCATGCGTTTGCCAAGACGCAGCCGGAGAGACAGCGGCCCGATCTCAAGATCACCATGCACCATTTCAGCGGCCGCGACCGTATGGCGTATACGAAAGCGGGCGGTATCGATCCTCATCCCGGCCTGACCTTCGGTGTGGTCCAACTCGCACCCGAGTCCCGCGGCAGCCTCCACATAACCAGCCCTGATCCGAATACGCCTCCCGCAATCATGCCGAACCAACTTTCGCACCCGGAGGACGTGCGCGTGCTCACCGAAGGCCTGAAGATCGCCCGGCGTGTGGCCCATCAGCCGGCTCTGTCCGATTACGTGGTGAAGGAACTCCGGCCGGGCCCGAGTGTGGTCGCCGACCAGGAATTGCTGGATTACATCAGGGAGAGCGGCCAGTCCTCCTATCATCCGATCGGAACATGTCGGATCGGCAACGATGCGATGGCGGTGGTAGATCCTCAGCTAAGGGTGCACGGCATGGAAAGTCTGCGCGTCGTTGACTCTTCGGTGATGCCTACGATGCCATCAGGCAACACCAACGCGCCTTCACTCATGATCGGCGAGAAGGCGGCTGACATGATCCTTGTCGCGGCGCGATAGAGTTGCCTTCGATACATTTTCGCTTGGGAGCCACCCAAGGCAACACGTTCGGATGGCAGCGCGGGTTCTGAGTCTCCGATCCGCCCGACCAGCAACGTGGGGCGACACCTGACAGCTGGCCGCGTGGCGCTAAGTCGATGGCGTTCGTCTCAGGTGCCTTAGGAGTGCGTGGTCACGCCGTGCCCTGCCGCAGGACCTCAGAACAGTCGCGGATCGAGCGAGAAGGGTTCCTGGGCTACGATGCGGATGTCGGTTGCGGCCGGATGCCCGTGATTTACCAGCACGTTCAGATCCGGAGAATTCGCGACGGGGACGATGGCCGAGGGAACCCGCAACAACAGCGTCGAGCGTCCTTCATGCCATTCGTCACCCCTCTTCTGGCTCCAGGCCTCGTAGCGGCGCCAGTCCGGGGGAAGGTCGGGCAATTCGATATCTTCTACCGTAGCGGTTTCGGGCAACTCGTATGTGATCATGACGAGTTCCGGCAGAAGTGCCGGATCCTCTATGTGCACGAGCTTCTCGAGGACACAGAGCGCAGGAGAGGTGGCGCAATAGGTGACCGCATGGCCGACTGTATTCCAACGGCCGTCAAAATGGAGGCCATAACCGCCGTCGAGCGCTCGCGCATACTGCTTGCCGGACAGGCGCCAGAGCAGCATCAGGCGGCTGCACCCCACGCGATCTTGCCGAGTATAGTCTCGATCACGCGCGCGCCGGCTTCGGTTTGCGCCACCACGAGGGGGGTCTCGCCGCCGAGCTCGAAGAGCGAGCGACGAAGCCAGCGGTTCGCCTTATCCTGATCGCCGAAGGTCTGCTCGGCCAGGGACTGGACACGCATGAGACGGACGGCCCGATCCGACTCGTCCACCGTCAGCGGCTGCTGCCTGTCCGCGCGGTGCCGGCGAGTGCGTTGCGGAATCACGAATCGTTCGATTTCCTGCTCGGTCATTCCAGCCTGGCTGAGCCCGCGAAGGGCAGAGAGCGGAAGCCTGTTGCGAACGGCCAAGGCCAAGTCGGCCTGCGAACGAACGACCTTGCCAAGCACACTCTGGCCGCCCAGTTTTCGTGCAACTTCCTCGACGATGGCAATCGGCATGACAGCCTCCCTTCCGGTATCGGCAACCTGCCATGGATATATGCGGCAGATTGCCGATTTGCAAGGTCGGTATCCTTCGGATTTGAGCCGCTAGAGCATTTCCGCTTTTCTCCGAATCGCGAAAATGCTCTATCTCTTTATTTTTACGCAATTCCGGACGCAAAACCGCTGCGCACTTTTGCTGGAATTGCTCTA
>VFQN01004727.1_pt1 | contig 17600 bp, 23 predicted proteins | sample 3512371 | NCBI WGS metagenome assembly VFQN01 (sample SAMN10412370, study PRJNA504923) | tailings metagenome | isolation source: Replicate 2 from Balatoc abandoned mine | place: Philippines: Itogon, Benguet | collected 2017-08-28 | reverse complement strand
GATCGGTTGGTCTATGCAGCCTAGGATGGAGAGTGAACTCGCAATTAATGCACTTTGAGTATTCTCATACCAACTGACCAGCTAATTGCATAGGCTCTGACCAGCGTTATCATTTAGGCTGACCGGTCAATTGCATTTCCACTGACCAGTGATGATATTAAAAAGCCACTACTCATTGAATAGTGGCTTTAGGTTACAGTAACTTATTTTTACTTCGACGCATCGACTCTCCATTCACCTCGATCTTGTGGGCGTTATGAACAATTCTGTCAAGGATCGCATCCGCAATTGTTGGCTCGCCCAGGTATTCGTGCCAGGTTGAGACTGGTAACTGACTTGTGATAATAAGTGATCCTGCATTTACACGATCATCGACTAGCTCAAGCAAATCATGAAGCCCCATTCCATCAATTGGCACCATCCCCCAATCATCCAAAATCATTACACTTACCTTGGCCAACTGACTTCTGAACTTCACAATACTTCCATCGCCCCGGGCTATTTTCAGTTCCTCAAGTAAACGCGGCACGCGTTTGTAAATCACAGACAGACCTTGCCGACAAGCTTGGTGGCCGTATGCACACGCTAGCCATGTTTTGCCTGCACCGGCAGGCCCAGTAAAAATGAGGTGCTGTCGCTTTTGAATCCAATCACAATTAGCAAGTGTCATCAGATACGACTTATCCAATCCTCGACGTGGATTGAAGTCAATATCCTCAATAGATGCCTGCTGATGTTTGAGCTTTGCATCTTTCAATAAACGAGCAAGCCTACGATTTTCTCGAAAGCTATATTCGTAATCCACCAACAATCCAAAGCGCTCATCAAAGCTGAGTGAAACTAGGTCAGGTTGAGCAGCTTGCGATTCGATGGCCTCCAGCATGCCGGTGAGTTTAAGTGCGCGCAATTTGTGCGTCGTTTGAGTGTTTAACATTCCAGTGTTCCTTTAGTCTTTATGAATTGGCAAAGTAGTTTGCCCCGCGTACATTGTCATGTTGCGGAAGTCTGAATGGCCGTGCTGTTGTCACTGGCTGAAGCTGATCCATATTGCGTCGCAAAATTGACCGTATGCTAACCAAAGTGGGCGAATGAATTGCAATAGCCCTTTCACAGGCAAGTTCGAAGCGGGCATATCCATATTTCCTCGCCTCTTCAACCATGGCATTGCAGGTACGTAATGCTAATTCAGGATTCGGTTTGGCTAGGTGATGCTCAAAGACTGATGTCGCAGAGCCCCCAACAGATTGAGCCCAGACCATAAAGCGTTTAGGCGTCCACTCAGAATAAAACCGGTGCGCATCTGGTAAATGCGATTTCACAATCGTTGACTGATCAGCTTCATAACTACGCTTGTGACTGGCTGCACGTTGGTTCTTATAGAAAACCTCAACAACATTGCTGGAAACATTGACATCCACCAACTTGCCTACCAGGGCATATGGAACGCTGTAATGATGACGTTCATATTCGATGGTGCAATCAAGCCCGACTTTAATGCCAACCTGCCACTCAGAGAACTCATAAGGATAGGATGGCAATACTTTTAATGCTGGCGCATCAATCTGCTCATAAAGACTTTTTCGTGATCCTGTGCGCTTCTTGAATTGACGTTCATTGAAATCAACCAACAATCTACTAATCTGCGCGTTGAGTTCAGAAAGACTAAAAAACGTATAGTGACGCAATCGAGCTAGAATCCAACGTTGCACCAATAATACCGCCCCCTCGACCTTAGCCTTATCTTTAGGCTTACGTGGACGGGCTGGAATAATGGCGGTTTGATAGTGTCTGGCTAGGTCCAGATAGCTATCGTTAAGTTTTACCCCATGCCTTCCATGATGAATGACAGCAGATTTCAGGTTGTCAGGTACAACAATTGCCGACACCCCATTAAAAAACTCAAATGCATGCACATGCGCCTCTATCCAGTCACGACGCATTTGAGATGGTAAGGCTTCCACAAATGTATAACCAGAGGCACCGAGCACTGCCACAAAGATTTGCGCTTGCATCACCTGCCCATCCGGCAAATGAATCGGCACAGTTTTGCCGCTAAAATCGACAAACATTTTTTCACCGGCGCGATGTGCCTGACGCATAGTAATGTTTAGTTTTTTCGACCACTGACGATATAAACGTGCAAAATGCGAGTATGAAGGTAGGCTGGGCTGCAAAATGCGTAACTCCTCCCATACCAACATCAAAGTGACCCCTTTAATTTGTAGCTCTTGATGCACATACTCCCAATCAATTGATTTAGAACTCACATTTTTTGGGCTAATAGGGTTGAAGAATGCTTCCAGCTGCGTGTCATTCAGAGCGACGATAGAGGATTCCGCAACCTCTGATTTCTGAAGAATCTGCCTGTATCGACCGACTGTGTTGTGAGAGACGCCAATACTCTCAGCGATTTTTCGATTGGATTGATCGGTTAAAAAAATCAACCGAATCATTTCTCTTATTTTGTTCATGTGTTTCCTTGGACAAATGTTCAAGGGGAATGCATAGACAAATCACTCCCATCGCAATCGTGATGGCTAGCGGATTTATCTACAGGACAAAGTAAGGGCGCGGTGCAGTTATCTTGACAACTGCACCGTTATGGCGAATAATGAATTAAAAGTTGCTCAACTTTAATTCAATGACGGCTCGGATTCCCCAATTCGAGCCGTTGTGCCATCTAAGCCCTGAACGTCTGTGATTAAGGGCTCATATAAATTTCTCCTGTTGCTTTTAGTGTTCGATCCTCTGAACGATATATCTGTGGCCAAATATCTTCAGCGGACATATCAATTTGACTGGCGATATAGGATGCCAACCTTCTCGATTTGGTACGGCCATGAATCACATTGTTAATTGTGCATGTGTCTACAGCAAGCGAACGCGCTAAAGCAACCTGACTCCAGCCAAGTTTCTTGAGGGCATATATCAAATCATCTGCATGCATAGGTAATGTATTCAATCTAAATTGAATCAGTTATGATAGGAATTATACAAGAAAATATATTTCCTTTGATAAATTAATTCTCTTTAAATTAAATTGTTATCGAATTGGGTGGATTTTGGAACACACTGATTATCAAGATAGTGCGTTGCGCATAGGTAAACGGATTGCAGAAGTTGCCGTCATGGAAAATCTCAACCAGAAATCTCTTGCAGAAAAACTGGGCGTCTCTCAGGGTTTTTTAAGCAGTGTGATTAATGATCAAAAGATACCTGGCAGCGAGTTTCTTTATATTCTCAACAAGGTCTTTGGTGTCAGTGCAGACTGGGTGCTAACCGGAGAGGGTGGCATGTATGGTGGCAGTAAAATCAACATCCGATTGCAAAAGGAAATTCAGTTATATATCGCGATTGCACGTGCTGCCATCGTTGAGGGTAATCCTAAGGCACAAGCACTATTGTCGCTGATCAGAGAAGATCGTTTAGAAAGCGTGGCGAGTGACGAATCCATCCAGGCGTTCATAAAAAGTATTGCCGAACAAAATCAGGAGCTGGAACTGATAACCGCAATTTATAACAATATTATCTGGGTGAACGATACCGCAAGTCAGCGCCGTATTGCTTTAGCAACAGCCATTGAACACTTTCAGTTAAGAGCACCTGTCGATTTATTCAACAATAATAAAGGACAGATAGATTCAAGAATACAGATCAACGTTGGCAAATCCCAGATTAATGTACAAGGTAATTACAATAAACGGTAATTTCAGCAATCACCAGTCCAACCTCCTGATTCAAGGTCCCTCAAGTGAACAACGACACAAAGCCACCCAACCAAATCAATATTGCTGAAACTCAACGAAATGTCGGACACGATTATTATGAATACCATCTTCCTGAATCCCTGAAGCTTTATATGGCCGTATGCCCGGATTCAGAGCTGGACCGCATTGCCATCAATAATCAGCGTATGTTTTATTATCGTTTTGGGTTAGACGCAAACGAAATCATCCGCACAAAATTAATTGCGCTCAAAAACAAATACTCACTAACAGACCTTGAACTGAGAAGCCTGATCAAATCCAACCAAATTAAATGTGAACACAGTCAGGTCATTGCAATGCCTGATCGAATCTCTCCCGCACTTGGAGCGATTCTCATATTTATCATCACCATTGAATTCGCTTGTTTATTCTCAATTATTGGTCAGGCAAAGTCCGTTGGCTCTTGGTCTGTGTTTGTTGCAGCGGGTACCATTTTGATGGTTTGGCTGGCATTTGTGATCCTGGTCAAAAAATTTATGGTGTCGCCTTGGCATATTCTTAAAAAATCACAAATTTTGAAGTCGTTACCACAGATGCGCTTTATTGATAGCCTTCTACTCAGATCCTTTTCTATTGATGATCTGATAAAATAACGATGTCATTAGTGATAGCGCAATCACATCTCTAAATCTTAGGATGGAGATTAAGAGTTGTCAGAACTGCCGTGACAAAAGATTCTGAAAATGATTTAATTATTTAAAGATAAATTCTATACCCATGTAATTCTCTCCATAAAAGCTCATTCAGGCGATTCATTTTCGATCATCGCCAATCTCAGCAGCTACTGACGTGGCTGACTACTCTTGCATTTATATACATGCGTGCTTCGTTGCACTTATGCATATGGCTATGTTTAGTTTTATGGAGGTTTTATGTTGTCTTCTCAAACCCAACTCTCTAAATTTGATGAGATCAAAGTCAATCTACTTTCTGGATTGACGGTTGCTCTTGCAATGGTGCCCGAAGCCATTGCGTTCGCTTTAATCGCTCATGTCTCACCTTTAACCGGCTTATATGCTGCTGTGTTAGTTTCCTTTATTACTTCAGCATTTGGTGGTCGTCCAGGCATGATTTCTGGTGCCACAGGTGCGTTAGCTGTTGTGATGGTTGCTCTTGTCGTGCAGCACGGCGCTCAATACCTATTTGCCACAATTGTGTTAATGGGTCTGTTACAGATATTGTTTGCTGTTGCCAAACTGGGTAAGTTCATCCGCATGGTACCGCACCCAGTTATGCTAGGCTTTGTGAATGGTTTAGCCATTGTGATTTTCTTAGCGCAATTCGGGCATTTCAAGACCACGAATTCAGATGGTACGGTCACATGGATGTCAGGTGAGCCTTTGTACATTATGCTCGGACTGATTGCTGTCACGATGGCTATCATTTACTTGTTACCTAAGCTTACTAAAGCTATTCCCTCAACATTAGCTGCAATCATAGCCATATCTGTCAGCGTGGTTTATTTTGGACTAGACACCAAGACTGTCGGCGATCTCGGTTCAATAGGTGGTGGTCTACCAAGCTTTCAGATTCCAGATGTGCCTTGGAATTTGGAAACGCTTTATATCATTTTTCCATATGCACTGATTCTTGCTGCTGTAGGCTTAATTGAAACATTGTTAACGCTCAACCTCATTGATGAAATGACCGACACCCGTGGTAGGCCTAACAAAGAGTCTATGGCACAAGGGGTTGCGAATGTGGTGACTGCATTCTTTGGCGGCATGGGTGGTTGCGCCATGATTGGTCAAAGCATGATCAATATCAACAATGGCGCATTAAAACGACTGTCAGGTATTGCTACCTCAGTATTTCTACTCTCATTCATACTATTCGCTTCCAAGTGGATTGAGATGATTCCGCTTGCAGCGCTGATCGGCGTCATGTTTGTTGTTGCTGAAAAAACCTTTGAGTGGGGAACATTGAATCTTTTTGGGAAAGTGCCAAAACAAGATGTATTCGTGGGTCTTCTGGTAGGAGGCATTACAATTATTGCGGACTTGGCAATTGCTGTCATCGCAGGTGTGATTGTGTCAGCCTTGGTGTTTGCCTGGGAGCACGCTAAGCAGATTGCCGTGCAAGTTGAAACTGACCTGGAAGGCAAAAAAGTCTATTTACTGAATGGCACGTTGTTTTTTGCCTCTATTGCCAACTTCCAAGCCTTGTTCAATGTAGCAGATGATCCCGAACATGTTGTAATCGATTTTAAAAATGCCCGTGTGGTTGATCATTCAGCCATCGTCGCAATTGATAGTCTTGCCACTCGATATCGAGCTGCAGGCAAAAAGCTGCATTTGAAGCATTTAAGCCATGATGGTCAGGAGTTGCTGAGGAATGCAAAAGACATGATTGAGGTCAATTTGCTTGAGGATCCTAAATACCGGGTTTCAGATGACAAACTAGCCTAAGCAGGCTGGACTGATTTCAAAAGTAGACGTGCACATTTTGAGCCTCTTTACGGAGGCTTTTTTGTTTACGCATTTATGATTGTCGAAATTATAATCATATGCGCGATTGGTTCATATGTAATCATGTATTCGCGTTTTCAGCGAGCGTGCTGAAATGTTTTGATGGCAGAGATTATTAGAATAATACCAAGCATGGTCAATAGCATTTGTGTTGGCACAAATCCTAGTAAGAGACTGCCCAGGAACGCGCCAAAAATAGAACCTGATGCCATTGAAATCAGTAACGAGCGTTCTTTACGCAATACAGAGAAGGCATCTGCACCAGTATAACGAGCAAATCCCACGAGCATTGTCGGCAAGCTAACGACCAAAGACAAACTACCTGCAAGTTTAATATCCACACCATAAAGTAAGACGATGGTAGGTATTAATAACTCTCCGCCTGCTACACCAAGTAAGGCAGCCACCACTCCAATCCCCAACCCGGCCAACACGCCAACCACTGCTAAGGCAATGTCAGACTGAAAAAGTGGGACGCCTTCAGCGTGCAGACCAAAACATGCTTCGGATAGCATAACAACAGAAAGAGCTATTAATAGCCCCATAATAATACGGTCCAGCCATTTGCGTGACATAGTGATTGCATGACCAGCTGCCCACCATGCGCCAATTAAGCTCCCGGCGAGAAGATTCAGTCCAATGTCTATATGCGCGTAAAGCTGATGTAGTGAAATGACTTTAACGCGGAAAAACAGAGCGGCAGCCACAACAAAGAGACTTATTGCCTTATTCAATATCACTGCTTCAAGGCTTCTGAGTTTAAATAAACCAACTAAAACCGGTAGGCGAAACTCAGCACCGCCTAAACCGATAAGGCCGCCCAATGTACCAATCAATGTGCTGGCAATAAAGCCTTGGGTGCTTTTGTCTCTCAAGTAGGTAACCATATTATTCTTTTCCAGCGGTTTTACTCGGGAATCTAAGGCCACCTTTTGCCATCACGGCGTTAGCAGCCTGGCAAGTTGGCGGCACTTTCAGTTACGAGCTGGAGCTGTGAGGTGGAAACATAATAATCATCATACCTAATAATGCTACTCCAGCTCCAATTAAATCCCATTGTGTGGGTTTAATGCCGTCTACTGCCCATAGCCAGATGATTGCCACAAAAATATAAACACCACCATAAGCTGCGTACACACGTCCCGCGGCAGCTGGGTGCAATGTCAACAGCCATGCGAACAAGGCTAGTGCAAAAGCAGATGGCAAAAGTAGCCATGGACTTTTGTTTTGCACTAGCCAGAGATAAGGCAGATAACAGCCAGCAATTTCAGCAATCGCCGTGATGATGAATAGCGCGAGAGTTTTCATTTCAAACATAAGACTTTCGGTACAGAACTATTAAAAATTGCTATTAAGCCCATCATTCACAAATGCAGCTGCTCATTTGAGGAAGCACAAAAGCTTAAATTGATTAGTGGCCTTCTTGAGGTGTTTCACTTATTGCGCGAAGTTTTGTAACCGTGAGGTGCTGTCAGCGGTCGGCATACAGTGAATGTACTTATGTAATATTCACTGCTATTTTATCCATTTCTGCTTTCAAGGCGGCACTATCATTTTTCAATTGTTCAATCGGCAATGCTAGGAACGCTTCGATTCGGGCACGTAGCGTTTTATATGCTTTGTAAAAAGCCGCTTCGATTTCCTCCTCTGTGCCAGTGACATGAGCTGGATCCTCCACGCCCCAGTGTGTACGTATCACCGGACCAAGATATGCCGGGCAGGTTTCTCCCGCAGCGCTACCGCAAACTGTAATCACAATGTCCGGTGTGACAGGCAGACTATCCCACGATTTGCTGAAATAGCCTTCTGTGGCAATTCCTTCTTTGGCTAGCAGTGCTAAAGATCTCGGATGGACATAGCCAGTCGGCTTGCTGCCTGCGCTCATAGCATGCCAGCCCTCAGGTGCCAGGTGATTAAAGGTGGCTTCGCCCAGAATAGAGCGGCAGGAGTTGCCAGTGCATAAAAACAGAATATTCATTTTTGACTTTCTTGAATCATTGAGCCTCGTACCATTGACGGCTACGATTGACGATAGACACGATAGATAACATCACAGGCACTTCAATCAACACGCCCACCACAGTCGCCAGTGCAGCGCCTGAGTTAAATCCAAACAAGGCAATGGCGGTTGCCACGGCGAGTTCAAAGAAGTTGGAAGCGCCAATTAATGCAGATGGGCCTGCGACACAGTGAGCCACTTTAAATTGCTTGTTCAACCAATAAGCAAGTAAAGCATTGAAATAGACTTGAATCAGAATAGGGACAGATAACAGCAAAATAACCGTTGGTTGCGTCAGAATTTGCTCCCCCTGGAATGCAAACAGCAATACCAGCGTGAGTAGTAAGGCACTCAATGAAAATGGCTGTATGGTGTTTAAGGCCGTTGCAAAAACCCGCTCACCTTTTGCCAGTAGCCATTTTCTTAGGAGTTGACTAATGATGACTGGCACCACGATAAATAGCATCACAGAGACAAACAATGTATGCCATGGCACAACAATGCTGGATAAGCCGAGTAATAATGCCACTATAGGCGCGAATGCAAACAGCATGATAGTGTCGTTAATGGCTACTTGTGACAAAGTAAATTTAGGCTCTCCTTTGCACAAATTGCTCCAGACAAACACCATTGCGGTACAAGGAGCTGCTGCCAGTAAAATCAGGCCGGCAATATAACTATCCAGCTGGTCAGCAGGCAGCATGTCAGCAAACAGCTGGCGAATAAATAGCCAGGCCAGCAATGCCATGGAAAAAGGTTTTACCAACCAGTTGATAAACAGGGTGACACCAATCCCTTTGGCATGACTAAACACCTCCCCCATGGCGCTGAAATCGACTTTGAGCAGCATGGGAATAATCATCAGCCAGATCAGTACCGCTACCGGTAAATTCACCTCGGCCACCTTCAGGTCGCCAATCGCATGAAATATACCAGGTGCTATTTTTCCCAAGGCGATACCTACGACAATACACCCCAGCACCCACCAGGTAAGGTTACGTTCAAAGGTACCAATGCCAGTTGCTTCTTTTTTCATTTCTTGATTTGTGACGGCGGTCATATAGTCTTTCCAATCTCAGTCATTTTGTTTCTAAGCGCCATGGCATCAATCTTTTCAATAGGTAGCATGGTAAGTAAGTCAATCCGGCGCTTGAGGAGGATCAGCGCATCTTTGAACCCCTTTTTGATTTGATCTTCAGCTCCCTGTATCGCTGCTGGATCGTCTACATTCCACTCAGCAATCATGGTGTGCGCTGGCCACACCGGACAGTTTTCCTGCATTGCTTTCGCACAAACACTAAATACGAGGTCTATCTTGGGTGCATCAGGCCTGATAAATTCATCCAAACTTTTGCTACGTAAGCCTTCAGTGCTGACCTTGTGTTCCTGCAATGCCTGAATCGCATGCTGATTGACGGTGCCGGTGGGCTTGCTGCCTGCACTGAAAGCTTTAAAGCGCCCATTGCCGAGGTGATTCAAAAGCGCCTCAGCCATAATGCTTCTGGCTGAATTTCCGCTACAAATAAATAAAACGGTATAGTGGCTTTTCATGATTGAAACCTGTCAGGCTTTGTTTCTGGAAATAAACTGCACCTTTTGTGATGCAGGGACGCAGCATGCGGCGTTGTCTGAAGGCGTAGACTGTTGACCATTGAAAGTAGGCGCGCTTTCTAATGTCCGGTAAGTTTCCCAGGCAATGCCCGATGGATCTTGTACCCAGTGCTTGTCTGATTTTGCATAGCAGCAGGTCGTGCCTTCCTCGGTCAGCAGGCTAAGCTCTGCCTTTTCTAAACGAGTTTTAATTTCTTCAAGTTCAGACTCATGCTCAACCTGAATACCAATGTGGTCCAGGCCAGCTTTAGCACCTCGTTTACTGATAGCAAAATTAACTAATGGGTCATCCAGCATCCACTTGGCATAATCCGGTTTGGATACCGTAGGAGAAGTACCAAACAGATTGCTATAAAAACCGACACTTTGCTGGATGTCATCGACGGAGACGTGCAAATGCATACGTTTCATGATTTATTACCTTTCTCTGTATTGCAGCTAGTTACATCAGGGCAGCACTCAGTCACACCGGCGCAGCAATTTTCGGTCAGATATGCCAACAGGCTATTCATTGCAGCATAGTTCGCAGTGTAGTAAACGAACCTGCTAACCTGCCTTGAATTAATCAGTCCGGCATGGTTAAGCTCTTTGAGATGAAATGACAGTGTACTCGGCGGAATATTGAGTTTTTCGCCAATGCTTCCCGCAGGTAGCCCTTCAATTCCAGCCTGAACGAGCACTCGGAATATCTCTAAGCGCGCTTCTTGAGCGATTGATGAGAGTTGTGTAACTGCTGATTTAATATCCATGGATTCTATATTTCCATAAATATAGAAATAATGCAACTTATTTTAGTGTTAACAAAATGAGTATCAGGCGTATACACCAAGGTGTTTTGTCAAGCTAGATTAACCAGATCAAATTGAGTGATTAGTACCGCATGATAAACACTTTGTGGGCATTGCAAATGAGAATGAATGGTCAGCGCTGATGATAATCAGCGGTCAACTGCGTGAGAATACTCACACTTCTCATGGCTGTGTGGCGTAGGCAGCCTAAACAAGAAGTCGTGATCCACTCCGATCAGGGTAGTCAATTCAATAGTTATGAGTGGCGTGACTTCCTGAAGATGCATCACTTATGCGCAAGTCAGAGTCGTCGTGGCAACTGTCATGATAATGCGGTGGCCGAAAGTTTCTTTCAACTATTGAAGCGTGAGCGCATACGTCGAAAGATCTATTTAACACGCGAAGAGGCAAGGCGGGATGTCTTCGATTACATCGAAATGTTTTACAATCCAAAACGCCGACATGGCTACGCTGATCAGCTCGCTCCCGCAGAGTTTGAACGGCGGTATTTCGAGAGGCTCGAAAATATCTAGGCTAGCCGGGGCGATTCAGTATGCTCAATTCCGATATCAAGTTGTGCACGTAGCTGGTCATCCTCCTCTTCAGCTCTGTGGTCGTAAAGAGCATCATGGGTTGAGGCCACAAGGTAGTCGGGGATTGTGAGCTCCGCACACTCTTCATCCTTTGTATACCTATCTAATACATGAATCACTTGCGTATAAGGATCCGGATAGTAAATTTTGCTTGGGAAATATGGGTTGTAGTAAAACTCTGCATCGAATCGCAAATAGGAACCTTCTCGATGGATCTTTGCCTCATGAAAGATTTTTATCATTGCAGGCGTTTTGGATATGTAGCGCAAAGGTTCCAGAAAATCTCTTCTAGCATCCTCGTGTTTGTGTAGCCTGACTCCCTTCGCTGTAAATGTCCCTTTCACCTTAACTCCATAAATACACATCAATTCGTCGAAGTCACGGATTGAAGATTGCAGTTTTCCGTTATTAATAGCTAATCGAGTTAGGTTTAAGAGGTTGACTGTTAATCCTTTATCAATGAGCTCTCTGCGTATTTCAAGTGTTCTTTCTATATCAGGCCGCGGTCTAGTGTTATGGTAATGAACTGCACGTACTGTTTCACGAATGCCCTCAATGATGGTCAATCTTGCCAGGTGATCGGCCTTCTCATTTCCTCTAACATGAGGCTGACCCAGAGTCGTCCCTAATAATTTATGATCAACTGTCCTATGAAGTCTTTTATGGCTAGTTTCTACGGGAGCGTTTAGGTCTGAACGTGCGACTGGCAGAAATGTTGCTCCAGCGTTAAGATCTACCAACTCAGCCATTGTTACAGAGTTACGGGCGTCAGTATTATCTGCATTGAAATGACCGAACTGAATGGGAATCCAATCATTAGGGCTAATTTCATCTGCTAGCCCAAGTGATTCAAGCCATTCAGTTTTATCTGAAGCGGCATTCAAGCAAGCTAATTTGACAGTTTTGTGGCTCGCGGAATCTATTCCCATATAAAAGCCAGGAATGTAACCGTACAAAGAGTCCACAATTAATACGCGGTGGGCTTGACCAATTCGCTTTAATCGATTGGCTACCGAGACAAACTCGGTATCCGTACTGGTTGAGTCAATACCGGCAAGTTGACCCACATAAATAATCTCGTCGGTTTGGTTACCTAGGCTTGGGCGATCCAGTCTTTGGAGTTGGAGGGTATTGTAATTTTTTTGCCACACTTCCTGCTTTGCATACTTTTGCCCCCAGCGTTTGAATTGACGCTTGGTTGGTCTTTGGTGCCTGGGGTAGAGATTGACTGTAGATTTACCATTTTCTCCGATTGACCATTCAGAGTAATATTCTCTCCACATTTTATCCAAGGCTTGTTGAACAGTTTTGCCACGTATTAACCAATTTCTGAAAGCAAAAGCGCAATGTTGTTTGGCCAATTCAGTCATCAAAAAACCTTCAAGATTTTCTACTCCTGCACGTGTGACAGCGTTTTTTGTACCCAACTTGTTAATTTGTTGACGCTCTGCGCCCCTTACACCTTTTCCCGAAGAAAAAGGGGTTAGAGAGTTTTTATCTGAGCCTTCAGCTAGGAATTGAAAGATAATTTGTTGAGCATTCCGTTTAAGAGTATTACTGCTGGGATGGATCTGCTTTAGGAGATATTGATCGATTAATTCGGATCTGGTTTGACCATCTAAAAAGAGATGGTAATCGTGCGAAGTTGGCGCAATTGCCTTAATTATTGAGTATCGCTTGTTTCGAGTTGTTACAGCATAACAGGGTGATTTCCCATATTTTTTGTTCAGGGCCTCATCCGTTGCCAATACATCTGGGCGAGCTTTGATGTTTTGTTGAGCAACTAATACCAAGGCCTCAATCTCTGCTTCGACATGAGAAAGTTTCAATTGGAAAGGGGCGGTAAAGTACTTCCGCTCATTAGAATCTCTAGGTTCGATCTCAATAACAGTAATTGAGTCTGATGCCAAACTAAGGCCTAATATTCTAACTGTGCGCTTAATCAGTAAACTTCTATTATCGACAGAAGATAGCGCCATATTGGTAATTAAATTCATTGGCCGTTTTCCATGTTTTTTCTATAAGCAGCAATCATGGCAACCCCGCCGCGTAATGGAGTTCTGTTCGGAATAACTGTTTTAGATAAATCTATATCAATGATTTGATTCCACATAAAGTTGTTCTGGATGAGTGCTGCAGTTTTATCTGAACAGTCAAAGTCACGTTTTAGAACTTCGTAGGTAAAGCCAAAATGCTCATCTTGAAGCCGATAGCAATGTTTATCTAAGAAAGAATGTTTGATCTTGTGAGCGTAATGATTATTTGGTATGGATGCACAGGAAACAATTGCATCTAAGTTGGTCATTAGCCTGGTTGGAAAGGCATCGTGATCACCAACGAAATATGAGGCTCCAATTAGTTTGCTATACCTACGCTCAATCTCTAGCTTTTCAAGAACGCGATTATGATCATAAGCCTTAGGATTTATTTGATACGAAGGTTTGACTGAAATCAGCGCTGTGGCTTTGGTTTGATCTTTTAGCCAAGGAAGATGCATACAAAAATCAATGGTCCAAACATATGGGATATTTGTCCCAATAAAATTGCCATGATCTATTCCAGCGTCCTTGCAGAGCTTAAGAGTGCCAGTAGAAAACGCAAGATACCGATCCAATTCAGGGTTTCTTCCGGTTTCCGGGTGCGGATGATCCCAAGGCCATATGGGAAACTGCTCCCGAAACTGACCTCCTATCCAGGAAAAAATCAATGCTAGCCGGTACTCTTTTTTACTTAAAAAATGACAAGGGCGTTTAAAGGGATGAATAGGTTTGAAGACCTGCGAGGAGATTGTGGAAGGGTTCCATCGCTTGATTTGGATCCAGGGAAGGTAGCTATCCCCAAAGCCTGAACCTTCACCAAATGCTATTTTACGATTCAAATACTCCCATGTGATTTTGGGGCCTTTGGACATTAAACACTCCTGTAGATAGGAGTAAAGGACGAATATTGCATATGCATTCCTTTAATATCAAAAAAATGGGAAAACAAATCCCTTGACTCTTCGTTTTGATGGGAGCAATATGCAGTTGTGTGTGAGCATATTCCTGTTGGCGCAGGAGTCTTACAAAACAAAGAGCCGAAGTTTACTTCGGCTTTTTCATTTTCTAATCTATTAGCTTCTCACATCTCCTTCGAAATTTTTTGCTTCTACTAAGTCTGCTTTCAGTCTGATCTGCAGCGCATTGTTGGCGGTTTTCTCTTTTATTCCCAGTGCGAGCGCAATTTGATGCGACTCACCTCTCAGGCATCGAGCCTCCCCGCGCAGTACGCGATACACCAATGCAGTTTTAAATCCCCAGCTTCTAGACCATTCTGCAATCGATATTCCCTCAGTCTGGAAAAGAGATTTTGCTTGGTCGAATGAAATCATGTGATATTTAAAAATTAAACATATTTAATATTTATGAGGAATTTGCCATAAATTTAATGAATGTGCAATAATTACTCTTAATTAAAAAGAAGGTTTATTAATGTCAAATCAAGAAGAAACTCTGTTGAGTTTTCCTGACCGTTTGAAACTTGAAAGGAAGCGGCTCGGATTATTGCAAGGTGAGTTCGCAAAACTTGGAGACGTTTCGATTACTTCTCAGTCTTTTTATGAGACTGGTAAGAACTGGCCGACAATGGAGTACCTGGAGAATCTTAGAAAGAATGGGGTCGATGTGCGTTTTCTAGCTACCGGCCAAAGGTCCATTAACAATAAAATTGACTGGCTAATTCTGAAAAATGCCTACATGCTGGTTCAACACTCAATTGTAGATAGAGGCGGAGTTGAGTACACACCAGAGCAATTATTCGATGCTTTCAAAACAGTAGCTGAGGCCGCGTTGGGTATCACAAGGCCTGATTTGATCGATGAGTTGGTAACCAAGAAAGGGTTGATTGACGAAAATGAGCATTCAAGATGAAACCCTAGCTGAGTTTAAGCGAATCGTTCATGAGGCTGCCATCAATGCTAAAAGCCGAGAAGGTTTAGGCTTGCATTTGATATCAACTGTGTCATCAGATTTTGACGACTATATTGCTCATGCGCATTTGCATAAGAAACCTCAATCAGTGTCTTTCGTCGCGTTCGTTAAATTTTTTCTTTTATTCCCCGTTAGTATCTATTCGACATTATTTTTAGGTCCCAGCAATAAAAATCCGGAGATTCGTAATTTCATCAAAAGCTTATACGAGCGGAAAGTGGTTAGACATTCTCAAGTGAGAGTGATTAATACATATCGAATGCTACATATTTCTGATGGCGTAATGAAGATAACAGCACCGACAAAGATGGACCATCTGCAAGCCAAGACTCAGATGATTATTCTTATTCTGCTTTTTCCATTTGTAGTTAAATTTGTTTGGGACGTATCGGTAGATTTGAGAGCGATACCATTGGGATATATAACTGGCACGGCATTTGGTTTTATGTTCAGGGATGCCTACTATCGGTTCTGGGGCCGCCTAAGAATCTTCAACTTTATGACCACTAGGCATCCATGGCTCAAACCCCTTGGATACCAACTATAGAAGGTGTTGCAATGAGCAACAAAACATACATCAATATGACGCTCTATCATGACTACTGAAACAAATACTGAGAACGTGGCAAAGATTCGAGCGTTAGCGATTGATGCCTTTGACACAGTGGAAGATGCCGAGAGTTGGCTCAATCAATATCATGTCTTACTGGGCGATGTTCCGATAGCTGCGGCCAAATCAAGCTCTGGATTTGTAGAAGTCCAGAAAATACTAAATGCTATCCGCTATGGCGGAGCGGTCTAAGCTCAAAAACGGTTGCGATTCGGTGGGATCATTTAGGGTAGCCATGAAAGGCAAGAGCAAAAATGACTAAGAAATTTCCTAATCTTCGTTTGAATATGAAGCCTGAATTGCAACTGCGTGTACAGGCTAAGACTGAACAACTTTTGGCTGTCACTCCCTTTCATGCGTTGGAGCAGGCACGTAGACTCTCCTAGAAGTTGATAGCTGAAGTATTGAGTATTGATGAGCCATCGATTTCAAGAATAGAAAAGCGGACAGATACCTATTTATCAACACTACGTACCGATATCCAGGCAATGGGAGGTGAGCTGGAAGTAGTGGCTCTTTTCCCTTGTGGATCCATTAGTATAAATAATTTTTCAGACCTAGAGGTAAGCACTGGGTTATTGGGGAGTTAACTCATAGCATTCTTTAAAGGCTTCTTCTGGCATCCAAGTCTCATATTGACCAGTTGTTCCATACTTACGGACTACCAACCATCCCATGAATTTATGCCGTCCTGCTCCTGGAGGGTTCTTCATATTATTTTTCTTGGAAAATTTGGCGTAGCGAGAGTTGTACTCAGAATTGCTTAGCTCCGTGGCAATCACAGTCTCACCATATTGCGCTGCGATTTCAGGATCAATTGCCTTGAACGTTTGAAATGCCTCATACCCGATATAGGGCCGATTGAAGTCATATCCTGTCATCTCTCACCTATTTGGGTTTTGTTTGGCTATTAATCGAAGTTGTCAAAGAAGTTCTTTACCCTTGGGTGACCCGAAATCAATTCGGTCATGTTTGTTTTCATCTGTAGTGTCGGATATCAATTCATCTAACTCATAGCCATTGGACGTTACATCATAAACATAGTGAAACCACGCTGGCTTTGTATTGCCCCAAGATATGCGCTCTTTGGATTGGTTGGGATCAAGTATGCGCCCTTGATTTTCAGTATTGTCATACACTAACCAGTGCCAATATTGAACGCCATCTTTTTCTTTGAAGTTAACCGCTACCAACATCAACGCTTGAATTGATTTCAATATTTCCTTATCGGTGCAGGCGATTTTTCTACTAAGAGTTTTCCCATATTTCTTAAGTGCAGCACGTAACTCTTTTTGAGTGGTTCGGCTATTAGAGGTATTTGGGGAAATTACGTCACTTCTAGCCTTTGCTAGCGATATATTTCCTAACATTGCGATACAAGCAATGCCGCACTCTGTTGGTAGTTCCTGTGAGATCAAACTTATTGGCTTCATATGGCTAACAGTAATTATAGAGACTCACGGGTCTTAGTATTAAGAATAAGATAGTTGGCATACCTAGCTAAAACTCCTTTGGTCAATCACTGGTTGTAACAACTTACTTTTAATCACGTCACTCTTAATCGTTTTTAGTAACAGTATCAAGCAAACCATCCAGTTTTAATCGTGTAACTTATTGATTCAGAATATTTTGATACTTTAATTCCGAGAAAGTATCAAAGCAATGAAATTTTCCATAGGAAAAGGGCCTCTAAAAACTAATTTAGAGACCCTTTAGGTGCTACGGTTTTATTGTCCGAAACTTCTTTAAAAGTTACGGTTTTATTGTACAAGTTACGGTTTTATTGTCACCAACTA
>VFQN01004726.1_pt1 | contig 17603 bp, 31 predicted proteins | sample 3512371 | NCBI WGS metagenome assembly VFQN01 (sample SAMN10412370, study PRJNA504923) | tailings metagenome | isolation source: Replicate 2 from Balatoc abandoned mine | place: Philippines: Itogon, Benguet | collected 2017-08-28 | reverse complement strand
TCATCACCTCACCGCTCCGCGAAGCCCATGTCCCGCGGCCACACCGGGAACACTCGCTTGTACAGCGGCATGCACACGGTGTCCCGCTGCTGCAGCGGCTGGTCGAACAGGCACTTCATGGCGCCGTGGGTGCCCAGCGGCTCGGTGATGCGGCCGCGCCGGCCGTACTTGGTGGACAGCTGCGAAAGGGACAGGTAAGGGAAAGGGAAAGGTAGGGCGGATGTGGATTAAGTGCGATCCCCCATTCGGGTGTTTGTGCAGGCCAACCCACGTATGCTCGCACAGCGGCATGGATGCATTGCCAGTGCTCTGTGGACAGCAGCACAGGAAGGGAGGCGGGCAAGGGGCGCAAGTGTGTACCATTCGGTATGCGTTCAAGCTCGGCCGGCTGGTCAGCCGCCCGAGTGTCCGCACGGCAGGTCCTCACCACCACACACCTAGTTAATTTCACAGTTAGCCACCACAGGCCAAAACGCACCTCCACGGGCCTGAACCAGCGCACGTCGTCCGGGTTGTGGAACATGAAGCGCACCGTGGCTCGCCGCTTGTGCACGCGCACGGGGACGCCTGCGGGTAGAGGGGTGCGGGTGGGAGTGTGGAACAACAGGTGGTGCTCGCTGAGGCAGGGTACGTGTTAGGTGCAGGGAGTCTGGGATGTGAAAAGCCGGAAAACATGCTGCCAGCAGGTTGCCGGGGCCTATCAATCGGACGGTAGTACGGTAGGCATCAACGTGCACGTGTGCGCATGTGCCCAAGCCACCGTCACCCATCGTGCTGCAACCACGTGCTCGCTGCCGACTCGCACGCACCAAACCGAAACAACCTCGGTGTAGCTAGCGCGCGGCGGCGGAGCGCGCACAGGGCGCGTGTGAGGCGCTTGGCCGTGCAGCATCCTGATGTGCTGATGCCTGACATGCTGGCACCGGCCCCTTCCTACACTGACGTGCTCATTGCTGACGCACTGCGTCCACCCTAACACACCCACCTGTGAGCATGATGCGTTTGAGGTTGATGCGGTCTGGGTCGCTCGACCGCAGCGCACCCACCGCCGCCAGCTGGGCACACACCCCCGAGGCTGCAGCAGCCCCTTCCCCTTCCCCTTGCTGCTGCTGCGGGAGCTTGAATGCCAGCAGCGGCAGGGGCGGGTACATGATGGGGGCGTACACGGAGGCCACCGCCTGTTGCCCTGCGGGGAGGAGGCAAACAAGGGGTGCCGGCCGAGGGCACAGGCATCAGCACTGCCTGCGTGTATGGCGGGATGGCCGCCAATTTTCTAAAACCCACACGCCGCGGGGAAGCCGACCAGTCCGGCCAGACCACGTGCAGAAACATTGTGCTGCTTCAAGTGTGCTTGCGCTCAATGCTTCTCACCGGCATTCCTGCAATGCAGGCAGTTTGCCGAACCTAACGTGCAGGAATTTTCGGTGCGGTGCTTGTCCATGCCTGAGTCGTCCTCAACTCACATGTTACGCAGGTGTTACGCTATAACAAAGTATCATGCCGTAGTAAGGCATATTTTGTTGTATTGTCTTTATCCTCATAAAAACCTGTATTATTTCGCACCTGCGTGCAGGAACTTCTCCATGCGGTGCTTGTCCATGCCCGGGTCGTCCGTGGACAGAATGGGGCGGGCGCTGAAGGCGCGCACGCCGGTGAACAGCAGCAGCTCCTCCTTGTTGGCGATGGGGGCGGTGTAGCCGGCGGCCTGGGAATAAGGGGTCAGTTGCATGTGGAGGAGGGTCGGTTTACCGGGTGCGCATGAAGGGGGTATTGCTCGTACGAGCCCCGAGACGGTACACACAGCGGAAGATACAGCTGTAGAGGCATCGGCGCGTGGAGTGCGCACGACAGCCGCTACCTTGCGGATGCTGAAGTTGACGACGCTGAGCTTGGCCTCGTGTTGCAGCAGCCCGAACGCCGTCAGCGGTACGGCGCCGCCCGCCGCCGCCGCCGCCACCCGCTCCGCCACACGTGCCGCTGCCGCTGCAGGCACACCGCCGAGCCGCACCGCCACCCAGCTGCCTGCAACGCGGGAACACAAAGCAAACACATGTATAATTGAAGCAGCTAAACGGAGCCGCATGGGAGTGCTTTCACAACATAAACAAGAGAATGCATATTACTTTTGGGAGCTTGAGCGCGTGGTGCAGTAGATCACGGTCTGCACAGGGCAGCTGGCGCCCCTGTCCAACATTCAGCAAAGGTGGGCCGAAAAGGCTTCACGCCCCTTTCCAGCCATTCCCAGGCGACCTCAGGCCCGCACCCACCCATGCCCACTGCGCACGGGTCCTGTTCGGCGGTAGCCCGCTGCTGCGCCTCCTTGGCCCGCTTGTGCGCGCGCTTGAAGTTCTCGAACGCAAACACGCGGGCGTAGTCGGCGGGGAGGGACTCCTTGGGGTCCCAGGGGCTGGTGCGGAGGCTCTTGAGGCCCCTGGGGGAGCAGTACGCCGCAGCAGATTGCACACTGTTGTCGGAAAGAGCGTGCAGCGATGTCATACTCCAATTGATACTCCGCACCCTCTACTTTCCGGGTTGCAGGTGCTGCATGTAGCAGTGCGGCAAAGACCGGCTCGCCGCGATACGGTGTCAGATCCGTTCCCTGTAAACCTCAGCACGCCCCTTGCGTGCTTCCTCCACACGCTGCACCCTGTCCCGACCTCGACCAGCCCACAGCAGCACCAGCAGCTCAGCACGCACACCCCAGCACCTCCTGGACCCTTCAAGCCCGCCCCCAGGCCGCCTACATACCGTACAGTATTTTCCACAACGAGCTGCCGCACTCGCACGTGCATTCCTGCATTGTTTCACTAGCCGCCTCAAGGCCACCCTACACACGGTGATTTTTCACACCACACTGCCGCACGCTCACCTGTACTTTTGGAAGCGCACACGTGCCGGCTGGTCCAGGGGCACGTCCACCTCGTCAGGAAAGTCCAGCTGCGCCTCCTCCTGCGCCGCACTGGCGCCGCCGCGCCGCCCGCCGCGCGCCGCCCGCGCCGCCTCCAGCGCCGCCGCGTAGCCGCCCTCACCGAACTCATCCTCCTCCATCAGCACGGCGCCGTCGCCAGCGTCCGTGGCTGCAGCACCAATAGCAACAGCAGCAGCAATATCGCGGAGCAGAAGCAGGCGCAGCATATCACAGAGTTCCCGAGTCCGTGGCTGCAGGGGTCAGCTCACCACGCCCGTCACAGAGGGCAGTGGCAAGCAAGCCCAGCGCACGGGACGGAAAGTGCCTGTTGCCCAGCCCCCAACTTGGCGCCCTGGGCCTGCAACTGGCTTTGCTTAAGCTTTGACGGCTGTTGTAAGCGCACCACCATGTGCTGCTGCTGCTGCCGCTCACTACAACCCTTGCGCCCTGCACTGCTACCCCATACCACCTCAGACCCCACCTGCATCGTCGTCGTCAGGGATGGGCCGCAGCTCGGGTGCCTCCTCCCCGTCATCCTCCATGCCGCCCGCCGCCGCCCCTCCTCGCCGCCCGCCGCTGCCGCCCGCCCCCATGTCGTCATCCCCGTCCTCCTCCTCGTCCTCGTCCTCCTCGTCCTCCGTGCCGTAATCCTCGTCATCCAAGATCCACGCCGCCTGGTACTCCGACGTACCTGTAGTGTACGGCAGTACGAACAGTACGTCGCATCAAGTCGTGCACTGTTGTGCAACAGCGCCAGAAAGGGCACAGTGGCATCCGTCCGGTATTCGGAGACCCAGCATAGCAACAGCGTCCTCTGCAGCGGCTCTGCTCCACCAAAGGCCCTGCCGTGGTACTCACTCGCGACAACCCCCTGCATCCCGCGTGCATCCCCCGGGATCGCCCTCCTGCTGTGTGCTCTAGTCCCTGGCCCTTGTTGACAGGCGCTCCTGCCCCTGGTACCTCCATACACCCGTACAAACACCAACCCCGGCACCACCACCACCACAACCACCAGCAACAATGGCGTGTGCCCGTTCGGCAAGACTGGGGCTTGCCCCTCCCATGCCTAGCACAGCCAAACAAAGCCGCGGCCAACCTCAAGCGGTACCAGACCGTGGCTTAGCCCCACGGCCCCTCTGGCGCCCATGGCCTTCCCGTCACCTCTGCAGGGACCCTCTCTCCCTCCAGCCGCCTTCACCATTTACGGGTCTGTTACGACGGCTGGAGCCTGTCCCCACCACCACCACCACCACCACCACCACCACCACCACCACCACCCACCCTCCGGCACTCGTCGCCGCCGTGTCCTGGGGGCGTTTGCCTCCGCCGCCGCCATCTCCTCCTCCGTGGGCCACGTCTGCTCCTCCTCGCCGGGGGCAGGCACATTCTCGCGAACCTGTGCAACAGCGAGGGCACAGTCATGTCAGGCAATTGTCATGTCAGGCAAGCAAAAGCAGGCAGCAAAGCAGCACACCAGGACAACTGGTGGAGGGGCCTGTTGCTGCGTGCGATGCTCCTGGACCTGGGCTGCCGGGTGTGCACGGAGGGAAGGCAGGGAACTGCAGTCAGGGGCCGGCGCGGATGCCAGCAACTGGGGTTGCCACCGGAACGCCGAGGGGCGCAGTACCCCAACAAAACGTTGGCAAGCCAGGGTTGCAAATCGCACGCCCTCCAAACATGGGAGCGGTGCATTGGCCGGCCTTGGCCGTTGGGCCCTTCCCTGTTTCCCCTGTCCCTACCCCGTTTGGCAAAAGCGGCTCAGGCCCCGCACCTCAAGACCCCAGACCCCCGCCCGCTTTCCGCAATGTGCAACCCATCCCACCACGTTCCCGCGTTCCCGCCCACTTTCCAATGCGCCAGCGAGTTGATACATGTGAAGTAACGGTGTGACACCATTTTGCTGGTCTTTCTCCCTGTGCTTGCCTATCTGTCACCGCCCTGCACTCCCCAGCACCCACCCGCACCGCACAATCCACCCACCAGTTGGTCCGCCTCTTCGACGTCAGGTTGCGCCAGCAGCGGCCCCTGCCCCTCCGCCGCCTCCCCTCCCTCCTCCACATCCATGGCCCTCTCCGCCTGGTGCGCCGGCAGCCGCCTCGACCCCGCATGCGGGTCCTTTGGCCCGTGTATCCCCACAATCCTGTAATCCCCCGCCCCTGGCACCGTGACCAGCTGGTTCGCCGACAGGCCCGCACCCCGCACGTATCCGTACAGTACGAGCGTCCCGTCGCCGCCGCCGGCGGCGGCGGGCTCGTACTCCGCCCGCTCCGCCATGAGCATCGGCCGCTGCTGCCGCCACAGCGGCGGCGCCGCCGACGGCCCGTGCTCCGCCAGGTGGCGGGCCAGCGCCGCCAGGTCCGCCGTCGTGTCGGCGTGGTGCAGCTTGTGCTCCCCCGCCAGGTGCGCCGCCAGCGCCTTCTCCGCGCGCTTCTTGGCGGCGGAGCGGTCCTTCATGCTGGCGGCGGCGGCGCCGCTGCCTCCGGCGCCGACGACGCAGCACACCAGCGACGGCAGCCCCAGCGCGCGCAAGACCGCCAGGGCGGTCTCACCGGAGGCGTCGACGCCGCCGCCGCCGCCGCAGGCGGCGGCAGCGGCGGCAGCGGTCGCGCTGGCGGGCTCGCCGCCGGGTAGCAGCAGCACCACCAGCTCGGCGCAGCGCGCGACGTCGGCGACGGCGAGGGGATCGCGTCGGTCCGTCGGCGGCGGCAGCAGCGTCAGCCGCACGCGGCTCTTGCCCGCGACGGCGAGGGTGGTGGGCGCCAGCGGCCCCGCCGACATGAGCAGGTCCAGCTCCATGTCGCCGCCGGCGGCGTCGCCGCTGCCGCCGGCGCCGCTGCCGCTGGCGCTATGCTCGCAGGCGCGGCAGAGGCCGTGCCAGAACCTGGGCACGTCCACATCCTGTGCAAAATGGAGGACAAGAAAGCGGGCTGCAGGTGTGATGGTTGGCCTGGAAGCGAACAGCGGCCGCTGTGCTGATCCTACCCTAGTCCTTGTTGGTACGAAGGCTACCCTGCTGCCTGTTGCCCCAAAGGTGAGCACGGTGTAACGGCAGCACGCGGTGTAACGGCAGCGCGCACATGTATCAAGCCCAGCTGTACCCAACCGCTCAACTGCCATAGCCCCAAACACAGGTGCTCATGTGCAGTGGAGCCTGCAGTGCGGCCCGTCCCTGCACCCCTCCCAGCTCCCAACAGCACGAAGCGCAGACGTGACAGGCATGTTACGCGCAGAGCATTTGGCATGCAGGCCGCTCTGCGTCGCGCAGCACACACTTTCAGACCGCATGCCCCCTCACCGCGGACAGCGGCAGCAGCGCCACCACCACAGGCGCCCCCACACGCCGCTTCTTCTCTAGCAGCTCCTGTCGCTTAACCTCCCTGCGTTCAACAGCAGCATTTCCGTAATGTAAAAATGGCACTGCCAGCGCCTCCTCGCCAAGGTGCCATCGCCGGGCATGAGCCCAGCCTATGAGCTGTGCAGAGCGCCTGCATTACGGTATGCGTTGCCACCTCTGTCACATGCCGAGCATAACCCACGCGGGTCAGCGTAGGCTGCGTTGCAATTTATTTTAGGTTCAGGCCTCACCGCTGCTGCTTCGCCGCCAGGTGACGCTGTAGCTTCCCATCATGCCCCGAGGCCTTTGGGTTGGGGCGGGGGGCGGTGCCGACCTCCTTGCCCTGCCGGGCGCGCTCGCGGGCGCTGAGACCTGCCCTGCGTCCGGCTTTATGCGCCTGTGGAATATGGTTATGAGCACAGGGGCAGGGTGGGGGGAAATAGCGTCAGGCAGAGGGCAAGGGGTTCAACCGCTGACGTGAAAGATGTCCTGCGAGTCATGGGTGGCTGAAGGGCCACGTAATGGGCACAGCGGGCACGGAGCCTGAGTGCAAAAGGGCCGAAATGTTGACGTGTAGAATGCTTGGATCCTTTGGTCGCCAAAGGTCAGCACGAGGGCCATTCGACGGAGGCAGGGGAGGTCGGCGAGGACCGCTGACCACTGCCAGTGCTGCATGCTCGTCAGTAATTTTGCCCCGACGCATACGTAGCTATTGTAATATAGAGAGGCGCAATCCGGCGGCCGCCGCCGACGTCGTGTACCAAACATGCTGCCGGCGATACCACTCCGCGAACCCCTAGTTAGCAAGGCTTCATACAAACCTTATTCTTTTGTCCACTTGGTCCGCCCATTGCGCCTCAGGCTTATATGGGTGTTGCGTCTGGTGACCCTAGACGCTAGTGGAAGCGCATCCTCGCGAGCGTAAACGTTAAGGGGTTGAGGTCACAGAACAAACGCAAGACCACGTGGCTAGCTATCAACTTAGACCATTGTTGCACCTCACAGTCTCACACGTCGTCGATAGACAACGAGCAGACACTAATGCCCAACCGCCGGTTTCGGCGCTGCCAGGAGAACCCGCGCGGTCCCTCACTCCGTGGCCACCTCCCCGTCCAAAGTTCACAAGCGTACTTGCAAGCTGCTCAGACGCTGCTCCATGATAACGTGCCTTCATGGACCTAGTTCCTCTCCCACACGCCTGGAGCTGCCGACCCGCCGTCCCGCCCCTCAGCCAGGCGACACACCACCTGTCAACCGCCTCGTTCACGCCGCCGCCACATATCCCCCACCACGCCACCAGTTGTTACGCGTGGCGCTTGTAACTTCCCATACGAGCCGTATGGCCCAAGGAATACCCCAAGCAACTCCTTTTCCCCCTACGCCCCCAGCCCCCCACCACCCCAGTCACCGGCGGCGTCCTGCACCTTCCACCGTCCAGCAGCAGCTTCCTTCACCTCCGCCATATGCCAAGCGACACAAGCGTGTTGTACAGCTCAGTGGGGGCGTCGGGAGCCGGTCCCTGCACCTGCACCTGCACCTGCCCTGGGCCCTGGCCCTGCCCCTGCGATTCGCCTTGGTCCGGGCCGCTCGCTAGCTCCTGGCCCTGTTGGCTCCCTGACGGCCCACTCCCGTCCGTCGCCGCCTGCTGCCGCGCCGCTTCCAACGCCTGCGGATGCACGGGCGCGGAATCAGGCAGCACCAGTAGCACCACTACCATCAGCGTCAGCGAGCACACGGCCTTGTCAGTACTGAAGTGGCAGTGACAAGTGGTTCATCAGCAGTATTAGGTGGTTGTCGGCGTTTGCTGAAGCACAGTGCAGGTAGAAGGGCCTCGCCTTCTCCGGCCGCCATACGTGCTGCACCAGCTAACCTCCCCTGCCACACGCCCCGCCAATACACATGCCCACACACACACCTGCAGGTAGAAGGGCCTCATCTCCTCAGGCCGCAGGTAGTGCTGCACCACATAACCTCCCCCACCACACACCTCACGAACACACCCGCGCACGCACCCGCTAATACACATGCCACACACACCTGCAGGTAGAAGGGCCTCATCTCCTCGGGCCGCAGGTAGTGCTGCACCAGGGTGTCGGGGCGGAAGGTGGGCAGTGGGCGGTACGGCCGTACACGCTCCTCGTGTACGGGAACCACGGGACCGTCCGGCAGTACACAGGCGTCACGGCCGCACAGGTGGATGCCAAAGGGAGGGTCCTGGGGGCGGGGCAGGTGTGGGGGCCAGGCGTGGGGATCAGGAGCAGAGGGCTCAGCTCGTGTGTGGTACGTTGGATGCGTGGTGGTCATGCAAGGATGCGTGTGGCAGATACGTGCAACGGGTGTCCTCTCAGCGCATTTCGAGCCGAACGACGGTCTACAAGACAACACAGGCGCGCCGTGCTGCCGTATACCGTCCTTTGTGCTGCTCGGGCGCTCAGGGGGCGCGCCCGCAGGGGAAGGGACGGGTTTGGTATGCTGCGACACAGGTTGTTTGAAGCAGAGTGGGAATGTAGTGAGCTGCTCCCGCAGCACACTCCATGCTGTCATGCACGCACATGCACACGTGTCACACGCGCACATGACTCCCCTCACCAGCAGCCTGTAGTCGGGCAGCGGTTGTGCCAGCAGGGCCCGCACCAGGTCCCGGGAGAGCACGAAGCCGCAGCCGGAGGCGAAGGGCGGGTAGTAGTCGAGAGGGTACTGCGGGGCAGCAACAGGAAACACCCAAGGCACAGCTACCGTACGCTGTTCAGTGCTTGAGCTTGAGAACACAGAGGGTGACGTGGTATATGGATGCAGTGGCAAGAAGAGCGTCAGGCCGATGCAGTCAGCGTGACCCAGGGCCTGCGGAGGTGGTTATGCTGCTTCCGGAACCTCACTGACTAGGTCGCATTGCATATACTCAATCGACGCCGCACGTCGACTCCACACGCGTCCAACAGACGTTAAGCAGCGCGTTACGTGCGGTGGCCGTCAGAATGCGGTGCTCTTCTCCCGCACCTGCTCCGGGGGCATGTAGGACTTGTTGGCGGGGTTGCGAATGGGCTGCGTCACCCGGTTGACGGTTCCGTCCCAGATGTAGCCCCAGTAGTGACGCATGCGCGGCCAGCCCGCCTGGGGAGGCACACAACACCATGTAAGCGTTGCTACTGTAACACTAGCAGTTTCGCATCCTTGTCTTAATACCTGTGTGCATTGATCACGGAATGTGTGCCCGTCAGCAGCGGTAGCAACAGACAGCACATCCGGCGGCGTCGACCGTGTGTTGACTAACACACACGAGGACCAGCAGCCACCAGCACGTTAACCCACACGCACCAGCAGCGGCAGCAGCAGGTCCAGGCGCACGAAGCTGTCATCGTCGGCGTGCATGAGGTACTCGTAGCCGTGCCCCTGGGGGCCGTTGCGCTCCTCCAGGGCTTGCATGTACACCAGGGCCTGCGGGTCGTGGATCGTGGGTTATGGGTTGTGGGTTGACGGTTGGGGTTGTGGGCTACGATGGCGGCTTGTGGGTGCAGGGTCTGCATGTTGCAGCACAACAACGCCGTGCCTTTATTGGACGGAACTTGGTCTTGAGGGCCTGCGTGTACACCAGGGCCTGCAGTTCGTGGGTTGTCAGTGATGGATACGGGTCTACGCTTCAGGGTGTAAGGGCAAGGACGGCTCTGCGGGCACTATGCTTGCACGTACGCAAGGGCCTGTGGGTTGACGGCCTCTGTGTTGTGGCTTTTCGGTACAGAGGTACCGTATAGGAGAGCAGTGCAGGTCGACAGGACTAGGGGGCGGTGGCGGCGCCAGTGTTACGTCGCATGCACAGCTGACAGCTCCCGGCCGAATATGCGTAGCAGTGCTGGAAAACGCCTGGGCAGGAGTTAAAGCGCGGAGCACGTCGTGTCGCTCGAGGCACGACAAGGGCACAGGGTGGGTTGCGGGTGACAGTGATTTGTGGGTGGGACAGGATGTGGGCCTGTGGGCACGACTGAAGGAGGGCTAGATGATGAGAGATGTGTATTGCTCGTGCCCTACCCAGAGCCACCATGTGAGCCCAGGTGCGGGCGGTTGGTGGTTGGTTAAGTACACTGGCAAGTCTAAACGAAAGCCGTGCCTTGGGCTAAGTCTACTTGTGTAAGGGTCTAGCCTCCCTATGCATGGGACAGGAGTTGCGCGGGCGTGGGGTGGGAGGGAGGGGCAAAGGGCTGCTCTTCTCGCAGCTGCCGTACTGTTGCTGTGCTGCCGTACCTTCCTCCACAGGCTGCCGTACCCCTCGGGTGCCTCTACGAACACCAGATCCCCGTGCTGCGCCTGTGCGTGGGCGAGTCGGGGGAACAGGGCGGCTGAGGTTTGGCCAAGGTTGCAAGGGCAGCAGGGCGTTGCGTCTGCGCTGCATGCATGGTGTCAAAGCCCCAGGAGCCCTGGGGACAACACGTAGCATGGCTGCTAAAACGCGTGCAGTGGGACTCGGCAGGTGTTATTCCAGGCGCTGCTGTGACAAGCTGGCAACGGCACTATGCAGCACAGCGATTGATGCCGTTTCCCTCCCTGCACGTCCTCGTGCTGCTTTAGGTGCCCTGGGTCCCACCCCACTCCCCTGCCAGGCACTATGGCAGGCATGTGCAGCTGCCAACGTGAGAGAGAGAGAGAGAGAGAGAGAGAGAGAGAGAGATTGCTGCAGGCAACAAACCTGCAGCAATGCAGCCTTGGGATCGCAGGCCCACATGCAAGCAGCTCCTGCGACTCGGTCGCTCATAAGCAACGGCATTGTGCAGGAATGATTGCACTTTGCAAACCTACGTGCTGTATGAGTTCACCATTGAGGTGCCTTACGCCTCACCCTGCTCCGCTGCCAGGCCCTATAGCGGCCGAACCAGAGAGGCCTCACGGACAGGCAGTGTCACAATACTGCTGCGGTCTTGGGTTGCAGCCCACACGATTTGCAGCCCACCTGCTCTGCTGCTAGCTCCTGCGACTCGGTCTCCCGGGACAGCACGAACTGCAACGTGACGCATGAGCGCAGGTGGGGTGGCAGGGGGCTGTCGGGGTTGGCCAGGTACCGGAACCAGCTGCGGGCAAACGAAGGGCGGGGAGGGTTGAAGGTATAGTTGTCGAATAGCAGATATGTGGAGAGGTGTAAACGTCTGGGATGCATGTACTGGGAGGCGGCTGGAGTGCGCGAGGCGGGGCAGGGGCAAGTGTGGCCGGAGGGGTGTTGCGTTGCGGCAATGCGATCGCGCTCTGTTCCGCGAGCTGCCGAAGGCGAGCGTTGGCTATTTATCTTATGGCGTCTCTTGCCTTTTGCGTAGGGAGTTTCTTCGTGTCAGGTACGCGGCTCCGGAGGAAATGAAGATGACCAGGCGTGGCTGGAGTCCATCGTGGCCCGAAGAGGCTGCTTCAGGATAGTCTATCTCCATATCAGATTGGTATAGAGTCGCCTCACATACGGTAAGCAGGAGCGACTTGGGAATGTCGGTGTGGCAGCCTACTGGCAGGGCATCAAGTGAAGTCCTGGCGCGGACACCGCTTCGTTGGCCTAGTCAAGGTCAGATGAACGTCCTCTGTAAGAGCTCCATTTGGCTTGGAAGGGGCAACGGCTGCTTGCATGCTCAGCAGTACCGTACGTGCCGTGGTGCGTGATGTGCGTGCAGGGCGCATGCATGCCTGGGCACGTGTCCAGCGTGTACGTTTGCGCTCCAGCCTGCGCAAACAACAATTTGGTAAGTTGGCGGGCGGGCGGGCACATTGGCAATCCACTCAGAGTATTCCAGGTCATCTGGCGGCAGCTTCCGTCAAGTTGCCTGAACTCCCTCTTAGCGCACCAGCCAGTGTCGCAGTGTGGGGCCGCTACTCCCTGCGTAGCACGGTGGCCGCGTGGGCGTTGCGGCAGTAGCCCAGAAAGTTGCGCCCTCCCCCCTGGGGCTGCAGTTGCGCCCCCGCAACAGGCCAGCTTGAGCGTCACAACCATAGGATGCACACGGCAGGGGGCTGGTCCCGGCCATCGGGACGAAGGGAGCACGGGGTTTTCCACCGTGTGCATGGGCAAGAGCCATCAGCCCCCCAAATCGCACAGCCCTACAAGGCTACAGACGGGCATCTCGGTACACACACGCCGCTTATCTCTGCTCAACTCCATGTCGGTTGGAACGAGGTCAGTCATGCGCCACCGCGCCTGCACCCCGCCAGACCCCGCACACGCTACCAGCATGCAACCCAGAGTGATAGCTGCACCACGCCGCAACGGCTGCAGCTGCTGCAATGTGTCAAAAGTGATCCCAACCACGACGTGCCACCACCCCGGGGAACACACGCATGCACGTATTGCAGCGGCTATCATGCACAATGCAAAGACGAACAGGAAAGCACCCATATTGCAGGTGATCACGGGCAACAGAATGCATCAATCGCTTGGGTGCGGTACCAGTGTCACCAGGCAACATCGGTTCTGGCAGCTTGCCCCCGCAGGACCGGCAGGGGAAACGGTAACAAGAAGAATGGCCACAATTTAACCCGCCTAAAATATAGTCGTGCTGTCGTGGCCACATACCAAGACCCAGTAAAGGCCCTCCCTCCCTGCCATGCTCACGACCTGCTTGTCGCTGTGTTGGTCAGGCTGACTGCGCCCCAGCCACTCACACTCACTACTAAGACAGTTATGGTACACGGATTATCAATCACCAGCTTCAGTATCCCACAAACCTTGATTTCCCGGATTCAATCCCCATCACAATACCCCACCAAAGACATTCAGCATAGCATCAAGAGCCTTTGGGTCCGGTCCACTAGTCGAGTATAAGCCGTTCACACAAGATCACATAGCATCACCGCCTCGCAAGGCCCCAACAGCACACAACTTGACAGCTCAGTTGCGTGCACAGTGTGCAGTGCTGGACGCGCACGTGCGTGCATTGCACAGCTTGCCTTGCACGACGCAAATAAGCCAAGAGCAGCATCGGCACCAGGGATGCATTGCCCCCTGCGCCAGCAGATTGTTGGACGCAATCCGCATCCTGGACTGTCAGTACCACACCAACGCTGAAGCCTCCGAAGAGGGCCTTGCAGTTCCCAAGTGCATAATGCTGACTGACTTCCCACACCTCGGGCAAACAGTTTAACCCCCGCATACAGTACAGTCACCAGCAGGTCACCAGCGCAAGAAGCCACGTTGCACTGCAGTCAAGTCATCATTCGCATCGCCCCCCTCTGCGTGCCCTGGCGACAGCATACCACATCTCTTGCCCACCCTGCAAACTCGTTCGTCGCTTCATTGTCAAGCGATCGCGCCTGCTCAACAATCGACAGCACGTCACAGCAAGCCAAGTCCCTGTAGTACTGCTGCCCCCTTCGGCCCGTCCCAACCGCGCAACGGGGCAGCAACTGCAGCGGCGGCGTCAGCGGCGGGCAGCGGCCACGCTCTGTCGGTGACCGTAAGCTGACCGCCTTACTTGCCGCAAGCTGTTGCTTCCTAGCTGCCGAAGACCGCCCGCCCAACACGCAGCCTAAAGGGCGTGCACCTGCGGACGCGTTACCACTCTCCCTTAGGCCTTCAACATCCTTTCGGCCAGGTCGTTTGGAGGGTGCTGCTGGAGTGCACCTTGGACCAGCGAGGTGTGGGCCGGCAGGTGTGGGCCAGTGATAGCCCCGTTTCAGTGGCTGCTGCTGCTGCTGATAATGATGCTGCTTGTGCTGCTGCCGCCGCCGCTGCCGCGCCGTGCCAAAGCCGCGCCACGACGTGCTTGGCTGCAAATCCGTCGGCGACCAGCTTCGCCCACCTGCGCCTGGCCGCCTGCCCCTCGCGGCCTCCTGCCCCCTGCCCTCCAAGCCAGCTGCCCCTAGGGCCTCCAGCCGTCGGGGAGCACGTCGGGCTTGCCGATGCGACTGGCTGCATGGGGGAGGCAAGTACCGGCACGTTAGGGTGGCAGGGGGCAGGGGGCAGGGGGAACAAAGTACTAGTAGGGGGCCAGGGGGCCAACGTGCCAGCGGTCGGTACGGCAATACGGTGGTGCACATCACCTCTGCGGGCAAGCACAACTTAACGTGCAGAGGTGCACACTAGTTGGCTTGCCGAACGGCAAGCAAGCCGATACATGTTTGCCTTATACCGTCGAGCTCTGCGGCCTTCTGACCGCCTGTCTCCCACACCGCGGACCAGCCTAATATCCATTGCCCTTACACACATGCTACGCCGTAGCCGGGCCCAACTCCCCAGCACGCACCTCTCCCGCTTCTCCCCCGCACCGAGGACGTCCATGTGCTGCTCGACCCAACCAGTACTCGCCCCTCGTTGCTAATACACAGATTGGCACCGCCACCCACCCTCTGCCATGCGCTCCCGGCGGTGCGGGTCGTCCATGTACGCCAGAGACTGCTGCACCCGGTCCAGCTTGCGGGCTACGCGGTACATGGGGTTGTCGGGGTCCTCACTGCCAAGCTCCAGAGCGCTCTGGAAAGAGAAACAAAGGAGCAGCAGATTGGCAGGAAAGGGTAGTCAGCTTACGTCTGCAAGGCATGGGGTGCAAGCGGGGTAAGGGGTCCAAGTACGAGGGGTTGTCCGGGTCCTCACTGCCCTGCCCCAGGGCGCTCTGGAACAGGAAGCAGCAAGACCAGCAAGGGAGGGTAGCGTGGGTGCTCTGGGAACAGGAGCAGCAGCGCGGAACGTCGAGTCGAGGGAGGGCCACAGGTCGCGAATGCAGGGTCACGGTGGGCTGACGGCCCAATGGGGGCTCAGCAGGACGCTGCACAGCTGCACAGCCCGCAGAGGGGTTGAGCTGTGTTCGGGTGGGTTGGACTGAGCCCGCTGGACTGACCTGCGTGAAGGACTTGGCCGTCAGCCCGCCCGCCCGGATGGACTTGTCGATGGGCTGCGGAGGGGGACGCAGGTGTGTAAGGTAGCAGGTGGCAAATGGTGTCAGGTGTGGGGGCGGCGGCGCCGCCCAAGGGCTGTGTATGCACCTAACCGGGTCTTCAGGGCGCCTGCAATGCCGTTGAGGTATGCCTGGCGCGTCACAGCGTCACTAATCCAGCCAGAATCCAACAGTACCAGCGCACCTGTCAGCCAGGACCACAACAGCACAACCCATCATCATCATACACCACCACGGCAGTTGACTGCAGCAATCTGCATCCCCACCGCCGCACATCCCTGCCCCACCTCGTTCCACGCCAGCCCGTCGTCCCCTCCGCCACCGCTGGCGGTTGCGTGTGGGTTAGCGGCCAGCAGCGCCGACCGCATCCTCGCCAGGCGCTCCTGCTGCTGCTGGTGCTGCGATAGCAGCATCATGCTGGCATGAGACCGCTGCGGCACCAACGCGTTTACGGATGGATCGTCGTACCGTGCATTCGACAGCGGGGGCAACGTTTCCTTGGCTGCAGCATCCTTTGCTGCCTGGTCGGCGGCGAGGATCCCTGCCGCTTCCGCTGCACCGCGAGTGTCTAGCCCGAAGAAGCGGCGGAGGCCCTTCATGAATCCGCCGTTGGTTGCGGCGGTTTGGGGGTCTGGCTGATGTGGGTCGGCGTGATGTGGGTCGGGGTTTAGGGATTTGACGGATCGCGTGTGCGCGCGTTTGAGGGCCCTGTCCGGGTCGGGGTACGTGATGAACACGGGTTTAACGTTGTCGTCGGAGGCGGCAATAAATGTGGTGCTGCTGCTGTTGGGTGTGGAGATGGAGGGGAGGAAGGCGGTGGTGGGGTCGGAGGCGGCGTTTGGGGAAGAGACGGAGGCGGAGGAGGGCGAGAAGGGAGGCTGCATGTGGCGACATGAGGCAGAGCGGGAGGCCGCCAGGGCGGGTAGTATGCGACGGTCGGTGTTGGCTGGGGCAAGGTTGCTGGTGCCAGAGTTGACGCTGTTGGAACAGACGCCGCGCCCCGGGGTGGTGTTTCCGCCGAAGAGCCGGGAGGCTGATGTGGATGCCCCGCCGGATGCGCACGAAGGAGAAGCTTGAGAGGCATGTCGAGCTACTGGCGACGACAGCGAGTTGAATTGGCTCGGCACGAAACTTAGCGCATGGCCATGCGATTCATACAAGCGCGCCTCCTCTGCTGCGTCGCCCGAGATAGTATCTGGCAGTGCAAGTGCAAGGTGAAGCTGTGACTTCTGTCTTCGCGACGGCCCTTTGACAAGCGTACTGGCGCCAGTTGCCAAGCAAGGTCGGGAATTCGGGCCGGCAGCCATGATGGCGGAGCAGCAGATGCAATTTAACTTGGAGATTACGACATAAAGGATAGGGGGTTGCCTGACAAGTGTCCGTGTGTTCCCCAGTGCACGTAACAGTCAGGGACCAGCCCCAAACCGTTTTTCCACTTCTGGGTACTTTAGGCTGTTCAGTGCGCGTATGTTGTTTGATGCGTAATTGGACTGAGCTCGCAGCGTTACTGGACAGCGGACACTGTAATGCGTACGGGTATTATCAATACAGGGACGGGCTTCTGCGCAACCTACATCAGATGTCATCTTGTTATTGCCGATTTTCAAACATGCTGGAGGTAGCTAGCCAGCGGTGTTGCTGTTTCATCCAAAAAACGACCTAGGGCTACCTAGGGCTACCTAGGGTTACGTGCCAGTCAGGCGGTGCCTGCTCGCACATTACAAAAGTTGGCCTCCTGAAAGACCTCTAATCGACAAACTAAGCTCCCACATTTGGCGTACTGCGGATGACTGTCAAGCATTGTGAACTCGCCACCGGCAGGAGACCCAGGGGACTCCCCTGCCCTGCCCTTGACGCTTGAGCCCTGGTTAGGGCCGCTTCCCTTTGTGCGTGGACCTCCAGCAGCTGTCAACCCAGCAAAGGTGAGCTTCCCTTCTGCCTTTGGACATGACAGGTGGAACTAGCACAAGCCTTGCCCAAGTCTCGCGCGACCGCCCTGCCTGCGCCCAGAGCCTGCGCCCTACATCACGGAGGGGCCAGGGTGAAAGCCAGGGTGTAAGCAGGGGAGCAAGGGTGAAGCGAGTCAGCCGAAGGGGGCGGACGCCTCCCATTCATCCTTAAACCAACACCAACAAAAGGCGTGTCACCTGGGTGTGTCATGTGTCCACCTTGTCCCAGCAACATTGCACCTTGCCCACACAGACATGCACCCTGCCTGCACCAACCGTCTCGACGCTTGCGCACGTAACCACGACACGATGCGCATGCTGGTCCACAACATGCCCTACCGGGTGCACCCACGAATCGCATTTGGAAGCACTAATAGCCGCCCGCTGTGCCCCAGTACCGGTACGCAACGCAAGGAGCAAAAGCGCTTACGGCCTTAGCCCGCATGTCTCGGTTCTACGCACAGGGCTCCCTTGGCCATCCTGCCTGGGGACCTACGGCCGCAGCGCTGGCCCTGACTCAAAAGTCCTGGATTACAGCAACAGCTTACAAGCACCCCCCG
>VFQN01004725.1_pt1 | contig 17612 bp, 13 predicted proteins | sample 3512371 | NCBI WGS metagenome assembly VFQN01 (sample SAMN10412370, study PRJNA504923) | tailings metagenome | isolation source: Replicate 2 from Balatoc abandoned mine | place: Philippines: Itogon, Benguet | collected 2017-08-28 | reverse complement strand
CAGCGAGTCGGCTTTGTCCTTGGACATCTGCTCGTTGGTCATCGCTGCGGCTCCATCGCTGCCTGTTGAGCGCCGGATATGTGGCACAACCCGGTCACGGTCAACCGGGTGCGCCAATACGCGCTGCTATAAGTCATAAAGGTGTCAATAGCTATCCCCCACGCGCAGCTCTTCCACGTGTTCCGTGCGGATTGAAAACAAAAGCTTGCGACCCGCGGCTCAAGTGTCCGCGAGGCTGCCGCGGATGACTGAGCGGCCCGCATACTGAGCGATGTCGCCGAGCTGCTCCTCGATTCGGATAAGCTGGTTGTATTTGGCGAGCCGGTCGGAGCGCGACAGCGAACCCGTCTTAATCTGACCGGCGTTCGTCGCCACCGCGAGATCGGCGATAGTCGAATCCTCGGTCTCGCCCGAGCGGTGCGACATGACGGCCGTGTAGCTGGCGCGCTGGGCCATATCGACGGCGTCCAGCGTTTCGGTCAGCGAGCCGATTTGGTTTACCTTGACGAGGATCGAATTGGCGATGCCCTTGGCGATGCCCTGCGACAGCCGCCTGGTGTTGGTAACGAAGAGGTCGTCGCCGACGAGCTGGCAACGGGTGCCGATCAGCTCCGTCAACGCCTTCCACCCGTCCCAATCGTCCTCCGACATGCCGTCCTCGATCGAGACGATGGGATAGCGGCTGACGAGATCGGCGAGGTATTTGGCCATGCCGGCGCCGTCGAGCGATTTACCCTCGCCCTCGAGCGCGTACTTTCCGCTTTTGTAGAACTCGGTCGCCGCGCAATCGAGCGCGAGCACCATGTCGTCGCCGGGCTTGTAGCCGGCGCGCTCGATGGATTTCATGATGAAGCCGAGCGCTTCGTCGGCGCTCTTCAGATTAGGCGCGAAGCCGCCCTCGTCGCCGACGTTGGTCGAGTGACCGGCGTCGTGCAGCCCCTTCTTGAGCGTATGGAAGACCTCGGCGCCCATGCGGATCGCGTCGGCGCAGGTCTCGGCGCCGACCGGCATGATCATGAATTCCTGGATGTCGATCGGGTTGTCGGCGTGGGCGCCGCCGTTGATGATGTTCATCATCGGCACAGGCAGGATGCGCGCGTTGGTGCCGCCGACATAGCGGTAGAGCGGCAGGTCGCTGGACAGCGCCGCCGCCTTGGCAGTCGCAAGCGAGACGCCGAGGATGGCATTGGCCCCGAGGCGGGACTTGTTCGGCGTCCCGTCGAGGGAGATCAGCGCCGCATCGATGCGCCGCTGGTCCTCGGCATCCATGCCGGAGAGGGCGTCGAAAATCTCGCCGTTGACCGCCTCGACCGCCTTGAGCACGCCCTTGCCGAGGTAGCGGGACTTGTCGCCGTCGCGCAGCTCGTTGGCCTCGTGGGCACCGGTCGATGCACCCGAGGGGACGGCGGCGCGGCCGATCGACCCATCCTCCAGCATCACGTCGACCTCGACGGTCGGGTTGCCGCGGCTGTCGAGGATTTCGCGGCCGATGATATCGACGATGGCGGTCATGGGGAGCTCCGGTCGGCTGTGAAGCGATCTCAGCGGATGCAATCTCGGCGCGGTATAGCCCGCGGGCCGGGGATCGGGAAACACCGATTTCGATGCAGCGTGGAGGATGGTTTCAGCGGTGGCGAAATAGCGTGCCTGCGCAACTCAGCCGGCGGTGGCGGGAACCGTGACATATGACGCCAGACCCGCAGACGGCGTCCCTTCCGAGATGAGGCGGCAAGACGCAGGAAACTCCTGCCGGAACGTCACGCCGGCGGCGCGGGCGCGCGTGAGGAACGCGTCGAGCCGGTCCATGGCGCCGCTCGGAATGTCATGGAGGACCATCAACGTCTCGTCCTGGGCGGCGATCTGGCCGAGCGCCGTCTCGACCCAGCCGGTCGGATCGTCCCAGTCGCGCGGAATGGCGTTCCAGGCGACGCAGGTGTAGCCGCCCGCGCAGAGATGGTCGACGGCGGCCGGGGACAGCACGCGCCGATCGAGGATGCCGCCCTCGCCGTAGGGCCGGAACAAGGGATTCGGCAGTGCTTGCGGGCCGATCAGCGTTTCGGTGCGGGTGATTTCGGCGACAGCGGCCTCGGCATCGAGCCGGCCGAGCGGGACGGTGTGGGAGTAGGTGTGGTTGCCGATCCAGTGGCCCTCGCGCCGTGCGCGCGCGATCAGCGCCTGGCCGTCCGGTGTCTCGAGTTTGCGTCCAATGACGAAGAAGGTCGTCTTGATGGCGTGGCGCGCGAGCGTGTCCAGAACGTGCGGCGTGACCGCAGGTTCGGGGCCGTTATCGAAGGAGAGGGTGACTGTTGCCATGCGCGATGCATGGCACGGCGCGGCGGCAAAGAACAAGGCCGGCACGCGCAGGCGTACCGGCCTTTAAACGGGTAGCTCGGAGGTCCGGCTGGCTCTCAGAGGCACGAGCCGATGACCAGGGTCCAGCCGATGGTCAGAGGCGCGAGCCGATGACCAGGGTCCAGAAAGTCTTGAACTCGGTCTTGGGGTCCTGCACGAGTGCGATGCCCATGTGCTGCGCCTCGGCCTGCAGCAGGTTCTTGTTGTGGCCAGGGCTGTCCTGCCAGCCCTTCAGCACCTCGGCGAACGAGGCCTGTCCAGTGCCGACGTTTTCGGCGGCGAGCTTGGCATTGTAGCCCGACCGCTTGACCCGATCCCATGGGTTCGAGCCGTCGGAGCCGTAGTGCGAGATGCGGTCCCACTTGGCGAGATCCTGGGCGTGGGCGCGTGCTGCGACGGTCAATTCGGCGTCGAGCTTCAAGGGCTTCAGCCCCTTGGTTTTGCGGTAGGCATTGATGGCATCGCGTGCCGTCTCGGGGTTGAGGACGGTCTTCGAGTAGTCGCGATCAGCGAGTGCGCCCTTGGGAGCTTTCTCCGGGGCCGACGGGGCGGCGCTGCTCGGAGGCGCGAGGCTCGCGACGCGCTGGCGTTCCCCGTAGGTGGTTGGTGAGCGTGTTTCGAGATCACCACCGAGCGACGTCTGGCGGGAACGGCTGCCGTAGGGCGAGGCGGTGGATGGAGAATCGGCAAATCCGGCAGTCAACGATCGGGAGCTGGCGCCGCAGCCGGCCATCGTCAGGCCGACCATAACCCCCACGAGTACGCGATACATGACTACCTACTCCTGCCCTCGGGCACGCACACAGTTACGTACCAAACCATGCCGCAGGATGGTTAATACCCCGTTAACGATGCGCATCCGGAACAACCTGACGCCCCGGTCGTGCTCGATTTAGGCGCCGCGCCGACGTGCAGCTTCCCCGTGCGGTTTCCGTGTCCCGGAAGCCGCCCAACTCCACTGTTCGGTGCGTGAGCAAACCCGTCCTGCCGTCGCCTAAGAGACGGAATGTTCGTGACATTATTGGGGCCGCAGCCCCGCAGTTGGTAAATTTAGTCAGGCAGCGCCGTGGCGCGAGGGGTGCACCGTCTTGCCGCCGGTGCCCGAAGGCCCCGATTTCGCTTGGCGATTTGTTAAGCCTCTCACAAAATGACATTGATTCAACGGTGATTCGTCCGGATCGGGGGATCCTGGGACAACCGGTGAGCGTGAGGGAATTGCTCATTTTTTTGGTCACCCGGCGTCGTCGGCGGGCCAATGCAGGTTCGATGGTGCGCCCTGGCTGGGTGACGTGGCGCGCCGCTCTTGTACGCGTAAACAGCAACGATGCGACTGCTGCGGCTTCCGGAATTCCGGAGGTGACGCGGGGCACTGCGTTGGGGGCTTGAGACATGGCGGTGGCGGCAATGGACGCGCCTCGCACGGAGCCGGCGCGGATCGACGCGACCCGGGTCGGGGCGCTCGTCCTGGTGCGGCTTGCGATCGGCGAGGCCGGGGCCGGCGAGGCTGAGCTGACGCGGGATCTGCAGCCGCTGGTGGCGACGGTAGTCGAGGCGGCGGAATGGCGGCTGCTGGTCGGGCGGCTCGTCGCAACGCATGTGCGCGACCAGCTCGTCGAGAAGCGCGGAGGACGGCTCCATGCGACGGCGACCGGTCGCCGGCAGGCCGAGCGCTTCATCGGTGCAACCTTGGACGAGGAGAATGGCTCCGGCGACTGGCCGACCGTGCGGGATGGCCTGCTGGTCGCGAAGGCGCTGGGGACGCCGGGCCTTCCACCGCGCCGGCTCAAGGCGATCGGGAAGGCGGAAGGGCTCGGCTGCGCCATCGTTGCGGCTGCGCATGGCCTCAAGCTGCGGTCGACGCCGAGCGCGGCGAAGCTCAGGAATGCGCTGGCGCTGCTGGCTCTGGATCGCGCGTTCGGAAACCGGCTGCAGCGCGATCTCGGCTCGAAATCGGGGCTCTCGGCCAAGGCCGGGCGGTTGCTGGCAGGGCAGCTCTCGGAGCGGCCGCGCGATTTCGGGACCGACAGTCGCCTCGTCGCCGGCCTTGCCGCGGAGGCCGTGGGCGCGACAGGCGGCAGTCTCGTGGCGCTAAGGGCGGCGCTGCTGCGTGGCTTCGTGACAGGGGCTCTGGATTGGCCGCTGACGCCAGGTGCGGCTGCCAAGGCGTCAGCATCGGCGCGTCGTCCCGCCCGGGTCGCGGTAGTGCCGACGCCGGCCCCCACACCGCAGGCGATGGCGCCCGCGGTCATACTCGATGAGCGGCCGACTCCTGCCGCGTTCGCCGACGCGATTCGCGCCCTGGCCCGGCCGCTGGCGGTCGGCTGGTCGGGGAGCCGCAAGGTTTTCATCTCGCAACTCTGGGGCGCGCTCAAGGAGCGCCACGCAGCCTGGGGCCTGAGCGAGATCGAGTTCAAGGCGATGCTGACGGAGGCGCACCGCACGGGCCTCCTGGCGCTGGGGACCTCCGACCTTCGTGACAAGCGGTACCTCGACGATATCCAGGCGTCGGCCACCGTCTTCAAGAACACCGTGTGGCACTACGTGCGCGTCGACGACGAGTAGAGCGGCTTGCGGCAGTCAGTCACCAGCTTGCGTGGATGAAGTCGAGGAACAAGAACAAGATGCAGCGTGCAGTCGATACGACGCCCAAGGCCGAGAATTTTGCGACGGCGTTCGAGCATTCCATTACCTGGGAAGACGACATCTGGCGCGCCGATCCGGTCGACGTCGAGGCCGTGCATCACTCGGCGCGGACCAAGTTCCAGACGCTCCTCGATACGATCGTGAAGTCGGAAGGCGCCGTCACGCCTGCGCGCCTCATCCTGTTCCATGGCCAGTCCGGCGCCGGCAAGACGCACCTCATCCGCGCACTCAGGACCAGCTCGCACCGCGCCGGCACAGCCTATTTCGGCTACGCGCAGATGACGCCGGACGTGTCGAGCTACGCCGACTACTACCTGCGCCGGCTGATCTCCTCGCTGGAGAAGCCGTACGATCCGGACGGCGAGATCGAGAGCGGACTTGCGCGGTTGACCAATAAGCTTGCCGAGGCGGCGCTCGACGAAGCGCAGCTCAACAAGCTGACAGAGTCGAAGCTCGACGAGGCCGAGCTCGCCAAGCTGATCATCGAATATGCCGACGCCATTGTCGCGAGCCCCAAGTTCGCCGAGCAGGAGCTCGACATCAACATCGTTCGCGCGCTGCTGTACCTCCAGCGCGCCGATCCACGCATCGACCAGCGTGTGCGCCAGTATCTCTATGGCCGGCCGCTCAACGAGTTGACCAAGGCATCGGTTGCTGCCCTCGACCCGAACGCAGGCGAGGGCCGCGCGTTCGAGATCATCGAGAGCCTCGGCAAGCTGATGTGGACGGTCGATCGCGCCGCGCTCGTCTTCTGCATCGACCAGGTCGAGGACCTGCGCTTCTTCGCGGACGCCGAGGAGCGCTTTCAGAAAGCGGTGCGCGACCTGATCCAGATCGCCAATCGCGTGCCGACGTCGCTGATCATGATCTCATGCCTCGGCGACTTCTATGATCAGGTGCGCAGCGTCCTCGCGCAGTCCTACATCGATCGCATCGAGAAATCGGGCCCGGTCGCGCTGCTGGAGAACCGCTCGGCGGAGGAGGCGCGGCTGATCCTCGGTCGTCGCGTCGATCAGCACGCCAAGGTTTGCGGCGCCGATCCGGCTGCCGCCGATCTCACGCGACTGTTCGGCGCCGACTTCATGGCCGAGCTGGGTGGCCTCTCGACGCGTCGCCTGCTCGAGGATGCGCAGGCGCGCTTGAAGAGCCGGGCGGCGAATGACGATGTGCCCGCGGCCGAGCCCGAGGTGGCTGATGGCGCCGGTTTCATCTCGACGCTAGCGGCTGCGCTAGGCTTCGGCATGGCGGGCGGGAATACGCAAGTGCCGGCGGCGCCATTGGCGAGCCAGATCGATTTCCGCGCGAGCTGGGAGCGGTTCGCGAGCCTGTCGGAAGCGGAGATGCCGTCCGACGATCTCGAGCTGCTCGGCGTGCTGACGTCGGCGCTGGAGCTTGCACGCGCCGAATGGGGCGACACCGTTACGCTTACCGTTCGCCGCGCCGACTTCGGCGACGAGCTGCCGACCGCCGACATTACGATCACCCACAAGTCGGGCATCATGCAGAAGACGCGCGTCTTCATCTGCAACCGTCCGACTCAGGGCGGCGGCCTGAAGCGCCAGCTCGATCGCGTGCTGGCAGCGATGTCGTCGACAAGCTGCGTGATGCTGCGCGCGAGCGACTACCCGCCGGCGCGCAAGAACCAGACGGCGCAGGCGTTCCGCAAATTCCGCGAAGGCGGCGGGCGCGCGCTGACGGTGCCGATTGCGGAGTGGGAGCGGATGATGGTCATGCGCGAGTTCCACGCGCGTCACCGCACCGATCCCGGTTTCGGCGCCTGGCTCGAGCAGGCGAAGCTGCTGTCGTGCCTGTCGGTGCTGGCGCAGCTCCTGCGGCTCGACCTCCTCGGTCGTCCGGAGTTGATCGGCGAGGCGATGGGCACGCGCAAGGCCGCGCCGGTCATCGAGAACACACCGCAGGAAGAGGCGAGCAACCTCGTCACGCTGCCGTGGACCAAGGGTGTGCCGACACCGCCGTCGGCTGGCGCGGGATTGCCGGGCCTGCAAAGCCGCCTCGCTGATTGGACCGGATGGGGTGCGCCTGCCAATTCCGATGCGGCGCCGATGGCCGCTCAAGCCGCGCCGGCCGAGGAGGAGCCGCAGGACCTGCCACTCAGCGTCATCCTGGACGAGAATGGCTCGAATTCCTCGAGCATCTACGCCGGCCGCGAGATCGGCGGTCGCGGCAAGTCGATCACGCTCAACAAGGACGTCCTGAAGCGCCACACGGCAGTGCTCGGCGGCTCCGGCTCGGGCAAGACGACGCTCGCGCTATGCCTCATCGAGCAGCTTTTGATGAACGGCACGCCGGTCATCCTGCTCGACCGCAAGGGCGACCTCTGCTCGTACGCCAACCCGGATGTCTGGCGCGGCGAAGCCAACGAGCAGACCGACGTGCAGCGCCTCAGGGAGAAGCTCGGCGACCAGATCGACGTCGCGGTCTACACGCCGGGGCGCGCGTCCGGCCGGCCGATCTCGATCACGCTGCTGCCGACCGGCATCAACGAGCTGCCGGAGCACGAGCAGCAGCTCCTCGCCAACCTCTCGGCGGCGGCGCTCGGCGACATGCTGCACCTGAAGAACTCGGCGACGCACCAGAAGCAGTCCGGCACGCTGTCGGTGGCGCTGCGCATCCTCGGCTCGCGCTTCAGCACCGAGGTCGGCCTCAACGATCTCATCTATCTGCTCGAGGACGAGGATCCGGAGCTGACTGAGCTGACGCAGCGCATGGATCCGTCGGGCAAGATCCGCCGCGATCTCGTCGCCCAGCTCGACAGCCTGCGGCACCGCAACTCGTCGCTGTTCGAGACCGGCGGCGAGCCGCTACGGATGGAGTCGCTGCTCGGCATCGGCCAGCATGCGCGTCCCGACGGCCGCACCCGCCTGTCGATCATCTATACGGGCTTCCTTGGTGACAACGAGAACATCCTGTTCTGGGTCTCGCAGTTCCTTTCGGAAGCGCTGCGCTTCTGCCAGCGCAACCCGAACGACGAGCTACAGGCCGTGGTCATGCTCGACGAGGCCGATCTCTACATCCCAGCGAACGCCAAGCCGGCAACCGCCGAGCCGCTGCAGAGCCTGCTGAAGCGTGCCCGTTCCGCCGGTCTCGGCCTGATGCTCGCCACGCAGTCGCCGGGCGATCTCGACTCCAAGTCGCGCGACCAGATCACGAGCTGGTTCATCGGCCGCGTGCGAGAGGATACGGCGCTGCGCAAGCTGAAGGCGGCGTTCCAGAGCGAGTCGGGTCTCGATCCAGCGGCGGTGCTGCCGCACCAGACAGTCGGCGAGTTCCACCTCGTGCAGGAAGGCCTCGTGCGCGCGCTCAAGGCACAGCGCTCGCTGATCACCGCCGAGCAGGTGCCGTTCGACCGCATCGAGCAGCTCGGCGCCGAGACGAAGGGCACGGGCGATCGGCAGCTACGGCTGTTTGGATAGAGGTACGACGATGAAAAAAATCTACTCCGGTAAGGACGTCATTCTTTACGAGCCCAGCAATTGGTACGCGCGTAAGGAAGTTTCAATCGAAGGCGATGAGCCAGTTTGGGTTGAAGTAAGCAAGCCGTATTTTGAGAACGTACTCGGTATATCGTGGATGAACCGAGCCGCACGGGACGAAGCATTGTCCGAAGTCATAGCTCGGATTGCTCATCAGCTTGAGTCATGTGCGGGAGTCGATTTCGACGGACGTCGAGTCTACCGCCTAGACTAGATCCTCCCCGCTTGGCGATCGTCATCGCGGGGTGATGTGTCACCGCCCCACCATCAATGACCGCGCGACAATCTCCTTCATGATCTCGGTCGTACCGGCGAAGATGCGATGCACGCGGGCGTCTGCGTAGGCGCGCGCGATCGGGTACTCCCACATGAAGCCCGCGCCGCCGTGAAGCTGCAGGCAGATGTCGAGCACGCGACCCTCGACCTCGGTCAGCCACCACTTCTGCATCGCCGCCGTCGGCACGTCGAGTTTGCCCTCGATGTGCAGCTCAAGGCACTTGTCGACGAACACACGCGCCACCTGCACCTCTGTCGCGACCTCGGCAAGCTTGAAGCGTGAATTCTGGAAATCCGCGATCGGCCGCCCGAACGCCTTGCGGTCGCGCGTATAGGCGAGCGTCCATTCGAGCGCCGCCTCCATGATAGCAACGCAGGCGAGCCCGACGATCAGGCGCTCCTGCGGCAGCTCCTGCATCAGATAGGCAAAGCCCTTGCCCTCGGCGCCGAGGATGTTGGAGGGCGGCACGCGCACGTTGTCGAAGAACAGCTCTGATGTGTCCTGCGCCTTGTTGCCGATCTTCTCGAGGTTGCGGCCGCGCGCAAACCCGGGCCGGTCTGCCTCGACGAGGACGAGCGAGATGCCTTTCGCGCCCTCCTTCGGATCGGTCTTGCATGCGACGATGATGACGTCGGCGAGCTGGCCGTTGGTGATGTACGTCTTCTGGCCGTTGACGACGAGCTCGTTGCCCTGGCGCACCGCGGTGGTGCGGATGCCCTGCAGATCGCTGCCCGTGCCGGGTTCTGTCATCGCGATGGCGGTGACGATCTCGCCGCGCGCCATCCGTGGCAGCAGCGAGCGCTTCTGCTCCTCGGTGGCGTAGTGGAGGATGTACGGCGCGACGATATCTGAATGCAGCCGGAAGCCGGGACCCGAGTAGAGGCCCTTCGACAGCTCCTCGATCATGATTGCGCTCATGAGGAAGTTGGCGCCGGCGCCGCCGTACTCCTCGGGGATGCCGGTCAGTAGAAGCCCCGCCTCGCCGGCCTTGCGCCATAGCTCGCGCGGGACGATGCCGTCCTTCTCCCACTTGTCGTGATGAGGCGCGATCTCGCGATCGATGAAATCCTTGACGGTCGCGCGGAACATCTCGTGTTCCTCGCCGAATATCGTGCGTGGTATCGCCATGACGGTTGTCTCCACCCTGTTTGTTATCGGTTGGGGCAAAGTCTAGCGAAGTTGCTCCGCGTGCGTTAGCCTTTCGACAGCAGGTTCAGCGTCGCGCGGAGGCAGGTCATGTCGAGGCGGAGCGGAATTCGGCGGCACGTGGTGGTCGTCGCGCTTGCGGCGCTCAGTGCGGTGGCATCCTTTGATCCATTGGCCCCGCCTCGAACAGCTCTGGCCCAGACGCCGACCCCGAACGATGATGCTGTGGAGCGTACCCGCGCGCTCGATGCCCTCTTCGCCGCTCTCAAGTCGGCGAAGCAGGATGCCGAGGCGGAGCCGATGGTCGAGAGGATCTGGGAGCTGTGGTCGCACTCAGGTCGGCGTAAGGCGGATCTCCTGCTCGAACAGGGGGTGGGCTACCTTGCCCTCAATCAGTATGGGCCCGCGCATGACCGCTTCACCGAGGCGATCGAGGCGGCGCCGGATTTCGCCGAGGCCTGGAACAAGCGCGCGACCGTTCTGTTCCTGCTGAACGAGCACGAGCAGTCGCTCTCCGACATCGAGAAGGTCCTGACGCTGGAGCCGCGTCATTTCGGGGCGCTGTCGGGGCGCGGCATGATCCACGCCCAGGCCGGCCGCTGGAAGGAGGCGCTGGATGCCTACAACCAGGCGCTGCGCTACAATCCGTTCCTCAAGGAGCGGGCGCGGATCATTCCGGAGCTGGAAAGGCGAGCCGGCGAGAAGCCGCTCTGACGTCTGCATGGCACGTCATCGGCGCTGCACCTTGCGCGATGCCGCGCCGTTGGGGCAGCATGCTTAGGAAAGAGCATCCAGACAGGGCGGAAACGATATGAAACTGATCAGCTACGCGCACGGCGGCAAGACAGGATGGGGCGTGGTCGTGGAGCCGGATGCGGCGGGCGGCGGCATCATCCCGGCGGATGCGGCTCTGATGGCGAAGTATCCGACCATCCGCGCGGTGCTGGCGGCCGGTGCGCTCGGCGAGGTCTCGTCCTGGGCGACGGGCAAGAAGGCGTCGCTCAAGCTCGACGCGATCCGTTACCTGCCGCCGCTGCACGACGCTGGCAAGATCATCTGCATCGGCGTCAACTATCCCAAGCGCCATCCCGTCGATGGCGATGTGCCCCCGCCGAAGGACATCTCGCTCTTCATCAAGACGCACGACGCGCTGATCGGCCACAACGAGCCGCTCGAATATCCGAAGGGCGACGCCGCGAAGACCTTCGACTACGAGGGCGAGCTGGTGCTGGTGATCGGCAAGGCGGGACGCCACATCGCCAAGGACAAGGCGTTCGATCACATCGCCGGTTACACGATCATGAACGACGGCTCGGTGCGCGGCTGGCAGAAGCACTCGGTCGGCGCCGGCAAGAACTTCAACGCCTCAGGCGCCAGCGGGCCCTGGTTCACGACCGCCGACGAGATCGCCGACATCAAGTCGATGCAGCTCACGACCAAGCTCAACGGTGAGCAGGTGCAGTCGACCAAGGTCGCCAATATGGTGTTCGATATCCCGACGCTCATTGCGTACGTGTCGAACTTCGCGCAGCTCAATCCGGGCGACATCGTCTCGACCGGCTCGCCCGACGGCGCTGGCGGCAGCCGCATACCGCAGCGCTTCCTCGTTCCCGGCGACGAGCTCGAAATATCATGGACCGGCCTCGGCACGCTGAAGAACAAGGTGGTGGCGTGATTTTTCTCCTTCTCCCCGTCCTTACGGGGAGAAGGTCGGGATGAGGGGCGGCAGCATACGCAAACGTCGGCGCTTCCTGCCGCCCCTCACCCCGGCCCTCTCCCCATTGAAGACAATGTGGAGAGGGAGAATCCTTACCCCTCGATCTGCTGACTCAGATACCGCTCGAGCCAGTGGATGTCGTAGAGGCCGTTGGCGATGTCGGGGTGGCGGACGAGTTCCGTGAAAAGCGGGATCGTCGTCTCGATGCCGTCGATGACGAACTCGGAGAGGCAGCGGCGCAGACGCATCAGGCACTCGGTGCGGTTCTTGCCATGCACGATGAGCTTGCCGATCAGGCTGTCATAATTTGGCGGGATCCGATAGCCCTGATACACGCCTGAATCGACGCGCACGCCGAGGCCGCCGGGCGGATGCCAGTAGGTGATCTTGCCCGGCGACGGGCGGAAGTTTTTCGGATTCTCGGCGTTGATGCGGCACTCGATCGAGTGACCGGAGAACACGACGTCCTCCTGTTTCACTGACAATGAACCGCCGGACGCGATGCGGATCTGCTCGAGCACGAGATCGAGGCCGGTGATCATCTCGGTCACGGGATGCTCGACCTGCAGGCGCGTGTTCATCTCGATGAAATAGAACTCGCCGTCCTCGTAGAGAAACTCGACGGTGCCGGCGCCGCGGTACTTCAGCTTCTTCATCGCATTGGCGACGGTCGTACCGATCTTCTTCCTCTGCTCGGCGTTGAGCGCGGGGGAGGGCGCCTCCTCCAGGATCTTCTGGTGGCGGCGCTGCAGCGAGCAGTCACGCTCGCCGAGGTGGATGGCGTTGCCTTTACCGTCACCGAATACCTGCACCTCGATGTGACGCGGATGGGTCAGGTACTTCTCGATGTAGACGCTGTCGTCGCCGAACGCGGCCTTCGCTTCCGCGCGCGCGGTCTTGAACGCCATCTCCAGATCGTCGGCCGAGCGCGCGACCTTCATGCCGCGTCCGCCACCGCCGGCCGCCGCCTTGATCAGCACCGGAAAGCCCATCGACTTGGCGACGCGCAGAGCTTCCTGCTCGTTGGCGACGCCGCCGTCGGAGCCCGGCACCACGGGGATGCCGAGGCGCTTCGCCGTCTCCTTCGCTTCGATCTTGTCGCCCATGATCCGGATGTGCTCGGACGTCGGGCCGATGAATGTGATGCCGTGCTCTTCGAGGATTTCGGCGAAGCGCGCGTTTTCCGACAGGAAGCCGTAGCCAGGATGGATCGCGTCGGCGCCCGTGATCTCGCAGGCCGCGAGCAGGCGTGGGATGTTGAGGTAGCTCTCGGACGCGGGCGGCGGACCGATGCATACGCTCTCATCGGCAAGGCGCACGTGCATGGCGTCGGCGTCCGCCGTCGAGTGCACGGCTACCGTCGCGATGCCGAGCTCCTTGCACGCGCGCTGGATGCGGAGCGCGATCTCGCCACGGTTGGCGATCAGGACCTTGTCGAACATGCCCATTCCTCATCGCGCGCCGTCACCGGGTGGGAGGCGCTCGGCAGCGCTATTCGATGATGACCAGCGGCTCGCCGAACTCCACCGGCTGGCCATTCTCGATCAGGATCTCCTTGACCACACCCGAGCGCGGGGCCGGGATGTGGTTCATCGTCTTCATCGCCTCGATGATCAGCAGCGTTTGACCCTGGGTCACGCGCGTGCCGATGTCGATGAACGACGCCGCGCCCGGCTCCGGCGCGCGATAGGCGGTACCGACCATCGGCGATTTCACGCAGCCCGGATGATTGGCTGGATCGGAGCCGGCAGGAGCGGCTGCTGGCGCTCCGGCCACCGGAGCAGGCGCAAGCCCGGCGGCCGGTGTCGCGGCCGGCATCCCGACGGCGAACGCCGCGGCCGGCGCCGCATGGCGCGCCACGCGTACCTTGAGGTCATCCTTCTCGATTTCGATCTCGGTCAGCCCGGTCTCGTTGAGGAGCTGGGCGAGATCGCGAATGAGGCCCTTGTCGAGGGCTTCGCGGTCTTTGCTTTCTTTTGCCATGCTGTGCGTCCGCAGGAATGTTTGACGAGCGTGCGAGTGGGGCGCCGTTCAATGCGCAGAGGGCGGCGAGGCGGCTAGTCGCGCCTTCAGGCCATCGAGCGCCATGAGATAGCCGGTCGGCCCGAAGCCGCAGATGACGCCGAGCGCGACCGGCGAGACGAACGAGCGGTGACGGAAGCGCTCACGGCGGTAGACATTCGAAAGGTGTACCTCGACCACCGGCAGCTCGGCGGCGCTTAGCGCATCGAAGATGGCTATGGAGGTGTGGGTGTAGGCGCCGGCATTCAGGATGATGGCGCTGGCAGCGGCGCGCGCCTCCTGGATCCAGGTAACCAGTTCGCCTTCGATATTCGATTGCCGGAAGCTGACGGTCAGCCCCAGCTTGCTGGCGTGCGCCTCGACCATCGCCCGAACATCGTCCAGCGTCTCGGAGCCATAAATATGCGGCTCGCGCAGCCCGAGCATGTTCAGGTTCGGCCCGTTCAGCACATAGACCGGCTTCTGCATCGCCTCGCGTCGACCCTCTGTTCGACCAATACCGACCGGCCACCATGGTCCCGCCGGCTGAATCCGGTCCGAGAGCGTTCATGATGCGTCTGATCCAGCGTCGTCTACCAGCTTATTCGCGGCGGCGATAGAGCGGGCTGTGGACCATACAATGGCGTGTCCCGAGCCTACCCCGGAGCACGGCGCCACGATAATGGCTGATACAAGACGGGCCCGCGGCGGTGCCACGGGCCCTAATCCCAGGGGGCAGAGACAGTTCCTCAGCAGACCTTGCAGCCGCCTTCCTTGCGGATGTCCTCGATGTGCTTGCCCATCATGGCGAGCAGCTCCTGCGGGGCGCCGGCGATCGCGCGGTCACCAACGAGGAAATGCGGCGTGCCCTGGATGCCCATGGCCTGGGCGAGGTCGCGGACGCGGGCAATCTCCTGGGTGACCGCGTCACTCTTCATGTCGGCCTTCAGCTTGGCCATGTCGAGGCCGAGCTTCTCGACGGCGGCAAGCGCGGACTGCTCGCCGACCTGACCGCGCATGGTAAGCAGCGTCCGGTGGACCTCCCAATACTTGCCCTGAGCCTTGGCGGCGAGTGCGACGCGGGTGCCCTCCTCCGAGCCCTTGGACAGGATCGGCAGCTCCTTCAGCACGAGTTTGACTCTCTTGTCCTTCTCGACCAGCTTGGCGATGTCGGAGAAGGCCCGCTTGCAGTAGCCGCAGTTGTAGTCGAAGAACTCGACGACGGTGACGTCGCCGTTCGGATTGCCCGCGACCGGCGCGTCGGGCGAGCGGTAGATCTCGCTGGCCTTGCCCTGGATGGCGGCCTGAAGCTTCTTCGCCTGCAGCTCCTCCATCCGCGACTCGAGGGCCGTCTGGACCTCCAGCATCACTTCCGGGTGGTTGAGCAGATAGTCCTTTATGATGCTCTCGATAGCCTTCGTCTGCTCGGGCGAGAAGACCTCGCCGGCCTTGGCTTCGGGAGCCGTCGTCGCCTGCGCGAGCCGGATGGGGGCATCGGTGGCGCCCCGGGTGCTCTGCTCGGCGCCGGCCGCCAGGGGGGCGACCAGCGCGGCCACCACCGCCAGCGCCGCAAGACCGACATGGCGGCGCCGGCCGCGTGCTGCATTTGTCATGGGGGGCATTCTCCTTGGCGGTGAGCTCGAGCGCTCAGCTTGGCCGCATTCTCTCTGCTGGGGCCGATATATAACCCTAGCCGGGGATTTTGAAATTCACGATATCGCCAGCTCTGATCCAGTTCGGCGATCCGCTCTTCAACTTCGGTTGGGCTCGCTTAGCAAAGATCTGGGCCTGTTTGAGGTCGCCCTCGAGAAACAGTGCCTCGGCCGTCGCCAAGTCGGCATCGGGGAGCTTGTCCTGCTTGTAGTAGGCGTTGGCCAGGATCCGGTGGGCTTGCGGATTGGGATCCTCGATCAGCGACCGGCGGGCGAGCTGGACGATCTCGTCGAGATTGGGCCGCTCCGCCGTGATCAGTGCCTGGGCGAGGCGGACCGATATCAGCGGCGCGCCAGGCCCCGCGAGCTGGACCGCACGGCGCAACACCGGCACCGCCTCGGCGGCACGACCGGATCGCATCAGGAAGTCCGCTTTGATCTCGTGGAAATAAGGGTTGTTTGGTTGCTCCTTGATGAGCGCGTCGGCGAGCGGCAGCGCGCGCTCGACGCCACTCAGGAAAAACGTCCCGATGGCGCGGCCATAACGGGCCGGCAGCGACGTGTCGCTGGCTGGATAGCGGTTGAAGACGATCTGCGGCCGGTCGAGATAGCCCGAGATTTTCGCCCGCATCATGTCGTGGCGAAGCTGCAGTGCCGGCGGGTCCTTGGTGTTCCAGTGGGGGCTCGCCTGCGCCTGCGTCTTGAGCTGGAGGATGCGATCGGCGGCGAAGGGGTGGGTGCGGGCGAACAGGCTGTCGGCCGTTCGCTGCAGTGAGTACGACTCTTCCTTGGCGAAGCGATCGAAGGTCTCGATCATGCCGCGCCCGGACTGTTTCGTCGCGTTGAGGTAGCGCAGGCCGGCTTGGTCAGCGACGAACTCGTTGCCGCGGATCTGGCCCAGCATGATGCCGACGAACAGGAACTGCGACAGAAAGCCACGCGTCGGATCGGCGGCGATCTTCGAGCGCAGATCCGAGAGGTGCGCGTTGGCGATGTGCCCGGCCTCGTGCGCGATGACGCCGATCACCTGATTGGGCGTCTCCGACAACTGCAGCGAGCCGGTGTGGATGAACACGTTGCGGCCGTCGAGGACGAAGGCATTGAAGCTTTCGTGCCGGATGATGCGCATCGTGATCTGGCCCGACCCGAGGCCGGCGGCCCGGAAGACCGGTGATGCGTAGTCCCTCAGAAGCTGCTCGATCTCGGTGTCACGAATAAAGCTCAGCGCCTGCGCGTGCGACGAGCGCGCGAGCGAGGTCAGGCCGACCGCGACCGTGACGGCAGCGACGGCGAGCCGTCGGCCCCAGCGCCCGAATCTCGAGTGATATTGCATAGTCGGTTCTATGCCTCGCGTATGTGGCTCCTTTGTGCCGGGTTGGCACGTTATTAACCGGCGGCATGGGGGTCAATCGGCGCGGGCGATCGGTGCTTGCGACTCGTCGCGTGCAACACCGCTCACACGGGCTGCCACACCGACGGATGCCGGGGTTGACCGGGACGCCGGATGGCGCGATTTTAGCGGCCATATCCAGGCTGTTCGCAATATCATGCGGATGAAACTCAGCGCGCTGAGCGGCCATGGCGGAACACTCCAGATGCGTCAGGGCGGCCCATGAGCTCGATCCCCGATTTCACCAAGGTTGCACTCGGCACACCGACGCCCCGAGCGTCCGGCGCTGCAGATGCGATGGCGACCTTCGAAACGCCCGAGGGCATCCCGCTGAAATCGGTCTACACCGGCGCCGACATCAAGGGGCTGGACTTCGTCGACACGCTGCCGGGCATTGCGCCGTTCCTGCGCGGACCGTACCCGACCATGTACGTCACTCAGCCGTGGACGATCCGCCAGTCCGCCGGATTCTCGACGGCCGAGGAGAGCAACGCCTTCTACCGGCGCAACCTGGCGGCGGGCCAGAAGGGCCTGTCGGTCGCCTTCGATCTCGCGACCCATCGCGGCTACGACAGCGACCATCCGCGCGTCAGGGGCGATGTCGGCATGGCCGGCGTCGCGATCGACTCGATCTACGACATGCGGACGCTGATGGACGGCATCGACCTCTCCCAGATGTCGGTGTCGATGACCATGAACGGTGCGGTGCTGCCCGTGCTGGCGCTGTTCATCGTCGCGGGCGAGGAGCAAGGCGTGCCGATCGCCAAGCTCTCCGGGACCATCCAGAACGACATCCTCAAGGAGTTCATGGTCCGCAACACCTACATCTATCCGCCCGCGCCCTCGATGCGGATCATCTCGGACATTTTCGGCTACACCAGCGCCAACATGCCGAAGTTCAACTCGATCTCGATCTCCGGCTACCACATGCAGGAGGCCG
>VFQN01004724.1_pt1 | contig 17615 bp, 26 predicted proteins | sample 3512371 | NCBI WGS metagenome assembly VFQN01 (sample SAMN10412370, study PRJNA504923) | tailings metagenome | isolation source: Replicate 2 from Balatoc abandoned mine | place: Philippines: Itogon, Benguet | collected 2017-08-28 | reverse complement strand
GCCCCCGCCCCCCCCCCCCTCCCTCCCCCCCTCCCACGCCCCCGTCCCTCCCCATCCCCCGTCCCCCTCTCCCCCCTACTCCTCCTTCCTCTTCTCGCCCCCCGCCCCCGCCCCTCGACCTCCCCCACCTCAAGCTCCCTTGGCCCCTCACCGGTTTATGGACAGGAAGGTGGTGCCCCCCTGGATGAACTCCACCAACTCCGGGTCCAGCTCACTGCGCCAGGCAGCTTCCGCCACCTCCAGCTCGGTCAACGCCGGAATGGGCACTGCGGGGTATAGCACCTTCGGGTCAACGCCGCGGGCATTGAGACGTTTGAACGTTTCCGCAAACACGCCGCGGGTGAAGTTGCTGTTAACCAGGATGAGATCCGCGGCGCCGGTGGTGACTTCCTCTATGTAGTCTAGCGGCATGCGGTAGATTCGTTTTAGCGTTGATTCGCGTTTTGCGAGGAGCATGTCGGGGAAGTGGCAGTAGAAGAGGACCTTGGTGCGCGGCAGTAGCAGCTTGACGATTGGCACCACCACCGACACCTGGTCGGCGATGACTACGTCGTATGCGAGACGGCCTGCCGCGTTTCTGCTGGTGCTGGCATTGCTGGTAGCTGTGCTGCTGCTTGTTGTGTCGCCGCGGCTGAAGTAGCAGCGCCAGGCGATGTGCACTGCCACCAGCACGCAGCGGATGTAGGCACACAGCGCCAACATGCGACCGAAGATATGCCGGGGAAACCAGCTCCCCGCGGTGTGCACCGCAAAGCCCCCCGTCTTAGTCTCCTCGAAACAACGGTTTGGGTCGTAGTACGCTGTGTACATGTCCACGCGATGGCCTGCGCGGACAAGCTCCGCTGCAGCGTCCACCACCAGCCGCTCAGCCCCACCGAGCCCTAGATCCGGGTGTATGAAAGCTATTCTGAGGCATACATCCTCCGATGGGGGCGAGCCCTTTGTGGCCATGGCCCCCGTCAAGCGTTTCGGACACAAGGGAGCTGTCAATGGTTCGGTTTAATGCATGATGTACAGCTCTGACAGAGTTCTTGGCACATGCATAGTATTCTTGCCTGCATGCATGGCAGGGCTAGGATTTGCACATTTGCCTGACAGGTGCATGAGTGTCCAGTCTCTGGTGCACATTCGCAAAGCGCTCTGACATTTGATACAGTTCTATAACATATAGCTGTCTCTTTGAGTGATCACAGCGTGTACAGTTGCCAGTTTGTCCTTGCAACACCTCTGGTCGCCGCGGAAAAGGCAGGAGAACATGTCGGCAATACATCTGAGCCGAAAAGAAGCAACGCGAGGTTTAAAAACCTCAGCAGCTTTAGTTGTTGCCCCGCGCCTGGCGCCTTGTCGGCAGTCGCGGGCCCGTCGCCCCTGTCGCGTGGTGCAAGCAGCGCTTGGCGCGGAGGCGAGCACTCTTACCGCGGCATTCCTAGCGTACGCAAGTCCCGTTTGTTTTAGTCAGGTGCGGCATCGTATACGACAGGTATAGCTGCGTAGCGTTGCATGACGGGGCTGACCGCCGGGGACGTGCGGGCCGAAGGGGCACACGGACAGCCACGTGCCCTTGGCCAGGTACCCAAAACACCTCGAACCCCCTCGAGCGCCTCAATGCCATCAGCACGCCGCATGATACCTATGTATTCGTATCATAATGCGCCGTACTGCTACATTTGTATGCCCGCAGGCGTGCCAAGAGGCCACGGATCGGGCCTTCCTCATAGCGCTGTCCATCCCGTTGTTGGTGGGGGCAGCAGCGGGGGCCTACCTGCTGCGGCCCCCGCCCAAGGAGCTGGAGGTAGGTGCGTGCAGTGACAGGATGCAAACTCGAAGTATGACCCCTTCTTGTACGTCAGGTGCTCGGGGGTTTTGCAGTAAAGGCTGCACCCGCCCTGATTGTCTGACTGTCCGACTTGGCGCAGGAGTCTGGGCGCATATTCGAGGACCCCGTGACCGGCACACGATTTGAGGCGCCCGAGGGAGTCAAACCGGAGCGGGACAAAAATGTACGTTGGGCGACAGCACGACGCGTTTAGGGGACTTTGTGCGCAGGGAAAGGGCTATTGATACTAATAGTCGTGCACAGCCCCTTGTGCCGTGCCTGCTTGTTGGGGCTGCGCGGTAAACTGGTTGATGTGGTGGTGGCAAAGGCAGGGGACAAGGGGTTGCAATTTCGTACAACACCGGGAAGGTCCCCGTCACTGGCACGCGCTGCTAGGCGCCGGAGGGAGTCAGGCCAGAGCACGATCAAAGCTTGCGCAGTAACAAGGGCCTGGTTCCTAGAGCGCAGTGTTTGTCCTGCGTTCTAAGGAGAGCAGGATCGGGGTGGCTGGGCGTCTTGCCGGGCCGGTCAGTTGCCATGACGTCGGACCGCTTGTCCCCTCCATCCCGGCATCTGCCCGCGTCCATGCCCGCGTCCATGCAGGACGCCGGAGGGGGTTAGGTCAGATCACGGCAAAGGCGTGTCTTAATAAGCGTGACCGCGGTTTGGCCGCTGTTCATTTACGGTACGGCTATCCATCTGCCCGCGTCCATGCAGGGCGAGCTGGCGTTCCGGCCCATCAGCTACACCCCTTGGCCGGTGGACGAGTCGTACGAGGGGGAGCGGGTGCGCATCGCCGTGGGGCCCGTCAACAACAGGCAGCTCAGGTGGGCTGGAAATAGCACTGTTGAGTGTGTAACGTGTGTAACATGGATGGGGGCCCGTCGACAGCAGGCAGCTCAGGTGTGCGTACGGCGCGGTGAGGTGTCGCGCAGTTGAGAGGTTGGGGCCCGTCAACAATAGGCATCTCCAGTGGGCTGTACGTAGCACTGTTGTGTGTGCAACGTGCTTCACGTGGATTGGGGACCGTCGACAGCACGCTGCTCAAGTGGGCGTACGGCGCGGTGAGGCATCGCGCAGTCAAAGGGTTGTGGCCCGTCGACCGTAGGCAGCTAAGGTGGGCTGGAGACAGCGTACATGTTCATGACGTGAAAAAAAGTCGGTGCCGTTGATACCCGAAGGCTTAGGTACTGTCTCGGCTCACACACTACCTACGAACTGCACGTGCACGGTTGGCGCATGCGGCCAACGCCCCATGCCCCGCGCCCACGCCCCTATCGAAACTCGCATCGCCTAACCCCCTGCAGAACCTACGTGTTCAATCGCCTCATACCCTCGCTACCCTCCGGCGACCCCGAGTCGGACATCCTGCTGGTCCCTGCCGCGTCCCACTCGCTACCCACAATCCCTTGCTGCTGTACACGGCCTGTGTGCGCTCTGTGTCTTTTTGCGCTCACCAACCTCAATACACACATGCACAGCCCCGTATACCCCCTTGCACCCGCCTGCTACCCACAGGACCTACGTGTTCAACCGCCTCATACCCTCTCTGCCCTCGGGTGACCCCGGGTCGGACATCCTGCTGGTCACCCTGCCGCGGCCGCTGGGTGTGGTGCTGGAGTGGGACGAGCGGCGCAAGCGGGCGGTGGTGGTGGACCTGGTGGAGGGGACGGCGGCGGAGCAGCGCAGCAGGGTGAGGAGAGGTGCCTTTACGATAGTCGGCGTAGTCTTTTATATAGCCATATTTGGTATATGGCCATTAGTAGCAGACGGCAAGGAGCGGAGGGTTTACCTTGTGTGCCGGGGATGCGGCGGCGTTGCGTACGGGGTCACAGCGTTGACTGGACGTGCAAGCGGGCGGTGGTGGTGGACCTGGTGGTGGGCACAGCGGCAGAGCAGCGTAGCAGGGTGCGGGTTAGGGGGTAGGGGAGGGGATCCCTAGTGTACAAGGGTGCGGGGCAAACTTTGTGGGTGTGCAGGAGGGCCTTGGTGGTGGACCTGGTGGTAGGCACGACGGCGGAGCGGCGCAGCAAGGCACGAGCCGATGCGCCTGGGCGCCCGGGTGTGGATTGAAAAGGTAATGCCTCGCTCCCTGCAGGTGGGCACCGTCTCGTGTTTCGGGCCCCTCAACAGTTGCCGTCTGTCACCCCATGTCGTGTTGGCGCAGATTGCCTCCATCAACACCTCACTCAAGGCGGAGGCGGTGCTCCCCGGGGACCTGCTGCGCGCCGTCACCGCCACCAACTTCGTGTACCCCACAAAGGCGCTGTTCGGGGCGAGCGCCCCGGAGCGACACATCGTGAGTGGGCACCTTTACCATGTCCATTGCTATGCCCTTCGGTTACCCCACATCGCTGCTGGAGCCTCGTTCACGTCCTGCAGGAAAGCGCCGGAACCTGTTCTGCTTGCGCGGGTTAGGTACTCAACCAACGAGCTCATGCACGTGTAGGGCCCCACCCCGCATGTCACAGTGGCGTACGACGCGGAGTGGCGCACGTAAACTGCCCTGCTTCGTCGCTAGCGTGCTGTGCACCCTGTATGTGCGTTTCGCTGCCGTGCTGCGGATAGGTCATTTCACGCCACGCCTCATCACATGCCACAGTCCTCCCCTTACCTCCATGTGGTTCCCACTACACCATGTCCCAGCTGGTGTAAGGCGCGGACTGCCAACACAAGCATCCCACTCTGCAGCGCTACGACACCCTTGCCAACCCACATGCGTAAATTTGCTTTTCACTGCCGTACGGACGTACGGCACCGCAGGTGGTGTACGGCGCGGACAAGCAAGGCTGGGCGGGCCTGTGCGCGGCCCTGAAGCGTGGGGAGGCCAAGGACGGGGACGTGACGCTGGTGCTGGAGCGGCGGCGTATACGGGAAGCCAAGGAGGGGCTGCAGGGCGGGGCAGTGGACATCTTTGCGTGAGGGCCTCAACACGCGGCAGCAACAGGAACGTAGAAAACAGTTGGGGGGCAGCGGTGGTTGAGGGCGTTGGCGTTGGCATGCTTGCGATGTACAGGCAGGTGGGGTTGGTAGGGGTGAGGGGTGCGGGAGCCAGGAGGGCCAGCGTGGAGCGCCACGAGTGATGACGGCAAAGAGGGGTGAGCATTGTGCAACATCGTGCATGTGTCGGAAAAGGTATCTCCGCGCGTTTGCCCTGTATGGGCTTGGTACGGTTGCCTAGTTGCGTACGGCAGCTGGGGCGAAGGGGTGTACATGACGGGGGTGCTGAAGTGTATGTTGCTGGTGGTGGAGCGGACCAGGGAGCAGGGGGTCAAGCAGACTTACCGAGGCGGAGCGGCGATTTTTCATTGTGTGTAGCAGGATGTTGTGGCCGGAGTACCATAACAAAAGCGTAGTAGCCCAAGCAAGCATAATGTGAAACGACGCAAGTAGCATGGGCTGTTACCAGCGGTGTGTGTACGTCCGCTGGGGCTGCGAGCTGCCAGACGTACTTGGCGTGTTGTTGTGAGGCCCCGCTCAAAGGGCGCTGCCCCGGTTTTACCCCTCAGGCGCGTGAGGGCGGGGCTGCACGGCTCAGGGCTATTCTCGGCAGCAGCCGTAGGAGAACGCAGGGTGCGGACACGCAGCGGTTGCCTGTTCGGTCAGTATGCTTCCCTGTGCATCACCAGCAGGGCTGATGTGCTGCGCGTTCAGCCAGCTGGGCAAACGTCCCTTGCTGGTGCATGATGTTAGAGACCTTATAATGGAGATGCTGACTCTTGGTCTATACGATATAACTTGAGTGTCTGTGAGCGGCGGAAGCCAGAGGACGTGCTTGGGGAGGCTATGAAGTAGACAGATGGCGCTGGCTTTTGCTTACGGCCTGACTGGGCTTGACTGAAATGGTGTGGTGTAGGCGCACAGCGACATTCGTACATGGCTGCCTGTGGGCTTGCAAGGCGGGGGTGGGAAAGAGGCGGAGAGCTGGCAGGGCGCTCCTAGGCTAGGGAAATGCGCACCTCTTGCTGTTCACGCCCATACCCCACCTGGCTCTGCCTCCCGAAACCTGATGGTGGGTCACGCACGGTGTGCACTATTTGGGATGCTGGAAAGGTCCTGCATCATCTTAGCAACATGTGTATAAGGGACAAGAACACACATGACGCAGGTGGGTAGGCATGGGTAGGCAGTAGGCGCTGGCAGGGGTGGCATGCTTGGCCCATCCTGGGGAGGCCTCGCACGCCTCAGGCGTCAGGGCACCGGGAAACCCACGCGCAAGGAGGCCTCTACAAATGAACGCCCGACATTGCCCCGAAGGTTTCTGCACCAGTAAGTACAAGCTCTGCCGCCTTAGTACCTGATTCTGGTAATGTGGTTGGCGGCTGCGGTCAAAGGCGACAGCTGAGCTGGACCTGTCTGAGCTGGACCTGTCTGTACTCCATCACGCCTTAGGCTCTAGTGAGTGTATAAGTCTACTGAAGGGTTCTTCTATACCAGATACTCTAGTCACCCGTGCGATTCTCTTCACGAAACACTCTCTGTGCACCCTTTGAGCTTGCCTATACAAGCGTAGCGTTCTCGCAGCTGCATAGCATCGATATTTCACTCTCTAAGGTTGCTGCTTAACTCTAATAAGCAAGCCCGCCACCATGGCCGACAGCGCTGTAACAAAGCGCGAGCTCCTGGAGATGACCTGCATGATCCTGGGCAGCATCATGCAGCCAGCTATGCTTGTGGAGCCGGTCGTGGCAGCTGCGAAAAAGCTCAACATCCCGGACGCCTCGGAGCTGGTGGCCGAGCTGCTGAAGGTTCCTAAGGGGACAGCTGCCGAGGAGGACGGGAAAGGAAAGAAACAAAAGAAGAAGAAGGACGACAGCGAGAAGAAGCCGCGGAAGCCGTCTTGGTGGAACATTGCCGTGACCGTCTTCCTTGACTACACCACGCACTATGGCAAGAACCCCAAGGTCATTAAACTCAAAGAGACTGCTGAGGAGGCCGCCAAGGCCAACCCCAACGGCCGTGCCGCGTCGGGCATGTCCGTCGCTAGCTCGTACCTCAAGGCCCTGCCGGCCGAGACGCAGGTCAGTGTGCTCCGCCAGTGCGGCTTGCACTTGCCCAATGGTGGACATGCCTTACCAGGCCACCTACACATGCACACATCGCTCACATCACAAGCCAGTGCATTGAGCACCTGCATGCAACCTTGGAGGTGTGAAGCTTCACTGGTGGAAACAAAGGTGTCCATCCTGTCCTACCTGCCATGGCCCTTCGCCCTAAGCCCCACCCTGACTGCCCATGTTCACAATTGCACTCCACTGGCCTTCGAGACACACGAGTTTCCAACTCCCCACTTACTACCGAAGCTGGCTGCATTCCACCCCATGCTTCTTGCCCTGCACCCACACCCTGCGCTCAATACTATGAGCCACGGTTTTGTAACGGTCTCCGCCTTGCAACGGCTAGCGTGCAGCCATCACGCGTCCACCAGTGCACTGCGTGCTCCCCCCCGAACCTCATGCCCCCGTCTACCCGCCAAACAGACCGAGATTTAGGAGAACGTCAGGGTGTTTCTGGGCTCCGTGCCCGATGACGACACAACGCAGACCCTGCTGTAACCCTGCACCCCTTTCCCGCGCCCCTAGCCCATTACACTCAAAAGGCACACCACCCCGCCCCACTAACCTACCCCTGTGTCCTCACTGCCATGCGCTCGCCCAAACAGACCGAGATCGAGGAGAACGTCAGGGCCTTCCTGGGCTCCGTGCCCGATGACGACACCAACCAGGACCGGTACGGGCTGGCGGCGGTGAGCGCGTGGGAGGCGGCGCACCCCGCCCGCAGGCCGCTGCTGAAGCTCATGGGGCTGGAGAAGAAGGACGAGTGGAAGACGGACCCGGCGCAGATCAAGGCTGATGGTGAGGTGGGGTTTAGTTGTGCTGAGGCTGGGGCTCATGGGGCTGGAGAAGAAGGACGAGTGGAAGACGGACCCGGCGCAGATCAAGGCTGATGGTGAGGGCGGGGTTGGCGGGTTAGGGGGAGGGTTAGGGGGCGGGGTTGGATTGTTTTTCACGGGGCGTGGTGCGCGGAGGGGGCAGGAGCGGCTGGCGCGGTGCGGCACGGGACGTTGCAAGTCTGTTGTGCGTGGGGCTGAAAGAGCGGGACGAGTGGCACTCGGACCTGGTGCAGACCAAGGTGTAAGGTGAGGGCACACGGGGCCGGACGGCGGGCATGGGTCCCTGGAGGTCGAAAGGTTGCAACCGCGAAAGGCGATGGGTCGCTGATACTGGCGACGGGCGATGAGCCGGAACCGAGTGGGAGGGGGTCAGGCAAACGGGGAGGGGCTGGCACTGGGACGGGGGTTACACGTTCTGGACGGGGCTGGGGCTGGGTATCAGAGGCAACCTGCGCGGGTTACCTTGGGCGGCGAGGGGCGTGGCGGGAGGGGCCCGGCGGAGCCGCGCCGGGGCGAAGGACTAGCGGCACGGGTTCTGGTAAGAGGTTGAGTGCATCAGTAGTGCATCGGCGCCAACGTGCGTCAGCAAACGGGGTAATGAGGGACGGCACGGGGCGCGTGCGGGGCGAAGCAAGGGCTGGCCAGAGCATGGCCAGATTGTGAAGCGGCGGGAGGGACGAGGCGGGCGGGGGCGTGGGAACGTGTGGTGGCGGGACCCTGTCGTGCACTGCAGTGTTCCCGCAACCTGTGTGCTGGAGACATGCGTGCACGGGTTGGTGCGTCTTGGTCGGCCCCCTGCACGTCCCAGGGACGCGTGGCAAGGCAGGGCCCATCCTACGTGCGCCCCACGCTTGCTATGCCCTACCTTGCTGCGCTGATTACCCCGCGGTCTAGCCTCACCCTGCTCTCCTCCCTTCTCCCGTCGTCCTCGGCCCTCCCACACAGCCGCCGCTGCGCGGAAAGCCGGCGGCGCCACGCCTGGCAACGGCGCACGCGCCGCCTCCGCCGCGGCCCAGGCCCCCGCGGCGGCCGCGGCGCAGGACGAGTCCGAGGAGGACGAGGATGAGAGTGGGGACGAGGAGGAGGACGAGGACGAGGAGCCCCCTGCCAAGGCGCAGCAGGAGAGTGAAGAGTCGGAGGAGGACGAGGACGAGGACGAGAGCAGCGAGGAGGAGGCGAAGGCGCCGCCGCCGCCGAAGGCGCCCGCCGTGACGCCCAAGGCGGCTAAGAAGGCGGCGGCGGCGGCGGTTCCGGCGCCAGCGCCGGCTCCGGTGTTGGTGGCGGCGCCGGCGCCTGTTGCGCCGACGCCGACGGGCGGGGACAAGAGCGCGAAGAAGAAGCGCAAGGGGGAGGGCAAGGAGGAGGCGGGGAGTAGCAAGAAGAAGAAGGAGGAGCACGAGGTGAGGGCGGGAGAGAGGAGGGGAGGTCTGTCGTGCGGTCTCTGGTGTGAGGTGCTAACTAAGGGTAGGGGGCTTGGTGGCATGCGGGGCGCGGTGCTGGCAACAAGAAGAGGGCGGAGCACGAGGTGAGGGGTTGGAGAGCGCGAGGGAGGTGGGGAGGTGGCTCGGGTGTGCAGCGCTCCGGTATGGGTACGGGCACGTGGCATGATGTTCCGCCGTCGCCTGTTGCTACGGCAGGGTTTGGGCGGCAGCGGGCGCTTATGAGAGATGGTATGGGGATGGTGGGACTGCACGGGCGGCGTGTGGGCAGGTTGGGGAAGAGAGCACGATCGGGGCGTTCGGCAGCAGGGCAGCTCGCAGCGGCAGCCGTCTCGTGGGGGCGTGTGGGGGCTGGTGTGAGATAGGGGCGTGTGGGGGCTGGTGTGAGATAGTGTTGACGTCATGGGATGCGGAAACAGGCAAAGGTTGTAGCTCCGGGGGACTTGTAAGGGAGGACAAGTGCCAAAGCGTGCCTCTGTCATAGGCATGAGCGCACGACATGTGGCACACCAGTGGCGATGACGAATAACGTGTTAGGCCCTGCACTGTGCTGAACCGGTCACGCTGTATTATTGCTCTCCCGCAGGACAAGAAGAAGGACAAGAAGGAGAAGAAGGAGGTGAGCACGCCTTGGAAGGGTAGATGTGTGGGGCTGTCACATGGCTTAAGGCTGTTCTGCTACGGCACCGCCACATGGCGCTGGCCTGTGCACAGGGGCTAGCAGCTACCCACCTGCTCTTCCTTCGCGGTCTCGTTGCACGCCTAACCACTGCAGGGTAGCACTTTGCATTAGAGGGCAGGAAACGGACTTGCCAACGGCGGCTCTTCTGCTGCATCCTCTCAAAGCCGCCGTACTACCTGCCCCCTGAGCATTGGCATGGGAGCATGCGCTCACACTGGCCGCACGTGTGTGGGCGCACGTGACCACGCCGTCTGCCTCGTACCTGACTGGCGTTCGTCGTACTTGCCTCGTGACACCCTCGCAGGGCAAGAAGGAGAAGAAGGACAAGAAGAGCAAGGAGTAAGGCGGCAGGGCCACGGAGGCCTCCCCTGTGGCTAAGGACCAAGACGGGACGCGGACGCGTGGACATGCAGTGCTGTTCTGCACGTGGCTCAACTGCCAGTTGACATTCACTCGGACTCACGTTTACTCTCGGACTGGAATTTCGGGACGGGTTGCGTAGCAGCTACAAATGCACTGGGGGACACAAGACATAACGCCACGTCCGCAGTTGCTAAGGGAGTGCTGGATGCATCGTTGCAGATGGTTGTTGCCGATGCTGCTGCTGCCTTGCTGTTGCGTTGCGGGCCTATTGCTGGCTTTAAAAAGTGCGTCGTGTTGCACGCTGTGTTACAATCGTGGCGTGCAGGCGCGTCACGGTACGAGTCTCGCACTAATGCGTCCGCTGTTGCAGTTCCCAAATGGACTGTATACCGTACTCGTGTGTTGACGTTCTCCGGTACAGCTGGGAGCAGCGTATTTGCGCATGGTTTGTAATGCTGCACTCATACAAGGCGTTGTCACCCAGCAACGCCGAGTGCACTTATTGGTTGCTTGCCAGTACCACCGCTGCAGCACCATGTTGACCTTTGAGCGACTAGGAGCACAATAGGCACGTGCCACCGTCGGCCCTTGAGCCTCCGGCTCGTACCGGTACATGGTCCGTTGCTCTTATGGGAGAACGCTTCCCGTGTAACACCTGGTACACTGACCGCCACTGACTGACTGACGTGCCACAGTGTTGGCAGGGTGCGATATTGGCGAAGTGGCAGGCGCGTTATATTGTTGCGGGTTTCGAAGGTACCTGTAAGGTGGCAAGCTGACCACTGCTGCACCCAGCGACCAGAGCCTGTGTCCCCATGTACTGTACACTGACGCTGGTGCAGCTGTACCGTACTTGAAATGACGTGTGCTGCGCATGCGCCCTACCATGCCTTGATCCCCGGCCAACGGCCCTAGGCTGATACGGAACAGTACTGTGAACCTCAGCGTCTGCTGCCCCGCTGTGCACGTGGAAGAGACCAGGCTAGAAGAAACCGTATTGGTATGCCAATGTGTGCTGACGAAAATGATGTGTCCGGGCGTGCTGACTCTGACTCACAGGTCACAGCCGCCTGTTGACCCAGCTGTCCCATGATCCCCATCACCCCTGTGCAAGGCACAACACAGCAAAGGCACAGCATCCTTTCGCGTTTACATTTCAGCCCCCCACAGCCAGCCTTCTGGCCACGGCCACTGCAAGTCTGCACTGCTACCTCGACACAGCAAATCTCTCCGGTCACGGCAGAGTCCCTAGGGCCACAGAAACAATGCCCCAACCTGTGTTCAGAAGGACCAATCCTCTGTTCCTTTCCAGTACACTGTCCACAAAACGCCTTTAGTTTTGCCAAGCGCAGTGCGCGTCATGGTGCACACGTCACCTGCCTGCCTGACACTGCCACTGCACGTCATCCACTACCCCGAAACCAAAGAATATGTTAAAATGCCACCAACCTGAGATATTTTGGCAACATTCCATGAAATTATTTGATACAAAAAACCACATTATTGCAGGGCACACTGTATGCGAGTGCCATCGCAAGAATGGCAACTGGGAAAAGTATGCACACCTCCGTCAGTGACACGGCACACGCAGACAGGGGGGCTCTGTCTGCGCTTGAGTTCCACAACAGGTTCGACGAAAACGACGTGCACCAGGGGAAATGCATCAACGCGTTGATGCATCCTGCAATGCAGATGCAATGGAGAAAAGCTGCTAATGCCGGCCACGTGCGAGCAACCCACCATACCTATGTGCAGGGCCAGTGTATTGCGTGGAGTGCGACAGCACTCAAGAAAGCCACCGGCAGGGGAGCGCGAAATAAGCTTACGTGCTATATGGCAGCTTCAGGGACCACCGGAGAGAGCAGCAAGGTAGTCGCGCTGGAAGTTGGTCGGCGCCTTCTTCGTCAGACCCTCATTGCAACAGGCGCGCTGCGCAGAGCCGGCAGTGGCAGTCGCAACAGACGCAACCGATGCCGCCTTCTTCTCAGCATAGGCCTTCACACGGTTCTCGGGAGTGAAATACCACACTGCCGCGGCGGCCGCAAGAGTAGCAAGGGCGCTGTTGCGAGGCATGCTGAAAGTCGACAAAGAAGCGAGACAAGGAGTGCCGAAGAAGAGTTGCTGCCGCACGCGCTACCGGGAGTCTCCTTGACAGCCTGACAGCGGATCTTACGGTGATAAAGTGTTGAAGAACGGAAAAAGCGGGAGGTCGAAAGCAAGTTGCAAGCGCGAGTGGAAGTCACTTGATTCTTGAGCGAGAACGTTGAATAGACAGGAATGACATGAGGGCTTATAAATTTGCAAAGGGTGTCGGCCTAAATCCCGATGCACGATTGCGTCAATCACAACTTCCGGAACTGCGTCACAACCGTCGGAACCTGACAGCGCGCAACAGCGCATGAACGTAAGTGGAGCTGCGTTTTCAAAGTCTTTAGCATGTCTAAATTGTGAGAAGCGAGCATGCAGTCATGTTACAGCTTACAGGTGGCCAACCTGACGTGCAGCGCACGTGCAGCGCACAGCATGTTGACCTGTTACCCCGCGCTTTCAACAATATCCTGGGGCGTAACCTCAGCCTGATTCAGCTGGCTGCCATTCGTGCATCTAGCTGGCTTAAGTTGGTTGATGTGCACGTGCAGCGCACTAGGCTAGCGTCCTAGCGACAAGGCAATGCATAGCAATCCTTGTCCCACGTAGAACCCACCAATCAACTTCCCGCCAGAGGTGTTACCCATGTTACGTCCCCAACATGCCCCTACGCCAGCCCCTGTAGCCCCCGCCGGGTTGTCAAGCCGCAAACATCCCTCTTATCTTGCAGAACGCACACAGCCTCCGTCGTCTTGCCGTCCGAATGTGGCGCGGCCACCTACCGGTATTCCTACTGCACGCGCCTACTGTCACCAATACGCGAGTTCATGCACGTGACCCGTGGCCACGCGTTAGCAACCGTTGTGCACCAACCGGCATGCACCCGCCCAGCAGGGCAGACCGTTTCCACCTGCCTTGCTCTGCTTCGCTAACCCTGTCCTCTACTACTCGCTTTAGGCATCTTACACTTGCATCCCGCACCGCATTTCCAACACCGTCCGAGGGGAGCAACACGGTGCCCCTGCTTGCGTGCTGAGCGCCATCGTATCTCCCCCATTGAACACCCTTTGTGGGTGCACGTGGGCGCCACCACTGCTGTCGTGCTGTGGCCTCCTGTGCCCTCCCTCCTATTTGCTTTGGGGCCTCTCGAACACCATAACCTGCAACAATGGGAGTGAAGCGTGGATACGTTGTGGGTAAGCCGGAGCAGACAGTGCACACAGCTGTGTATGCCAACACAGCACGCGCCGTACTTGTACGGCAGTGCCCTGTAACCTGGTGCGGCTATTGCTGGCCCCGCCAGCATAACCGAACACACACAACAAAGAAATGACAGGATACTATCCACATGAGTATCCACGATACAGTTTCCCCGAAACGCCATGTCCACGATGCTGCCCGTGGAGCGTGGATATTGCCCCACTGACCGTGTTCCGAAACCACGGCAGGGTGCTGGCGTTACGCAGCGCCGTACTCAGCTCCCGGTTGTACGACAGGCCCCGCAGCATCATCTGGCCGATGATGTACTCGTTGGGCTGCAGGCGGGGGCCAAGGGGCGCTCGCTCAGGGACACACACAGTAAGACGGCAGGCAGGCGCTGTTACCTGCACCGTGTGAGCGCGTTAGTTGTGATGTGGGAGTGAAAGCGGCGACATGAGGTGACATCAGGATGTAAGGGGGCAGCAAGCTTGAGGTGTGCCTGCTGCGTGTCTAGGTTCCAGAGACCCACCGCTTCCACTCGCACGGCATCCCCTAACCCCATGAAGGTTCCCACAAGGATGCTCCGTTCAACCGCCTGGCTGTCCACGTAGCCCAACGGCCGCTGCGGTCCCGCCTTCCTGAAGTACCGTTTTGCCAACCCAACAACCCCAACCCTAGAGCCTGGACCCCACCCCCTCCTTATACACTGCCCGGCGGCCCAACCGCCACTCCAACACTCATGTTGACTCAGGTAGGCCCCTGCTCCGTCCACCTGCACATGTAGCCTCCCCTCAGCGCTCACTCTACGTGACATACCCACCTGGTTGTTGACGTGGTGGTGCCCCCCCTGCCCCGGCACCGCCCAGCTCAGTACGACGCCCCGCGATGCGTGCCGTACGATGTTCCCAACGTACGCGCTCTCCTGCTCCTTGGGGATGTGCTCCCCAACCTCCAACGACATGACCCAGTCGAAAGTACGGCCCAGCCACGTAGGCTCGGACAGGTCCAGAAACCGTACCGCCCCGTCCGTAGCCGCCTCCACGCCCTCGCCCCCGTCGTACGCGGTGTACTGCCCCACTGCCGTACCGAGGCACTTGCCGTACTGCCCGCGCCCGGCCCCGAAGTCCGCGACGGACAGGTTGGCGAAGAGCTGTGCAAGCTGCGAACACAGCTGCGTATCGCACAGGGTGCCGCTGGCGGCGGCGCCGTCGTCACCCCCCTTCTTCTGCAGCTCTGGATCCACGCAAAAGCCGCCGCGCGGGCCGATCCCGTGCAGTGCACAATGAGTAATTCCGTACGCCTTGCGCAGCTCCTGGGCGCGCTGGCGCAGGAAGTTGACCTCCTGCCGCAGCAGCTGCAGCTGCGCTGCGGTGGAGGAGGAGGAGGGGGTTGTGCCGGACTGCTGCTTATGAGCGTTCTCTGGGAATGCGGGCACGAACTGCGTGGGCTGGGGTTCCTCATCAGTCACAGCATCGGATAGCTGCTGCACGGCGGCGGCGTCCTTGTCGCCCTGGGCTTGTGCGTACTGAGGCTGCGGATCATCGGGAAACAGGTCGGGCAGGGGCGAGCAAGGCGCACCCGTTGCCGCAGCTGGCTCCACTGGGCGTTGCTGCCCCAGCTTACGAGGGGCGTCGCCGGAAGCTGATTCGCCTCCCACTGCCACAGTATAGCCCTGCTTATGACCTTGGCTAGCTTCAGATGTGAGCTGCTGCTGCTGCTCTTCGTTTTGCCGCTGCAGACGCGCGATTTGGCCTACCAGCTCGCAGCGTGGGTCGAACCATGTTCCTGCGCTGAAGGCGACCAACGCGACGGCGAGGCACAGCAGCGAGGCCACGGGCAGGCTAAGCGTAGACTGATGCTGCTGGTTGTTAGCTCGCATTGTGTGGTTAAGATGGAACTTTTAAGAGGATCGGAGAGAGGTGAGAAAGGAAGGATGGCCGACCCGTGGGTCTGCCCAAGCCGAAGGGTTGAGGAAGAAGAGACGGGTGTAAGTGGCTGTCGCGAAGAGGCAAACAACTATTATGATGAATACAACTCACTCGAAGCAATTTTGCGCCGTTGCGGACCTGTCAAAAGGTGCGAAAGGGCGTTATCGCTGTCGGCCGAGGTTGGACGGCCAGCGGGCCGCCGTCGCTTTGGGGCTTTGTGGCGGAAGCAGCCTTTTCCCTTAGCTCATGCGCCGGGTCCATCACATTATATAAGTGCTATCTGCCACATTAGGCAATATACTTCCCTTGGCCATCGAAATTGGCCACATAGTGCCCCTAGCGTTCGTGAGGCCCTGGGCCGGCCTTCCGGTGCGCAACAGTACCGTAGCCTACCAGTAGCTCTAGTATTCGCCACGCACATTGCTCGCTGCACACATGAGCACGTCTCATTGACGGCATCACGAGCACAACCTACACGTACTTGAACCTGATCGCAAGTCCGCTACAGCAGGGGCAGGACAGCAATGCATGCACTGCGAGCAACAGGGCCACGTCTTGGCAGGTGCAGTACGCTTATGGCACAGCTAGCGGGTTTCGCCCCAACCGGCCAACAGTGCCCCACCACCTCAAGCGGACACAGGACCGGACCTGGACGGGGCGCAAATGCACGCCGGAATAGCCTAGCATGTAGTAAGTAAAAGTCCCTCGCATGGCAGTAATACATGCAGGTCGCTGCCCGACCCTTGTGCTGCCGTAACCAGCACCACCACCACCACCTGCCAGGGCGCCACCAGCCCCTTGCCGCTGCTGACCGGCCTGCCGTGCCACCTGCCGTAACCATCACCACTCACCACCACCACCACTCACCACCACCACCACCACCACCACCACCACCACCACCACCACCACCACCACCACCACTACTCACCACCAGCACGACTACCACCACCACAACCACCACAACCACTACCACCTCCGTGCCGCCGCTGATCAGCCTGGGTACCGTACACCCGCCCACGGGAGCAAGCCGTGCTCTCGTGCAGTGGCCCTGCTGCGCCACCAATCCTATCTACTGCCTTGCAAAGGAGCTGCCGTGCTTTCTTGGCCCCTTTCGAACACCATGACCTGCACGCAGTGGGTAAACAGCAATCCCAGGGGGAGTAGAGGACTCGGACCGGCTGGTAAGGCGTTCGGGCCTTACATGCGTGTCGTGCTTGTGCCAAGCTGTTTAGTTTCCTTGAGGGTGGATGCAGTCGCGGGGAAGCCTGTGGCTGTCACTTGACACCACACCCCGGCTGGACACAAGCCGTTTTGGTACCGTACGGTGCTGCAGTGCCACAAATGACTTCTTTAGCTGCTCGGCAGGGCTGGACCTTTGGGGAGCTATGCGGTATGTTGATGCAAGAAAACAAGGCGGAGGGCATGCGCCATTATACTGGCCAGGGGGCATGCCAAGTGGACATTGGCAGACCCAGGAGGGATACCTGTGCCGCCGTGCGTTGCATTTCCGGTACGGTACGCCGTACTGCACCCAAACTTTATAGAATTCTCTGGCTCCGTGGTTCCCATACGTTGCCAACACGACGCCGGGTCAGACCCTGCCCCACTGACCGTGTTCCGGAACCACGGCAGGGTGCTGGCGTTACGCAGCGCCGTACTCAGCTCCTGGTTGTACGACAAGCCCCGCATCATCATCTGGCCGATAATGTACTCGTTGGGCTGCGGGCGGGGACAGGGGGCGTGGGTAGGTGATTGGTGATACTCTCATGTAGGTCCCGCTGGCCTGTCCCTTCCCGTCTCCTTACCTGTAAACCTTTCCACAGAAAAAAAGGCTGCAAGGCGTTGAGGGCGCCAAGCTGTGGACAGGCATGCATGCCGCCTAGGTTAAGAACCACTCGCAACCCCAACACAGAAACCCACAACGGTACCGTTCCCCGCCGTGGGTTCAACCTGTCCGGGGCATACACGCAACGGCGAATTCGCTGCAAGCCTAGCCTCACATATGAAGCAGCGATATTGGATTATTGGTAAGAACTCACCCTAGACCAACATCACGCCCCACCCTTCACCGCACTACGGCAATTCCCAACTGTCACCACCAATCCCTTCCCCATGCTCCTCCCCACCTGGTTGTTGACGTGGTGGTTTTTTTTTTTTTTTTTTTTTTTCAGGAGAAGGGTTATGGGATTATCGGAGACCTATTTTT
>VFQN01004723.1_pt1 | contig 17616 bp, 21 predicted proteins | sample 3512371 | NCBI WGS metagenome assembly VFQN01 (sample SAMN10412370, study PRJNA504923) | tailings metagenome | isolation source: Replicate 2 from Balatoc abandoned mine | place: Philippines: Itogon, Benguet | collected 2017-08-28 | reverse complement strand
GCTCACCCTCTGGTACGCCTGGAGCCTCGCCCGCGGCGCCAGCTTCGGATCACAGGCCCGCTCCTGCTCCTCCCCGCTGCCCGTCACCACCTGCTGCCCCTGCCCCTGGCCCTGCTTCTCCTCCCTCCGCCGCTCACCCTCCCGCTCCGCACACCGGTCCAGCAGCAGCGCCAGCCGCCCCCACGTGTCCCCGTGCGCCGCCAGCAGCCCCGGAACCAGCACGTGGCACGCCGACGCGTACTGCACGTGCTGCAGACACGACACGCACGCGCCCGGGAGCCCCAGCGGCGCCACCTCTGCCTGGGCGTCATCAGCTCCGCCTAGCTGCTGCTCCTCCTCGGGCTCCAGCCCCCTACCTCGACACGCGTGCACCCCCATATCTAGCACGCCCACCAGGGGCCGGAACCGCGCCGCCGCCGCCGCCACCGCGCCCGCCACCGCCACCGCCCGCGCCGCCTCCAGCCTGCCATACTGCCGCACGACATCGTCACTACCGCCGTCCTGCGGACCATCGCCACAGCCTCCGTTGTCGTTGGACGCATGGGGGGAGGAGGCCCGCTGCTGCGCGAGGGCATGCGCCATGCGGCTCCATAGCGGCAGGAAGGAGGCGCTTTCGGGGGTGGCGCCAGAGTTGCCCGCCTGTGGTGCATTCGGCGGCTGCGCCACTTGTACGTCGTCGTACTCGTCCGACCCGTGGCCGTCGTACAAGGATGACGAGGAGGACGCGGTTGATGAGCAGGGGGATGGCGAGGAGGACGGCAGGGGTGCGACCGAGCCGGGGGGCGGCGGCGCTGCGGGAAGCAGCTCGGCGCACTGCATGAGGTGCAGCGCCGCCGCCAGCCTGTACGACAGCTCAACGTCCGGCTCGTCCGTACGGCTGTCGTACGGCAGCTGGTAGCCGCCTTCGCCCTCGTCCCCCGCGGTGCTGCAGTACGTCTGTACGTCCGCCAGCCAGGCGAGCGCGCCGCCAGCGGTGCGGCTGTACGGCAGGGGATCGGTGGAGCCGCGGGTGTGTTGCCTGATAGCGCCGGTGCAGGGATGTGTCGACCTCTGGACCGAAGTGGCGGCGGAGTCGTTCGCTGGCCGCATGCCGTACGGCAAGCCGCCCTCCCAGCTGCCGTTGTCGTACCCACCGGTACCCCCGCCCCCGCAGGCAGGCTGCCGCTCCTGCGGCGGCGGCAACTGCCCAGGCCCCGCCGCCACCCCAGCCCCACTCCCACCGCCTGCATCCGCGATGCCTGCGCATTGCCCCAGGTACGGCATGGCACAGCCGCCTGCCGTACACCTGTCGTACAGCTGCCTGTCGGCGCAGTACAGTGCCGCCGCCACCACCTCTTGAGAGCCGGCCAACAGCACATCCTGGAGGGTGTTGGGCAGGTCGGCTACCTTGGCTGCCAGCCCCAGTGCGACCTCTTGGTCAGCTGGGAGCTGCTGCTGCTGCTGCTGCTGCTCCTCCTGTTGTTGCAGCCCGGTCCAGCCGTCACGCAAGCCCTCCACCACGCGCACCCACAAGCCCTTCTGCAGAAAGTGCCCCGCGTACAGCAGCGCGCCGCGCTTGTACGACGCCCTGGCAACGGCCCGCAGGTGGCTCATGCCGTACGGTACGGCACAGTAGGACAGGCCGGCGGGGGTGGAGGCGGCCGGGGAGGTGCCGTTGCTAGTGCTGCTGCTGCCCGGGGCAACCGCTGCTGCCACGGTCCTGTAGCTGTACGGCGCAATGTCGTACGGCGGAGTGTACGCCAGGGCTAGGTAGAGCAGCTCGGTCGAGATGGACAGCTGGTCGGTGCTCACGCCGCGGCTATGCGCCTGTGGTGTAACATAGCAATTGGTAAGAGCACTGGCGGTGAGGTAATTCCTAACACCTTGTAACTGCCCCGGCCCCCTCCCCACGAACTACTGAATCAGCATGCGTGAATCGGGTGCTTAAGACTCCTCTCTGCAGGCATGTAGGCAACTTGGCGCCCAGTTTGTCACTTGCCACAGGCAGTTGCCCCGCATGGCCGCGCTCCTACACTCCACGCAACGCCAAGCACCAACGACTAGGCATCGCAGAAGCAGCGCCTCAGTCCGGCTCCAACACTCCACGCAACGCAAGCACCAGAAACTAGCTAGAGCCTTTGCAGCAGCAGTCGCAGCAGCAGCAGCGCCTCCTCCCACCCCACCTGCTCCGCCAGCGCGACCAGGCTTGCCGCAAACAGGCAGTGTGGCGCCTGCACCATGTGTATTAACCCCACACACCCACAACCCCACCTGCTCCGCCAGCGCGACCAGGCTTGCCGCAAACAGCGCAGCGCAGGCGTAGGGGCACAGCTCCTGTGCGGCCGGCAACTCCAAGTCGTACACCAGGACCTCGAGCAGCTGCTGCCGGGTCGGCACGAGCCCCGCGCCGCCTGCCACCCCCTGCTGCTGCCCCTGCTGCTCCGGGTCGTCTGAATCCCCACCGTCTGACACGCCGCCGTCGTCCGCCACCTCCACCAGCAGCAACCTCAGTCCCGACAGCGCGGCCGCCAACACGCGGGCCACGGATGCATCCTGCGTGGTGCCATACACGGCGGGTGATAGCCATCAACCGGTAAGCAACGCAAGCCAACGGAATATCTCTACATATTAATATCTCAACATGTGCGGCTGCTTTCGTACATGCAGCAAGACTGTATGGTGAATCGGTCGCACCGGTACTCGTTTCCATGGCCTGTTGGGAACAGAGGCCACGCGCATGCCCTGCACTCACCCTCGCAGACGCCTCGAGAAGGCGCCCCCAGACGCCGTCTATCGCCCCACACCACAGCTCCTCCATCGCCTCAAGCACCTCCTGCCGCTGCTGCTGCTCCTCCTCCTGCCTCACGCCTGTACCGCCCACCGCCCCGCCAGCATGCACACCCTCCACACGCGACCCCGCTCCCGCCCCGCCCCCAGCGCCCCTTGGATCGGAGGAGGGGTCTCGGAGGAAATCCGGGGCGTAGTGCATCAGCGCGTTGAAGAGTGCAGCGGACCGCCTCCCCGGGTGGCTTAAACGTGTGATGATAAGGTATACGTCCTGCGGGGTTAAGAAGTAGGAGTGGGCGTGGGGCATTGTCAGTGACGCGGGACGCGCGAAGAAACCGTGTGTGGCCGTCACGTTGCCACGAGAACGCCACGAGAACTGGTTCCTGGACGCCATGAGGGACCGAGTCCAAGGAACGCTGGTTCCTGGACGCGATGAGGGACCGAGTCCAAGCGATGACTCTATTGAGGTGCAGCATCTGGCACTCGAGTGCAAAGGGCAGCGATTGGCGGCGCCTGGAGTGAGGGATATCAGTAACAAAGAAACGATAGCGGCGCTGCTCGTCCACACTCAGGCACGTGACACGTGGCATCCCGTGCTGCGGCCGCGCACCAACTGCTTTTGCACGCAGCCAACTACTAGCCAGAAAAATGAAAGCACACCGGCACTTGAAACCAGCCGTTAATCAACCGGAATAAGCATGACACACCTGGCAGGCTCGCTCCACATCCGACACGTGTACAGCGCCGAGGATGTCCACGCCCTGCACGATGTCCACAGCTCCGCCCTCCAGCACGCCGTACGGAGTCGTACGGACGATCTCGTACGGCTCCGCCAGCACCTGCCGTACGTGCGGCTGCAGGCTGGCGAGCGCCGCCATGCGGACGGCAAGCCGGGACGAGGGGAACGGTGACTCCGGGGCCGGGGGGGGCGGCGGCGCAAGCGGCGGGAGCCCTTTGGCGGCTGCTGTTGCTGCAGCAGGTCGGGGTTGTCCAGGTCCAGCTGCAGGGCTGTGCGCGGCGTCTGGGGCCTGTAGCGTGGCTCCGTCACGGCTCCAGGTGATGGCCAGGGGCTGTTTCAGAGCGGCGCCGCGGCGCATGAGGTCTGTCAGGGCGTGGGAGACCTCCCTTGCCACCTCGAGGGGCCGGGGTGGGGAAGGGGGCGCTTGGTGTGGGATGCGGGGGAGGTGCGGAGGCGGAGGCGGAAGGTGGGGTCGGTACGAGGAAGGGACGGGTGCTGGGCGTAGAGGAGGTGCGGGCTGGGGGAACAGGAGTTGGTCCTGGGGGGCCGTTCGATAGAGAGATGGGCAGTAAGAGGGACTTGGCGTCAGGTGAGGGAATGGGCATGCAAGGCGGGAACTGGGTACAGTAGGTGGGCCAGGGTATGCAGTAGCAGCACTGTAGATAAGCCCTCAGGGCGAAGGCAGAATCGTGCAGGCGGCGCCAGCAGCAGGGGCCGCAGCAGCAGTAGCAATAGCAGTAGCAGTAGCACGCAACAGGAGAGCATTTTGCGGCGGTTGGAATGACATGGCAGGCGCCAGTGTTACCGGGTTTTCGTCCCGCATAGAGCGATGGATATACGCAATGATGGTTCAGTACTGCGGGGGCAGTCACGTTGCGTTCTGCGGCGGCCTGTAACGCCGAGGCTGGTACCACACACACATAGTTTGCCTGTGTGCGCAAGACCAGCAGCTCACCTCTGCAAAGCAATGTGCGATCAAGTCATCTATACGATCGAGGCTCTCGTCCGAAAGGAATGCATCATCAATGTCCGCATCCTGCTGCTGCTGCAGTTGCTGCGGCGCCAACGGCAGCAGCCTCGGGGGCAGCGCTGCGATCCCTCTGACGTTTGGCATGGCTTGCTGCTGCGGGGGATACAGCACGTCCTGCACGGGCTCTGTTTCTGTCGACTCCTTGTCTCCGCGCACCAGCCATTGCAGGGGCTTGGGCACGTGAGGGGCAAGCGCGTAGGGGCCGGTTTCCGAGGGCCCCTGCCGCTGGTCGCGGGTGGCCTCCAGTAGGGCTGTGAGTCCCGGCCAACCTCCGACCATCGCCAAGCGCTGCAGCGCGCGCTTGCGTGGCCGCCCACCGCTGTCCGACGACCCGTTTTGGGTTCCATCTGTAGCACGTGCAGCCTGCTCTACCGACGCCTGCACAAAGCTCCCGGCATCGTGCCGGCGAGGCGGTCCTGCGCTGGAGCTGTAGCCAGACGCAGCATTGTCCAATGCAGCAGCATCGTCATCGACCTGGGACTGTTGGAGGTGTCGCCGCCGTGCGCTTTGCAGCGCCTGGAAGTTTGCCAACACCATTGGCAAAACACCTTTGGACGCCAAGCTGGACCCATCACTCCATCATGAGCTACAAAATGTAAGTGTGTCTTTTGTGCGTGCCTTTCGCATTGTATGCGTTAGAATGGCATGCGAGGCAAGCCCGGGCGCACTGCCCTGCCAACGTGACTAGCGTGGCGCTGTCGCACAGGATGTAAACGTGCGTAGATGCATTTATTTCATGTTTACTTGTAGTGAAGAGTTGCACACACGTGGTGATCCAAGGCACCGTGACTTTCACGGATTGTGACTTTGTACCGATGCGCCTGGTTAGGACAAAACCATCCATTTGGGTCGCTACGCTACCCTTTTTCTTGCCAACTGTTCCTCTTTCCGATTGCCTCGAGCTTTCTTCCTCCCATCGCGCCGGTGCAACCTTGTGTGGCGACCTGACGCGAACTGGTCAGGGGTCTCCCCTGCAATGTCTGCTTGTGCTGTGATGCCTTGCGCTGTGATGCCTTTCATACAGCCACCTTAGAGTTTCAAAGATCCCGGCTATGGTAGGTCTCTGTGTTCCGTACTCAGGTATACTCCTCGTACCGTACGTGTGTTAGCTACCACCCGGTCCGCCAGGTGTTGGTCCCTCCAAGTACGGCAGCCCACCTGGTTTGTCTTTTGGGAGCTGGAGCCTGTCCGCACGTTCGCCCAGATGCGAGGCCCCTCGGCGCGGTGGGTTATGTGTACATGCGCGTACACGCGGACCGAAAGTAGTCCCTATAACCGTTATCAGGGGCAGGGGCCAAGCAGGGGAGACCCCTGGGGCCAAGGGTCTGCAAGGGTACAATCTGAGCAAGGGGACTCCGCGACGTGGTTGATCAGGTTGTGTAGCATGCTGACAGGGCTGAAAACAGACGAATATAATGAAAAATGAAAGTCAGAATGTGCCGTGGCGATCCCAAATTGAGGCCAGGGATTGCCTAGGTGCACCGATTGCACGAAGGGACAGGACACACCCATCGACCTGTCCACTTGGATCGTTGCAGTCCACTTGGATCGTCTCCTGCATGCAAACCTTTAAACCAATGACCATTTGAAAGTAATGGCTTTATGCATGTTGTAATCCCTTGCGACTGTGCCTTGGCGCTCACGCCGGGCGATGCCTCAGGGCTTTGCCTGGAATGCCGATCTGAGGCATGCATTACAATGCATATACAACCAAAGTATGCTCGTTGCATAAAGCTCGCCCTGGGGTAGTGGGTCCCGGTTGTGTCCGAAGGTGTTTTGCCAATGGTGTTGGCAAACTTCCAGGCGCTGCAAAGCGCACGGCGGCGACAACTTCTAAAATCGCAGATTGATAGCGGCAGTGCTGCATTGGACAATGCTGCGCCTGGCTCCAGCTCCGGCGCAGGGCGGGCTCGCCGGCACGATTCCGAAAGCACGGTGCAGGCGCCGGTAGAGCAGGCCTCACGCGCTACAAATAAAGCCCCTAATGGAATATCAGGCAGCGGTGGGCAGGCGCGCATTCGCGCGCTTCAGCGTTTGAAAATGGTTGGAGGTTCGGCGGGGCTCGCAGCTGTGCTGGAAGGCAGAGACCGGCGGCAGAAGCCCTTGCCAACCGGCCCCTACGCGCTTGCACCTCACGTGCCCAAGCCCCTGCAATGGCTGGTGCGAGGAGACAAGGAACCCACAGAAGCAGAAGCAGCTGCGGAGCCCGTGCAATACGTGTTGTATCCCCCACCGCAGCAAGCCATGTCCAGCATCAACGGGATCGCGGGGCTGCCCCCCAGGCCGCCACTGCCGCCGCTGCCACCGCTGCCACCACCGCTGCGGCTGCACCATGGTCAGCAGCAGACTGACGACGACGCATTCTCTCTGGACGGAAGCTACAGTTCTCTAGATGAGTTCTTCGCACGTAACTTCGCAGAGGTGAGCTACCGTGCCTGGTGCACACGAAAAAGGCTGCATGTGCAGCGTCGGCCTTGATGCGTTGGGGCCGCAACACCCGACTGTGCCATTATCAAGAAGGATGCCTGCTTTGCCCCATCGCTTCTTGCGTTGTAACAACAAGCCGTGATGCGTCTCATAATGCTGTCGCCGTCGCCACCGCTGCCCGCAAGCATTCCCCCAGCCCGCCACTACCTTCCTGGTCCCCTCGCTCCTCTCTCCCCCCAGCCAACTGCAGCGTCTACCTTCCCGCCATGCCCCCAACGCCCCTCCCTACATCCGTCCGTCCCCAGGATCAACTCCTGTTCCCCCAGCCCACGCCTTTGCTCCCCACGCCGCCCTTCGCCTCCACGTCCCGACCCCACCTTCCGCCGCCGCACCTGCCCCAAACTCCAGCACCCCCTCCGCCACCCCGGCCCCTCGAGGTGGCACGGGAAATCTCGCACGCCCTGACCGACCTCATGCGACGCGGCGCCGCTCCGAAACAGCCCCTGGCCATCACCTGGAGCCGTGACGGAGCCACGCTGCAAGCCCCGGACGGCAAACACAGCCCTGCAACACAGCCACCTCGAGCGGCTGTAGCAACGGCAGCAAAAGGGCTCCCGCCGCTTGCGCCGCCGCCTCCCCCGGCCCCGGAGTCGCAGCTCCCCTCGTCCCGGCTTGCAGTCCGCATGGCGGCGCTCGCCAGCTTGCAGCCGTACGTACGGCAGGTGCTGGCCGAACCGTACGAGATCGTCCGTACGATGCCGTACGGCGTGCTGGAGCGGCGGGCTTCGGCCGTCGTGCACACGGCGGACACGTACGGCACTGTACACGTGTCGGAGGTGGAGCAAGCCTGCCAGGTGTGTTGCATTTGTTCCCCTGGTCATCAAGTCCAGGTGTGTTTTGCCCTTGTCGAACACCGGTTAGCGCGCACGGAAAGGCCTGCCACAAACTGGATAGACTGGGCAATTTGGCTTCGTCTCCTCGTGCCAGGTGGGGTCTTGATTGCCCTAATACACTCGCGAGCGGCAGCTGCTGTACCCCATAACGCACCTTGGCGTCGCCAACTCCCTTTTCCTTGCGCCCTGTAAACCGCAACCCCCAACCCGCAACCCGCAGGACGTCTACCTGGTGGTCACCCGGGTGAGGGACCCGGGGCGACGGTCTGGTCTGCTCTTCAACGCGCTGCAGCACTACGCACCCGCCTTCCTCCAGGCGTCCTCCTCCGTACCACGGGACCGGGGCGCCGGGAGCAGGGTCGCAGACACGGGGTCGCTGGCTGCTGTGGTGGCGGTGGCGGTGGCGGTGGAGGGCGGAGGTCCGCCCGCGAGCGGGGCGGCGGGCGGGGCAGGGGCGGGGCAGGAGGTGGTGCTTGAGGCGATGGAGGAGCTGTGGTCTGAGGCCAAGGACGGCGCATGGGCGCGGCTGCTGGATGCCTCTGGGAGGGTGGGTTCGGGTCTTGCGCTTGGTGTCTGCTCCCTGAACTGGTTCCCATTCTGTCCAACAAGGAAGAAAGCTAAAGCGCGAACCGCATCCTGGCCGGACCATACATGATGGGGGCGAAACCCGAGGGCTTACTCTCATGGGTGGTTAGCTAGTGATGTACGCCGCCGACACGGTCCCGCCGGGGTACCAACACAACATACAACATACGTACTGTGGCTGTTGCTGACGCTCTTGCCTTACTCGCCGTGCTGTGTACCGAGCAGGATGCATCCGCGGCTCGCGTGTTGGCGGCTGCGCTGTCGGGGCTGAGGCTGCTGGTCGCCGAAGCGGTGGACGATGATGGTTCCGGAGGCTGCAAGGATAGCGATTCTGGGGACTCGGACGACTCGGAGCAGCAGCAGCAGCAGCAGCAGCAGGGGCAGCAGGGGCAGCAGCGGCAGCATGAGGGGCAGGAGCCCGGTGCGGCACACATCGCGGCGCGCCCGCAGACACGGCAGCAGCTGCTGCGGGTTCTAGTGCGCAGTTTCGAATCGCCTGGCACGAAGGAGCTGTGCCCTTACGCCTGCGCTGCCATGTTTGCGGCAAGCCTGGTGCTTCTGGCGGAGCAGGTGGGGGGCGAGAGGAGGCATGAGGGATCCCTGTCAGCCCGCGCGGCTGCTGTGAAGGCTATGACTTGCCGTTGGTGCATGGCGTGTGCGTTCGAGCAAAGCCAGGGAGTTAACGCAGAGCACTGCAGTTTAGAGCCGATCTCCTTTCTTGTGTTGCAGCTTTTAGGCACTGTACAGTCATGTAAAAGCATAACTGCACCGTGCGTTCGGTAACGGCATGGCTTGGATTTAGACTGGTTAATATGCACCGTGCATACCCACGGAAATACAGGCGAGGGCAGTTACGATGTGCTGTAAGGACATCACCGTCACTGCGTGCTAAGTTTCATGCGGCCATGTTACTCCACAGGCGCACCACCACGTCTCGAGCAGCAACCCGCTGCCCGTCCCGATGGACCTGCTGTACCTGGCCCTGTCGTACGCCCCACCGTACGACATTGCGCCGTACAGCTACAGGACCGTGGCCGCAGCGGCGGCACCTGGCAGAAGGACCAGCAGCAGCAGCAGCAGCAGCAGCGACGAAAGCAGCTCCCCAGCCGCCGCCAACGCCGTCGGCCTGTCGTACTGTGCCGTACCGTACGGCATGAGTCATCTGCGCTCCGTAGCCAGGGCGTCGTACAAGCGTGACGCGCTGCTGCTCGCGGGGTACTGGCTGCAGCAGGGCTTGTGGGTGGGGGTGGTGGAGGGACTGATGGGCGGCTGGGCCCGGCCGCAACAACAACAGCAGCAGCAGCAGGAGGCTGAGGGGCTCGGAGTCGTGCCGGGGCCGGCGGCCACGGCAGCCGACCTGCCGGCGGGCCTCCGGGAACGGCTGCTGTGCGACAGCCAAAATGCGGTGGCGGCAGCACTGTACTGCGCCGACAGGAAGCTGTACGACAGGTGTACGGCAGGCGGCTGCGCCGTGCCGTACCTGCGGCATGGCGCAGGCGCCGCGGCTGCAGGCGGTGGGAGTGGGGCTGGGGTGGCGGCAGGGCCAGGGCCGTTGCCGCCTCCGCAGGAGCGGCAGCCTACCTGCCGGGGTGGCGCAATCGGTGGGTACGACAACGGCAGCTGGGAGGGCGGCTTGCCGTACGGCATGCGGCCAGCGAACGACTCCGCCGCCACTTCGGTCCAGAGGTCGACACATCCCTGCACCGGCGCTATCAGGCAACACACCCGCGGCTCCACCGATCCCCTGCCGTACAGCCGCACCGCTGGCGGCGCGCTCGCCTGGCTGGCGGACGTACAGACGTACTGCAGCACCGCGGGGGACGAGGGCGAAGGCGGCTACCAGCTGCCGTACGACAGCCGTACGGACGAGCCGGACGTTGAGCTGTCGTACAGGCTGGCGGCGGCGCTGCACCTCATGCAGTGCGCCGAGCTGCTGCCGGAAGCGGTGCCGCCCCCCGGCTCGGTCGCACCCCTGCCGTCCTCCTCGCCATCCCCTTGCTCACCAACCGCGTCCTCCTCTTCCTCCCTGTACGATGGCTGTGGGTCCGACCAGTACGACGACGTACACGCGGCGGAGCCGCCGGGAGCATCGCGCGTGGCCATTCCCGCCGCTGCCCCCGACTGCAACGTCGTCAGCATCTCCTTCCTGCCGCTATGGTGCCACATTGCGCACGCCCTTGCGGAACAGCGGTGCCCCTCCCCCCATGCGTCCAACGACAACGGAGGCTGCGGCGGCGGTCCGCAGGACGGCGGTAGTGACGATGTCGTGCGGCAGTATGGCAGGCTGGAGGCGGCGCGGGCGGTGGCGGTGGCGGGCGCGGTGGCGGCGGCGGCGGCGCGGTTCCGGCCCCTGGTGGGCGTGCTAGATATGGGGGTGCACGCGTGTCGAGGTAGGGGGCTGGAGGCGGAGGAGGAGCAGCAGCCTGGCGGAGCTGATGACGCACAGGCAGATGTGGCGCCGCCGGGGCTCCCGGCCGCGTGCATGTCGTGCCTGCAGCACGTGCAGTACGCGTCGGCGTGCCACGTGTTGGTTCCGGGGCTGCTGGCGGCGCACGGGGACACGTGGGGCCGGCTGGCGCTGCTGCTGGACCGGTGTGCGGACAGGGAGGATGAGCGGCGGAGGGAGGAGAAGCAGGGCCAGGGGCAGGGGCAGCAGGTGGTGGCGGGCAGCGGGGAGGAGCAGGAGCGGGTCTGTGATCCGAAGCTGGCGCCGCGGGCGAGGCTCCAGGCGTACCAGAGGGTGAGCGGGGTAGGGTTGTGGTTGCTTGGGACGGTGCAAGGGTCGTGGGTTGTGTGTTGCACGGGTTGCAAGGGCCGGCGTCTGGCATGGAGCAGCTAGTTCGTGCGCAGAGGGGCGAGTCCTTGCGCCTGGGGGCACTGCAGCTTCTCGACCTGTCCTGAGGTTGGCTGGCGGCAAGGTGCCCTTTGTGCATCGCTTAAGGCGCTGTGCTGCGTTTCGTTTGACAAGATACCGTGCTGATACGGTCGTCCCATGCCCTGCTCCCGCAGATGGCTGGTGACGCCATCACAGGCCTCGCCATCTGGGCGTGCTGCGAGGCCTCCCAGCAGCAGGAGGAGGAGCAGCAGCAGCGAGGACAGCAGCAGCAGCAGCAGCAGGAGGAGGAGGAGGAGGAGGAGCCGGCAGTGAAGACAGGCGCGCGCAGTAGCGGGGCTGAAAGCGGTGCTGAGAGGCAGGATGAGCAGGAGCGGGAACAGCAAGAGTTGCTGCATCGCACACACCCTCCCAGCCTGGCGGCCTGTGTCGCGGCAGGTGTGGCTTACCGTGTGTATTACAACAGGCTGCTGCTGCAGCAGCAGCTGCAGGAGCAGTTAGGGGGCCTGGCGCAGGTGAGGACGAGGCGAAACATCGCCCAATAGGAGGTCTCCTTTCCTCGTGTGCCGTAGTGTCCTCCTCGTAAGGAGACGGTATGCCGCAGGTGAGGAGACGGTGTAACTACTGGCCAGTTTGGGTCTCCTTTCCTCTCGCATTTCGGTGTCTGGAAAGGCACAAAGGCCTTGCGGGTCGTTGTTCGTTAGCAAAGCAGAGGGTAGCGATCACTGGAGGGGTGCCATGTGCGAAGCGCTCGGCTGCGACGCATGAGGTAAAACTGGTTACTCCCTGCCGCCACGTATGCTTCTCTGCACGCGCAGGCCGAGCCAGGGGCAGGGGATGGCACGACAGCTACCACGGCGCCGCCCTGTGGCATGTCCTCCAGCGACACCGCAACAGCAGCGGCTGCAGCTGCGGTAGAAGAAGCCAACACCGGGACCCTGGCCGAGCACCGCGAGCCACACCCGACGGCACCACCTGAACAGCAGCTGCAGCCGCCGCCGCCGCCGTACCACAGCTGCCTGCCCGGCCTCCTCCGTACCGTACAGCTCCTGGACGTGGTCGACGTGCTGGGACGGGTGCAGCCCCAACTGCTAACCGCCTACCCGCCCAACCGCAGCCCGCACTACGAGGACCTGCCCCTGCCCGTCGTACCGCCCGCCCGGCCGCCAGCCGCCACAGCCGCCCCCCGGCAGTACCGCTCAGTCAACGGCGGCGGCGGTGCTGCCTTCGCACCGCCCACGTGGTACGACAGAGACGCCGCGCTGTCGTACGTACGGGAGGTGGAGGGCGCGGTGGCGGGCGGTGCTGGGCCGGCGGGCCCGCAGCTGTCGGAGCTGTGGTGGGCCGGCAACACGGGTGGGCTGTACGCCCTCCTGTCCGACCCCCGCCTGCAGTGGCGGGCCCCTGACCCATGGGTCGCTGGGGACGCCGCCACCGACCCGTGGGACGGCAACGGCGCCTGGAGCGTCACAAAGCACGGCCTTGCCGCGCCCATGAGCGTCCGAGACCCCGCCAGTGGTGTGCGTCCGCGTCCGCGTACGGGATGGGGTGGGGCAGCAGCAGCGGGTATGGCGGCGGCCGCCCACATCGAGCAGCGGGGCCGGGGCAGGGGCAGGGGTCCCGGCGCGCAGCAGCTGTGGGCGGCGCGGCAGCTGCAGCAGGTGCTCCGGGTGTGGGTTAACGACCCGCCGCTCGCGGGTGCGCTGGCGTGGGCGCTGTGGAACCGCATGACGCTGCACGCTGAGAGCACAGGGGCTGGTGCCGGGGAGGGCTTGGCGGGGGCTGTTGAGTTGGACCCGGTGCCGGTGGTGGAGGCGGCGGCGATGGCCCTGGCGCTGTCATCGGAGGGGAGGCAGCAGCCGACGCGGGCGCGGTGCCCGGAGGCGCTGCGGTGGGACGTGCCAGGGGAGGAGCCCCGCAGGTGGGCCTTGAGTGGAGCACCCGCGGGGCCGGGCGCTGCAGGGGGCATGCTGCAGGGGCACGAGGACGAGCGGGGAGACTTGGGGAGTGGCAGCCTGGGCAGTGTAGTTGCTATGCCGGGGGAGCTGCTTCTAGGTTTGGAGGAGGAGGAGGAGGAGGACGGTGGCATGTGGGAGGGGATTGGGGGCTCCCTTGGTGGCCTCGGGGGACTGTACGGAGGGGGTGGCGGAAGGTACCTGGGGGAGGGGCAGGGCGCCGGAGCGCTGGGGCAGCTGGCGTACGGTAGGGGTAGGGGAGAGCGGTTGGAGGGTAGCAGCGGCAGCAGTGACAGCAGCAGCGAGAGTGACAGGGAGCGGGATGGGGACGGGGGAGGGGGAGGCGCGGGGAGTGTGGGAAGGCGCGGGCTCGGTGCAGTGCGGACGCGGGGCGGGGGCACTGGGCGGCGGCTGTGGGGCGGCAGCAGCGACGGGACAGGTGGCAGCAGCAGCGGCGAGGAAGAGGCGGACGAGGAGGAGGGAGGGCAGCACACGCCGACGTACCGCCCCGGCGGCATGGGCGCAGGTGGCGGCGTGGGCGGGGGCGGTGGTAGGCTGTGTAGGGGTGTCGACGTGGCGTCAACTTGGGGAAGGGGCATGGGGGGCCTGCGGGGCAAGCTGCCCGCCCCCGCTCCCGTTTCCGCGCCCTCGGCACCCTCCCTCCCGCCACCACCGCCGCCACCGCCGCCGCCGCCACCCGCAGTTCCCCCAACCGCCGCCGCGCGCCGCCGTCGCCTTAGCAGCAGCATCGGCGAAGGCCCCAGCGGCGGCACCGCCACCTGCCTTGTCTTTCTGCCGCCATTCCACGCATCGCGCCGTACGCAGGCACCAGCAGCAACAGGCGGGTACCTGCCACAGTACAGCATGCCCCCCAAGTACGCCGAGTGTGGCAGGAGGCTGGTGGAGGAGGCGGAGGGGGAGGCGGGGCCCTGGGGCGGCGGCCACGGCGGCTCACGGGGGCAGTGGGGACGGCTGTCTCGGCTGCACGGACTGCCTGTGTCGGTGCAGGATGTGGTGGAGGCTGGGCTGGGCAGGGTGTGGAGCTGTGCGGCGGGGGAGGACAGCCGGGTGCCGCTGGAGCGGGTGAGTTAAGACACATACATGTTGCAACATTGTGTGCAGGTAACATAATTGTTGTTTATATACATGCCACTGGAGCGGGTAAGCGTTGGAATGCCAGCAGCAGTTGTCCAGTCCATGAACGCAGGGATTGGCTGGGCTCACCGCTGAGCAAACTGGCCGTCCGACCTGCTGCATCACCCTGTGAACAGCAAGACCCTAAGCCACGCTTGCTGTAGCAGAGCGTGCCGGTATGCCTGTGTTGCCTCCCTGGCTGCCTTGCCTGTTGGACATCGTATCCCTTACCCACATGTGCTCCGCCCTCCTCGTTTGCGGCCTTTCGACTGCCTGCCTGCCCATAAGCCTGTGTGATAAGCCACACCTGCCCTCTTGCTGCCCGCAGCTGTCAGCCGTTGCCGCCGGCGCCGGTTCGATTGTGCTGTTCCTTGCCGCGCTCAGCATGGGAGAGCAGGTGGGTGGTGGGTTACCTTGGCTGCTGCATGGGGGCAGCGGGTGGGTCGGATTGCCGTACTCGTAAAGGTGTTGTGGGCAGGGCGATGTTGCTGTGGTTGTTGCCCTTTCCCTGTCCGCCTGCCGCGTTCCTCGTGCCACACCCCCATTTGCGCCGGCAGGCTTGGAGCAACGTCAGTAGTGGCAATGGCGCCCCTTGCCTTCGCCCAACGGTGCCCTGTTGCGATTGCTCGGTGCTGCTCCGCTGTCCTCCTCCCTCCATGCAGGCCCGCGGCCAGGCGGCGGTCGCCCTCAACGTGTCCGCCCGGCGTGCGGTGGCGGGCAGCGGTCGGCCCGCGTTTCTGCCCCACTGCAGTGGCAGCCTGGCGGCCGAGGTGCTGCCGTGGGTTAGCCCCGACCAGGTGAGGCCACGACCACGAGTGTGTCTTAGGGTGTCCTAGCCCCTGCGGCGGCGGAGGTGCTGCAGGGCGTCAGCCAACACCAGGTGGGGCCACGACCCACGAACAAGCCCGAGGAGGCATTTCGTTCATGGGATGGGACATGTGCCCATCTTCCCTCCGAACGTAGTTTGCGTGGCGTTCCTTCGCTGGCTTGCTAGGAACACGACACCGCTTAGTGTGTGTCTCAGACCCTGCCCCGCTCCACAGCCCCAACTGCTGTACCGCCTCCCCACCCTGCCCCCCATGTCCGCCCCGCCCGTTCCCCCTGCCCATCCCCGCAGCCCGTGCTCCCGCCCGCCGACGCCACCCATGCCGTGGTGGGCCTGGAGCTGTACGGCCGCGCCCTGCCGTACGACCTGTACGACAACAAGCAGTATGGGTACGACTGGAGGAAGGTGGAGCGGCGGCCGCTGGTGCTCACCGACCGGACAAAGTGAGTGGGGCCGCTGCACACCCTGCCTTGCATATTGCACAGCGGGCGACGTGCAACGGTAGCTGCTCTGCGCCCGGCAACTGAACCTACCACACGTCGCTTCTCCCTCCTTTGCTTGCCCCCAATCGACGCCTTCCTTCCGCCCTGCGATTCGCATGAACCTAACAGCCTATACACCATGACTTGCGCAAGACGTCGTCACCACAAATGACTTGCGCAGCACTGCACTGATTCGGATTGCTGCCGCGCGACCAACGTTTTGCTATCGCTTGCTTACCCTGTGCCTTTCACTCGCCCCCAGGCTTCCCGCGGTGCTGTCCGCCGCCCGAACCCGCCTGGTCTTGGAGCGGCAGTGCGGGCTGCTGCTGCGGGGCGAGGGCGTGTGGGGCGTGGAGGCAGCAGTGCTGGCGGCTGCGGCGCTGAGGGAGGCAATGCAGCAGCAGGGCCGGGACTGCTGCTGCTGTGTGCGGGAGGTAGCCTTCAACGAGAGCGCACCGATGATGGAAGGGGCCGGCGACATGGGAGGGGAGGGGGAGAGGGAGGAGCGGGAGGTGGGTTTTGGGGCCCTGGCGGCGCGGGGGCGCAAGGGCAAGGGCCGCGGGGAGGGGGAGGTGATGACGGTTGGGAAAACGGTTAGGATGCTGAAGGACGGGCTGGCGGTTGCGTACGGGAAGGGGATGGGGAGGGAGGGCGAGGGGGAGGAGGGGCACATGCATGCGATGTATGCGAAGATTGCGGTAGGCCTCATGCACCCAGGCCTGGAGGAGGGCGGGGTAGGGGGAACGGGCGGGTACAACTTCGTGCCCACGGTTGCGCTGACGGTCCTGGAGTGCGAGCCGGGCAACCCGGGGCGGCTGGTGCTGCCGGGCGGGGGCAGGCTGGAGGGGCCGGGGGCGGCAGGGGCGGAGGGGAGGAAGGCGGCGGGCGGTGGGGGTGGTAAGGCGGGTGCGGTGGGGCCGATCGGCAGGGGCGGGAAGGGGGGCAAGCCGAAGCGGAAGTAGATGGCGGGCCTGGCAAGTGCGTTGGGAGTGTAAGATACTATGGAAAGCTAGTACCAGCGCGGTGTCGTAGTGGACTAGGGACTGGGATTTGTTTGCAACCGGAAAGCGGGGTTGAGGTGGGTTCGCACTATTGCACACCCGTGTGCAGGGGGTTGTGGTGGGTGTGCCTGTGTACCGTACCATTCTAGCAGAGTAGTTGGCAATGTGTACGGCTAGAGGCAAAGCACGGAAGCGGTCGGTATTGGCAACTAAGTCATGAACCGTATACCGTACAATGCGTTTCTGGAATGTGCTCATCCCGGAACGAAAAAATGGGACCCTTGCCTACTTACGATGAGACCCAGGCGCCTTGCACGTACGGTACTGTTGAGGTTGTACACGGGCTGAGCACAGCGAAACCGTGTACTATCTACAGTGTGGACAAGGGCCGGAGGGATCGGGCGAACTCCTGAGTACGGTATGATCTCCCTACCCGCCTGTAACAGTAAGGGTGTACGACAGGGGAAGTCCGGGGTCCCCTGATGTATCATTTCTGTCGAGCTGGAAAAGCGTATCTCGAGATGTCTTTCACAACTCTCTTGTGCACGTGCCAAGTATGCCCAACTGAAACGCCCAAACCGTTGAGCTACTGTAACAACAGTTTGTGCCCAGGCCCCAACCCGTCCGTAACGTAACTGCCTGTGGAGTGTGCGGCTGGGTGCTGAAGGCGTTGCTTTGTATGAATGCAGAATTACCATTCGTATGCCCTGGTTTTATGTGTGGAGACCCTTGAGCCCCCGGCTCGTACACGGGTCGTTGCACTTGCGGAGGGGAGAACCCTCGCCGTGTAACACTGACTGACTGTGTGCGGCTCAGCCCATTTTTCCAGCTTTTCCAAAGCTGACACTAGGGTTGGCACGGGCCCGAGACCGAGAATTCTAGGTAGAACAATTCTAGGCTAGAATCTAGCCTAGAACCTAGAAGACCCCAGAAGTCGTTCTAGGC
>VFQN01004720.1_pt1 | contig 17624 bp, 5 predicted proteins | sample 3512371 | NCBI WGS metagenome assembly VFQN01 (sample SAMN10412370, study PRJNA504923) | tailings metagenome | isolation source: Replicate 2 from Balatoc abandoned mine | place: Philippines: Itogon, Benguet | collected 2017-08-28 | reverse complement strand
TGAGATATGTCAGTAAAATTAGAAACTGAAAGATTGATTCTTCGAGAGCTTACATTGGATGATGTTCACTATATGTTTGAACTTGATTCCAATGAGCAAGTGCAACAATATTGTGAGAAATATCCTCTAACGTCGCCAGACCAATCTCGTGAAGTTATTGAAAGGATTTGCAAGCAATACAAAGAGAATGGGATCGGGCGATGGATAGTGTTTATTAAAGAAACAAAAGAGTTTATTGGCTGGGCAGGTTTGAAGATTGAATCGGATGTCAACGGACATGAACGTTTTGTGGATTTGGGGTTTAGAATTCTCCCTCAATATTGGAATCGTGGATACATGACTGAGGCAGCCAGAGCTCTAGTGGAATACGGGTTTAATACCATGAAGTATGATAAGATCTGTGCGTGGATTCTCTCCGATAACCCAGGAAGCATAAGAGTTGTAGAGAAAGCCGGGTTAAAACGAATTTCTACCTTTGTTTATGAAGACGAAGAGAATGAGTGGTATGAAATCACAAGAGAGGAATATCTCTCAAGTATATAACATAATAGGTTTAGATGAGACTTTTATAGCATAGCAAATAAATAGAGGAAACTAAAGTACATCATATCAGAACAAAAAAGAAGCGCATAAAGCCATCAATAAGTTCATAAATAATAACAAAGGCAGAATAGAAAGAATCGGAACTTGTTGTGTCAATTCATGAAGCTTATGTGAATAAAAGATCCGTCATGACGAATAATAAGTAAAATACGCAGGGAAAGGTAAAACCTTCAATCAAATTCGTATCGATAATGGAATCATTATCTTCGATGATTCAATTTGCTTCCATTCTCTAGGTCAAGATCTCGGGCATTTTCGTAATTCACCAATTGCTCGTCTCTTTCGTCCTTCTTAACGTATTTCAGCGATTCTTCTGGTATCACTTGTACCTTGGCATGATGCCAGTTATTCGCCGTCTTATCATAAAGAGGAAGGAAGCGATTCACTGACTCGTCGTAGTCGAAGTCAATGGTGCCATGAGGATAAAAGAGCTTCAATAGGAGTTGAATGATGATCACGGTTACTGACCAAGCACCGCTGGAATCTGCAATCGCTGTACCTATTACGCTAATGAAGCTCGGATACACATCTCTGGTACAAGAGAAGGGTGGATTATCACTATACTCAGACGTGCAAACCTTCGAGAAAGAAGCAGAGCAATAGGACGACACGAATCCTTCCTGCATCGTCTCCACTGCAGGACATGTCAATATCTTTTTGTACTCCGTCTCTGAGTTCAAATAACCCTGACAGCTTTTTGGCACGTTGTAGATCGCATTCTTCTGATAGAAGAGTCTATATCATGGGAAACATGTCAGACATATAACAAAACTCCTTATTACTACTTACCCATTCTTTTGTCCACACGAAGAAGCAAAACTCCCACTAGTTTCCTTGTGTACACTATAGTCAGAGTAGTTTCCATTACAAATCTGATAGGAAAAAGCTAATTGAATCGAGTCTGTCACAAAGTGCGACGTCTGACTCACTAACGAGTAGTCTGACTTGAAAGAGCGTTGTGTGATGTCATAGTAAGTCTGATTGCCACTAGACGGAAAGTAGATATAGTTGCTACTTGCCCGGAGTGCATAGTCTCCGGGGAAGTAGCCCATGTTTGAAACGCTAGAGATATTGCGATTCTGATTTCGAGAATTCGTCATATCAGCAAGAAGAAGATTGTTAAAGTCATTAACAGCAGTAAAGACCATGTAATTACCCATCCGAAACACTTGTCCTACACGATTGACTTTGGCAGAAGTCGCTTCATTCTTGTTGTTCAAGTATTGTATTGAAGAAACATTCGCATTAATATTAACAGCACTCATCGTGTCAGGATCGATCTGATAGAAATTAAATCCATAGGGTTTGTTGTTCAGCACCGTGCCACTACACATTGCGTATAATTTTCCATCAGTTCCATAGGTCAAGAAATGAGATGATGTTCCTGCATTATCGATGGTAGAGCTTGTGCTGGGACAATCGAAGGGTCCTCCTCTCTGCTGCTGTGTGGTTTGCGTGTCATACGCATAGAGATAACCCCTGAAATTTTCTATGGTCCACGTAAATAATTTCTTATTGCCATAAGTAAATCCGTACACATTGGCTGATCCTACGGTTGACAGAGGCTTTGGGCTCGATGAGTTACGATCGATTGAATAAAGAAAGGATCTCGATGATGAAGTAGAATCAGCTTGAACCACATAAACTGTACTGTCTCCATCTGTGATAAATGGTGTAAGGGAGGTGGCGTAGTTAGTAGGAAAGCTGCCAGCAAATACTGCTTCTCCACTAGAGTTCATGAAGAAATATTGATCGCTGAACTTCGTCGTTGCGCTTGGATACGTTGGAAACTGAAGTGTTAACTCTGATGTTCGAAGGTCGAACTCCTCCTCTGAACCTTTACACAGTCTATAATTCTCCGCTAAGATCAGATCCAAACAATCTGATGACTCTGTTCCATAGCCTCGCATCGTCAGCAGATAATCCTTCCGAAAGTCGTCAGAACACAGGTTATAGCCTTGAGGTCCCAACGCTGTCGTACATTCACTATAATCGTATCGAGCACTGCTAAATGCTGCGATTTCACTTGTAGTGTCGTCGTAATCCTGAGTGTCTGAGCGAGGAGAGAGCACTGTACAGGTATAGTCAGACCCCAACACCTCGAAACTCACCACTGTCTCAGTTGTTGCGGTCGTTGCCGTGTAATAGTAAGCCACGACGAACACGCCGATTGCGATGAGCACTTCCAGTAACACACAGAGTCTCAGAACAGTCGGAGGAGCCCTGAGAACAACAGCCTTATAATAGGTGAGTCTGTAGGTTCCAAGGATAGGAAGATAGTTAAAAGGGTTCCAAAATCTCATTTTAACAATAAAAGTGGTTTCCAATCAGATCACAAGTCTCAATCAAGTCTTTGTGAGCGAACAAAGCACCAAAGAGAAACGGCCATTTTCACGGAATCCCCGCAAATTACACCGGTCAATTCAAAATACCGATAAATTACGACCGGAAATTAGGAATGCGGCATTTGGGAATAGCGGCACATCGGTTTCAAAAGAAGAAAGAGAAGAAGAGAAGAAGATGAAGTCTCGAGCTAATGCATCAAACATAAAGATCAGAGATCGAAGAAAGCTTATTGAAGGGGGTCTTGGATCTAGCTCTCATAATATGCCGAGTCACAACATTCCAGGAGGGAAAGGGGTAAGAGATTCTTGACTTATTACCTGTATCATATATTTAATATTGCCATAAAATCTTCGAATGTGTTAGGGACAACAGGGGCAACGAAAAGATAGTGTTTTGCATAAGAATTTCTATGATGGTAGGTGATTTTGATACGGACAGTTTTCGTCTGATTTCTGATCTTATTTTATAATTCACAGCCTTCCAAGACGATTTCGATGACGATGATCTCAAATAAATGCCCACAAGGATCCTACCTATTGTTCCTTGCACTATTTGGTCTTGATTGGAAAGAGTGCTTGTATGAAGGGTTTATTCTTTTTGTTCTGAGGAATAAATTACATCAATAATAATAGCTATTTTTGTAAATAAGAGGATATACACCATCTTCAAACATTATAGTCAAAGAAGAATAATAAATTTAACATTTACATTAACTTTCTCTGCGAGAATTTTAATTCAAATGAACTCAAAAAAACTATGACAGAGCAAAACCGCATGACAGAGAAGAAAGCGAAATCCCTCGCAGACACTATATTATTGTCAGAATGTGGTCGTAAGAATTAAGATAAGCAGCTTCATCGCAGGGAACTCCAGTAAAGTTCAAAACACCTCGACCATGTTTCTAATAGTGTCATCAGCCCACTACAGTATTAGCGACTTGAGAAAGGCTTTCGTTAGCATCACTTCACAGAACATGACTTTTCCTCAAAGAGTTGATCCTTGTCTTCTATCCCCAAGTCTCTTGATAACCATAAAATATCATTAATTCTCCATTGATCTGAAAACACTCATAAAGGTCTTTTATCAGCTGGTCAGGAGTCGGAGCAAATCCTGATCCACAATATAAGAAGATCGATTTCTCATAATTTAATTGTTTCTTTAAAAACTTCTCCACCTCAGAGATTGGTTTGTTTCCATTTAATTTGAATTTATTATGTTTCAGTGCTTGAGCCTCCCCAACTGACTTCAAGGATAATAAAACTTTAGACTCTGTTTCAGCCATGCTCAATCGTCTTAGTTGGGCTTATTTTGTGGTACCTGGAAGAGGATCTTACGACGTATTGTCTTGTCCAAACTGTGAAGGAAAGACTCTCACAAGACAATCTGAGTATTTAGGTAATTGCGATACAAGTGGATCAGTGTGATGTATTATAATAATAAGAGTCTTCTATGATACCGGTATTCAGCGAATGAAATATTAATTTTAATTATATTATTACAATGATCTTTATGATCGAAATACAATCATAATAAAAATCTTATTGGAATTAGGTATATGCTATCTCAAAATTATAAGAGATTTATTTTGGATGCAGTATCCTATTTGTAAATTCATCATACTAGTAAATCCTTACGCTTAGTTTTACTCTTATTATTATCATTCTCTAAAAGATAATTAGATGATTTCTTTTGAATTCTTCCCTTACACCTATATGTTATTATTCTATTTTTTTTTTCTTCTCTTCTTTTAAAAATGTAACATCCCTTGTAACATCCTTCGAATCTGCTTACATTCTTTCTTCTTCTCTACATCGATAAAATGCCGAGATCAAGTAATCGACGATGAAGCTTTCTTCTCAAATACTCTGAATCCTAATAAAATTAGAAATGAAATATCAACATCAATCAAAAGAACAAACTGATTGGACTAACCTGTGCTAATATTCTTATTTCTCCCGATTCTAACCCAACAATTAAATGCTGTTCTTGCGCTGTTAGAATCATTGATCTGATCGCAGATGGAAAAGGCTCGAACTCTGAGTCACTGCTTCCATCGATAATTGAGTCTAATCCTTTCCTTGCACCATTATTAGCGATCATTAGATTGTGCACCCAACGAAGGATAATCAAACCTCTCTCACCACCAGTTAAGATGACATGGCCATCCTCTGAAAGACACATCGCATGCAATTTTTCTCGCACGCTAATCATTCGCAGGTAACGACCATTGAGAGTATATGCAGCGAGCATATAGCCATCGTGAGAATAGGCAACGAGATTTCCTTCTTTGGAGATGACCAACATATGAATACGATAATTATCCTTGTCTAACTGTTGTGGGGAGAAGTTCGACGGATTTGGTGTTGTTGCTTCTGAACCCGACGGACCGGTATTCAAAGGAGTAGTTGGAGTTTGGCCAGGAGGTGTGGAAGAGCTCGGTTTCAGCTGAATATGACTCAATTTTCCAAATGTAATTGATCGAAGATAAATGCCTTCTCTTAGCGTATGAATAATAATAGTGCCGTCGTCAGAACCACTTGCAATCACATCCAACTCCGCACTCGCCGCGATGCAGTTAATAGCGTCATCATGACCATATAAAGTTAATACAGGACTCGCATTGAGAGGTTCTCCTTCTCTCTCAGGAAATAATTCCCAAATAGTGATAGTGCAATCTTTCGACCCAACGATGACCCAATGCTTTCCAAAATCAGAGACAGTTGTGATGCAGGTTACCACCTCTCTGTGGTATGAGAGTGATTGCACTAATCGGCCAGTATCGGCAAGTGTGATCTTGAAAGTGTTATCCCAATGTCCGCAACTAAAGATGTACTGAAAAGTCTTTGTTACTGACGGAATCGTCGAAATTGTCACGTTACATGTCAGCATGCAGAACATATGAGATCCAATGTGTTCATCGATTCTTTCCTTTTTTGGCAAAAGTGAAGAAGCAGGTCCGGCTAAAGGATTGGTCGGACCTGGACTTAATGTAGCTGCTGGATCAGCATGCACCTCAGAAGGATTGATAATCGAGAGATTCCCGAATCCCACAGATCGATGATGATGCACTTGAGAGAAAGGGACGATGTTTGAGGAATCACCTCTGCTATTGGAATAATCATTATCCTGAACGCTTGTTGAATGAGGAGTATGACTCGCATGGGTGGAAGCACCCGGTTTGACAGGAGTTTTCAACATTCGCACGCTTAATTCATTGTTTCGCTTCATATTTCTAAGCTTAGACTCCTCTTCGTGATATTTCACTTTATTTTGTCGTGTTCCTATTAGACTTTCAATCTCGTTATCTAAAGTTGCTGGACGATCAATAATCGATGATGCAAGAACCACCGATGCAGCAAAAGGAATTCCAATAACCTTTTCCCTCGCAATCGCGGTGTATGGCAGATATGAAGTAAGTGCATTCTTGGATGATGGCTTGCCTGATTGTTGACCAGTGGATTGGTTGAAAGCTATTCGATCGAGCTTCATATTAAATGGGGGGACATTGTCAGGTTGTCTTGGCTGAAAAGTGTGATACCCAAGGACTCGCGAAGTATCGACCGTTATCAACCGCTCTTGCTGTAACATCGCGCCAAGGAACACAATTGGGCAACTTGTAACTTTGAATTCACCATAACACAAAACCTTTGCTGGCTTATCAATTAAATATTCCTCGTTTCCGTGCTTGCTTCCTCCGCTATTAGGGGAATCAAAGGTCGGTAGACGTGGCTTGGTGTCAGCACCTAATACTGTTGAAGCAATTGGCCAAATCAAATCGTTTATTTCCTCTAATGTCTTCCTCTTTGGATGATCCTTCGTGAATAATTGTATTGGAGTTTGGCCATAACAGTCAATCTGTCGAACTGTACGATTGTAAAGGTTTGGATCACTCGACTTCATCGCCTCTAGATCAACTGCATCAACATAACTCAAATGAACAAAAACATTGCAGCTTTCAACCGCCTTTTTGGAGCCATTAGGAACAAAAGGAGGTCTCTGACGGGATCCAAACACTAAGTCAATCCAGCGATGTAAATTCATGCTTACATATTCACTTTCTAGAGCTTCTCGGTGTATGCGAACGAATTCAGACGCATCTCGCGCCCAATTAGGTAAAATCACATCACCGATTTCTTCACTTGTCTGTCGGAATCCAAATTGACAGTTATTCGTATTGTAAAGGAATTCCGGGTTGAAGAAAAACTCCGGCACTAATTCCTTGACATCTTGTGTGTTTGAAATACAACCACGATAGGTATGTTGAATCGAATAGAAAAGGCGGTCTGGACGATCAAACTTTCCATCTTGCAACCAAACATGATAAGAAGTAAATGGCTCCATACGAAGGAGATACCAGATGACCATAGCTGATGTCGAATAGTGAGATCCCGTGTGATAAGGATAAATACCATCGTCTTGTAATTGTAAACACGATTCGTATTTATCCTGCATTATTGCTCTTTGAGTTTCAGCTTGTGCCCCAATTGGATATTCAAAATTGCGATAAATGGAAGGATCTTTTAAATCTAACTTGCTAGAGGAATAATCAGTCAGAACCCAAGGAAAGACCGGGTATTGTGCTAAATCATTAAAAGTTCTTCCTGCAATGAAATTTAAAAGCAATAAATAGTCGAAGTTAGAAATTTTCCGATTGACCCATGCTTGAGTGATTGTAGTGCGTAATTGTGGATCGACGCGAGTAATCGCTTGGATTGGTCGACCGACAAATAAGTTAGCCAGATTGGGTGCTCGAATGCGTGTCGTTAAGAACCGATAAACACGTTTCGCAATCGCCTTCTCTATGAAATTAATAAAAATGCTGGTTCGGTTCGTAAAGAAAATTTCAATTGCAACATATCTTAACTGATAATGACGTCGATAAACACCACAGACCTCTTGACTCGACCAAGCGGTCGACGGATAACACTCCACTGCCCAAAGGAATTCGTTATTTCCTGTCTTATTAATGAAGTCAAAATCTTTATTTTCCGATTGTCGATTAAATGCGACTCTTGTTTTTGTACATTCAAACTTCCCCAGTGTTTTCCCTCCCGAAGGATTTGTGGCTGCAGTGATTACCTCACACGCAACAACTATGGTTTCTGTATCAAAAAATTTGTTTCCAGCGACAGTGTCTTCATTGTTTTCATCTTCATTATCGGAATTATTCCCAGCATCGGTTACAGTGACTGTATCTTTATCATCATCTCCTTGATCATCAATGAGCATATTCGAATTCGGGTTAGCCTTCTTGTATTTCTTTAAATCTGCATAAATATTCCTGTCATTATTACTATTGCTATTAATTCCACTTAAAATGTTTGATTCCTCTACAAATGATTCTTTCCCCTCTGATTTCATAGTCGCTAAACCGTGACGAGTCCCAAAAGGATTTCTTTTCAGTCGCAGTCGGAGTCTTAAATCATTTTCTAAACCATCCAAAGTCCAATAGACTTCTCGCCTTCTACTTTCAGCAGCGTATCCCCAAGGACCTCTTTCGTTTGCCAGTTGGGAGAAAATTCTGGTCCATCGCTTCTCACTTCGGCGATTATTGTAATCTAATTGCTTCATCAGCTCAGAGAGTCTTCTCGATTCACTAATTGAAAGAAAAGCAATTAAATCGTAATTAACAGTATTTGCTCCCGAAATGGTTTGAAGCGAGGATAAACTTGTCATCAAATCTCCAGAACTAGTAGACTTTTGAATACTTTGTGCTGGAAACAGGCGCGGACTTGAGCTCGAAATCATTCCCTCCATATGAAGTAATTGGTCTTTTAAGCCATAATCAACCATTCGGACAATTAAAATTTCTTCTTCAATATAGTTACCAAAATCTAGTATGTACTTAGTAATTGCACTCCAAAGTTTCATTTTTTCGTGGTCAGACTTTTCTCCAAATATAACTCCATTCTTGTCTAAGACGGCGACCAGGCTTGAAGGAACTAGATTTGAGACCGTTAAAGCAGTACTTTGGGCAGTCAAATCATAGCTGGATGGGTATGGTGAGTGAGATTGGTATCGCACGAAACCTTCAATCTGATTGCTAGTAAGCATACCCGATAGGACTTTGGACAAAACATCGAGTCTACCGTCAAGATTCTCTTTTGATAGAACAGAGCCTACGCCAACTGCGTGACCTTCAATGGTACTACTCATCTCTCCATAAATTCTGAGTAAGGAGTTAAACTCTTTCGAGGTTTGTTTGGCATATTCACCTAACATAATTGCCAGCATTTCTTTTTGCTTGGATTCTCTACTTTCCTCTAAACATTTCGTTGCGATACAAACGATTCGCATACTCTCAAAGATATGGAGCTTTGGATTCCTTGTCATCACTTTCTTAAGTAATTGATGAACCAAGAGGAACAATCCAATTAAGAACTGAGAATTTTCTAAGGCTAAAGAGTTTGAAGGATCTTCTTTTGCATGAAATTGGTCATGGCACGTTGTAATAAATTTCATTAATAATCGTATTGACAACCATAAGTTATTGCCTATCGAAAATTCGGTATTTGATTCGGCATAAATTATTCGAGAAAAATCAATACTCAGAAAAATATCCTCAAAAATTGGCTCCTGATTTCGAAGTTGCAGTTCATAGCTTCCGAACTGAAAGCTGGATGAGCGATAATTGGAAAAGTGATTGTCGTAATCAATGTTAGAATAGAAAAAATCAAAGAAGTTCTTCAAAATAAATAATGTAGCCTCATTGAGAGCAGCAAAATGATTAAGATTCGGCTGTTCTGCCGATGACACAGACGGAATAGAGAGCAGAAAGAAATTGTGTAAGCGCTTTAACCATAATGGAAATTCCTCGAAGATTTGAGGGTATAGTTGACTCCACAAGGAGAAAATATCCGGACTGTCATTCCCAATTATCATATTTTCTTCATTTTCTTTGCTCACTAAAACGTCATTCCTGAACTGAACGATTTTATCAAAGTGCTCGATGATCGTAACTCCTAAAATCCATATGCTCTTCATCTTTACCGCAGTAAAATTGTTTAAATGTTCCTCCGTAAATTCAGAAGAATAAAACAACTGTGCTATCTCCTTCAGCGAAATGACACTGACTGTAAGAATATTCGATACTATGTAAAGCCTGATAGATGCATCGGATACATGTAGATTAATTGAATGAATAAACTCTTTCACTAAAATCGCCCCAAATCCTCTTTCTTCTTTCATGATGGATGCATATACATCATGTTGGTGAGCTGGTGTATGTGCTGTTACCGCTTGAGGAGAAGTTGAGTGTGATTTGGTACTTCTATTTTCGGGGATCGACGATGTTTTTTGGCCCGCAGGAGTTCTAGACTGTTTTGCAGGCATAGTTTTCCCAATTCTTAACCCAGTCGAGGTAAGATGACAAGCAATTCTCAAAAGTTTCGATGCACTCAGGGCACGAGATATATAAAGTTGCGCATTATTATTGCTTTCACTCATAGATTTGGAAAGAGTTAAAAGACTCAAATAATGATTATACTGGGAATTCAAGGCCTTCGACATAGTGTCATACCAATTGGGGGTAATCTCGAAGATCTGCTCACAAATTTGTTGATTTCGAATAATTTCGAAGAAATCATCCAAAATTAAAATTGAAATTGAATCATTCACCGTTGTATAAGTTAAAACTTGACTGAGAACAGTAAAATAAATACTTGGATAAACTAATTTTTGCACATTCGAGAAAACCAGCCTTTTATTTTCTGTTTTATCTGTGAAAGAGTAGTAAGTAAACTCATCTTCACTAATGGGAGGAAACCGTGCGTTCCTGAGGATTTTCTGGTTAACAATATCGCGTAATTCTGCAGGTAACTTTCCCATCATTATCGAGAAAAGTACTAATGACGTAAGGTAAGGTGCGTGAGATTTGTTCAAATCATCTCCTGTGGCGAGAATTAAATTGATTAAATTTGGCAAGCCTGAAAAGACACCTCCGTTTAATTCCAAATCAGTTTCTCGTATAATTGTAGGCTGAAAATCAATGATATTTTGAATACTACCAGGCACAAAACCCCCTTCAAAGCGCTGAGAAGCGCTTGGGAAGCCCGGACCTGTGCTCCCACTGTTGTTAGCAGATGAATTAGTTGGTATGTTGGTATTGTCGCCAGAGCCACCAGGACCTGCTAGAGCTACGCTTTTGCTCACACTCTGATTCTGGTTACTACTCGAACCACCAACGATCTTCTGACTCAAATCCTGTGAAAGTTGGGCAATTGCATCTTTCTCTAAATTGATGTAAAACATCAAATTCGACACAGTCCACAAAATTAGAAGCCGCACAGTCTCATCAGCTGTAAAGTACAAATATTCGAAAATACTAAAGCAATTTCCCCAAAGAATTCCTAACAGAATATTATGCCTTCGTGAATTTCGTGTGGAGTGAAGAAGGGAAATTAAAAGTAAAAGAATCTCTTGTTGAGCTGTTGAATGAGTTGTAACCCCTAAATATTTCATAATCGCCAGAATATCTTCGTATTCATTCGTTGATTTCTTTAGAATACTTAACTTTATTAAAGAAAATAATTTTCCTCGAATTAATTTTAAATCATCATGAAATAAATGACTGCTTGATTGATTAATAAGATTCACCATCATTAATGTCCGTGGTGAGCTTGAAACAAAAGGATTACTCGCACTATCCATTAAGCTGTTTACAATATCTAAGGAACCAGCACCAAAATGGGCCAAAGATGCGGAAGAATCCATTTGGGTTAAATTCAAGTTTGAGAAGCTCTGTCTTAAAGAAGAATTAAAAGCAGAATTATTTGCTAAATTTAAGTTCGCGGTTGAGTAATCGTAATATTGATAAAAAGAATCCAAAAACTTTTGCACAGTAAAGAGATAAGGAAACTTTTGAGAATTGGTATCAAAAGTTTCAACTAACCAATCAAATAAAGCTAATTGCACATCCACAGAAGAATTACACCATAGTTTAAAGTTACTTAAAACATTATCCATACACGACTCTTGTAAGGAAATTTCAATCCCTAAACGACTATATAATCCAATTAATTGATTAAAAGTGATCAAATTAAAATTTGCACTTGATGCTTTATCCAATAAATTACGAATTGAAGTAAAACCACCACATTTTGAGAAAATAATAATATTTTCTGGATTCTCCTCCACCATAGTTGTAAATAAACCTAAAACAGCAGGAAAGAAGTTTGGATCGTACTCGTTTATTTGATCGTTGTTAACGTTACTGTTATTCCCTGACGTGGAAACCGAACTTTTAGAATTCGCGAGTGTAGAAGGGGATGAATTCACTGGTTGAGGGAGCTGTTGATCGATTTGCGCAAACAACGGAATTATTGCCCTTATACCACCCAAAGAGTTGATAGCTAATCGAACGTCTTGAGTTGTAGAGCGATAAGTCCCAGATAAACGCACAGCATGCATATTGCAATACTTTGTGGATTCAGATTTAATATCTTCAGATAGCTCTAAATTATGAGGAACTCTCCATTTTACTTCATTTCTTTCTGGTGTATTGTCTAGGAAGTACTTTCCACGTAAAACAACCGGATTGAAAGCTAAAAGAATTTTACTTGTCAAGACTCCATTTTCTAAGATGCTATAAGCAACTGATTGCGTTTGGTGGAAGGAATTAAATTTGTTTGAAGAGGAGGTTAAATCCTTGTAATCGGCGCTGAAAGGTTCGAAGTTATAGACATAATCAGGACCAAGGGAGTGAATGTCTGCTAATTGCTTATCAGATAAAACTTCGTTAAAGAAGTACATCGCCCCCATTTGACCTCGCAAAGTGTTTCCCACATAATCTTTTCGAAACTCAGTAGCCGCATCACCAATCGTCGGCTCTTGTATCTTGTCAGGCAACTTAGTAAAACTAAATTCACTCTTATGAAAATATGAATTAAGTTTAACCAACGCTTCGCCTTTCGAGTAGAACGAGTTTGGAGCCAATGCTATGGCTAAAAAGTACCATTGACCTTCATTCAATCGCAGTTTGGGAGAGTCTGGAGAAAGATTCGAACTTTCTCCAGTCTCCGAAAGAAAACGAAGAACGATACGATACTTACTTTCCTCTTGAGAGGGACTCAGGAAAAGCTCCAATCCAATATTCTGAGAGTCGCGCAAACAAAGAATGTAAGGAAAGTAATTTCTTTGTTTCTGCGTCTTCGCGCTCCCACTATCGAACTTCAAGTTATTGCGAGGTGATTCAACTCGAACCCAACAACAGAAAGAAAAACCCTTCATGGTTGGCCATTTATAAATGGTTGGAAGTCGCAATCCACTTGAGAATCCATCAAAGACAAAAGTGTGTTTGGGTCCAGGGTCTTGATGAAACATTCCCTGCAGTGCTTGAATAATCTTCCATGCGTAAACAGGTCTGGCACCAGTGTCTGTTTGTAGTTTTCTAAATAAATGTTTTAAAGAAGCCACAGAAACACTGTGTCTTCCTAATAACTCGATTAACTCAGCAGATATTGATTGGATGGATTCCGAGACAACTTCCATCATGTCTAACGCGATATCAATCACTTTAGGTCTCGCTGCAGAGCAAACATTTTGATTAATTAAGGACGCTCTCCCCCGAATAAGATTAATGAAACTGCGGATTGCAAACTGTTGGACGTCAGGTGCACAACTGGGGATTAGTTGGAAATAGTCTTGAAGCACAGAAGTATTGCGAATCTTTGGTCTATCTGAATCAGTCGAAAACAAAGGTTCAGACTTGTTATCTGAAGTAACAAACTCTTCACCAGCTGAAGGCCCTTCTAATATCAGATCCAACAAAACAACGATTGTATCTTTGGCAGGCGAGCGTTCTGCACAGAGAATGAGAGAGGTCAATTTACTTGCCGCTTTATTTGATAATGGGGCAGCGCCAGGTTTATCTTTTCCATCAGTAAATGTTGTCGCGAATCGGACTCTTCCGGCTACTAACTTTTCTTTACTTGTTTGCAGAAGAAGGCGTAATTCATTTTTTGAAGCATCGTTTCCAGAAACTGCACTGGTTAAAAACGCCAATCCCAACCTCAATATCTCTACTTGCTTTGGCTGAGGTTCTGAATCACAAGTTTCTGCGAGATCAGATGTCGAGGGAAACGACCTACTCAACCCCGAACCTTCTGTGAATGTTTTGGGACGGCTGTCGAATCCATATAAACTCCTTGCGAAAGCTTTCAAAAATTCGTATAACAAATTTTCTCTACGAATAAATTCTTGTATATGAATTCGAAGGTGATGGAGATGCTCATCACGTAACAGATAAAGCAAACCATTTAAACCTGTTTTCAAAACATTGACACTGAAATTAATGTTTGAGTGTTTGTGCGAAACGGATAGAAAACCAAAGATAATATTTACAACTTCAGCTCCTAACGATCGGAAATTTTGTTTTTTTCGTCGATTCGTGCCTTCACCTAATTTCATATCCTCCAAATCTAAGACATGAATGGCTTCTGCGCATCCAACGAGGATATATTGAATAATTTGCAAGCTGCTCTGATATAACGGTTCTTCTAAGAGTAGAAGCAGTAATGGATAGACGGTACTTCGCATGCGACAACTTCTTTCCCCTCCCGGTCTCTCAGAGGTCGGTCGATCGGAAGTTGAGCGCGTAGAAACTCGCGAGGATCTGGATGAACTGCTTCTCTTTGGGCTTCTAAGCTGAATTTCAGATGAAATATCAATCTGCATGAATTTATCGTCCAACACGAAAACGTCTATCCAATCATAGCCATTCGATACACCAGGGGAGAGAATGTGAAGTAGTAAATCAACAGCACAATTTGCAGCAGCCGAAATTATGGTTGATTCCGAATTTGATGGTGCGTTGCTAGTCACTCGAATTAATAACAGACTCTCAAGAGTTTCGAACATTTGAATAATAATTTTATCTCGACAGTTCTTACTGCCATTTACGGCCATCGAACAAACAATCTCGTACAAGTTCGTTAATAACTTACTTATTCTATAAACAACATAGCCTCCAGAAACAGCACTGCTCTTTGTCAAAGATAAAGCATATTGAGTTAACACTAACATAATATCTTCATATCCGAGGTAAGTTTCTGGAGTCTTACTTTGGCTAGGACTCGAAGAATTCTGGAAATAGAGTGAATAAATCACTAAACCATGAAAATAATCCATAATGCGATCATGTAATAGAAACCATACAAATTGACTGAAATACTTTGATTCGTTTAATCCACTGTAAATCAAAGATATTTGGGGTGCCGTTTCTTTTTCAGTTTTCACAATTTTGAAGTACTCATGAAATTTTGCTGGTAACTGACTGCTCGATAATAGAAATTTCTCCCCTAGTAACAAACGAAATGTCTCATACTCACTTAATATAGCAAAAATATCTGACGCTTCAGCGGCTTTAAAAACCTGCGAAATGAAATGAACAAACTTTAATTGTCCTAACGGAATCGATGATGTATTTCGAAAGGAAATAGGTGACGAATTTTCATGAAAGACGGGATCCCGAAGCATTTCGTAAAAAGCTTCGAATGTATATCGAATTCTTTTTGCGCTGACTTTGAAGTTTACACCGGATGACTGGGGTCGACTGTTCAGCAAAAATTGAGAACCCAAGACTTCAGCAATAATGGAATCCCACGTGGAGAATTGATTATGAGCTTGTAGGATTTGAATGATATCGTTCGCGACATCTTTACTTAAAACATGAAAAGATCCAGCGGTGGGTTCAACATTTACTAAATTCGCTAATTCTGTATTTCCCGAACTTTTCCAAGGCCATAAATCATGTGATGTCGCAGTTGAACCAACATTCTGTTTGTACTGAATAGAAAATGTCAACGATTCTGAAGAATGAGTGATTTCAGAAAAATCTTCAGCAGTTAAAATATCAAATTGACGATGAAACCAAATAAAAATCTTTGAGATATCCTTTGGCCGTAATGGAATATTACTCGACGCTACATCTCCATTGTTAACAGAGATAAATAATGAATTCAATCTGAGGATAATTAAAAAAATTCGAATAAGTAAGCTCTCGAGGATTGGCGTTCTTCGAGACTCTAACAAGCTTAAAGTATCAATAAACTCAGCCAGAGGGATTAAATTATTCAAATCTGCTGGCAGGGTATTCGCAGCTGAATTAATCGAAATAACAAGGAAACTTAAACCCTCTGCTTGAACGATCAGTAAATGAATCAAAAATTTCAGTATTAATGGATTTTGATGGAGCTCATCTTGGTTACGAATAATAAAATCTTTGATAACTCGATTAATTTGTTTCGTAATATTAAACAAATAAGTGTAGCATCCTTCTCTAACAAAAGCAGCGAAGAAATCGCTCTTCAAAGGTGTCAAATGATGAGGGGCTTGGACCTCCGCAACTCTTCCATTCTTATTTTCATTTTTCATTAAGTTCGTAAAAGATCCATCTATAAAGCTATCAATCTCATTAAAACTCCAAGGGTGAGATGGAAGATTATCATCAATACTCAGACCATGCACATTTAGAGAGTTCGAAAAGACTTGTAATACGTACAAATGCACTGTCATAACAAAGGTAAGCATTGGTAAATGAATTTCATTAACCTTTCCAGTATTTAGTTTCATCCAATTATCAATAACTAACTGAGCGTGGACCGAGTAGCTATTGGCGATAGACATGATAAAACACTGGAACTCTGTTCCAATGTTTGTAGTAAAGAATCCATTATTATTGGGCCAAAGAGTAAGAATAGAGGCGGTTTTTAAGTAGGATAGCAGGTTTATTCTTGCCTCTTCCTTATCAGAAACATCATGTATCGAATCTTTCTGATTGCTCACTAGATGGGAAGTAAAGTACTCTTGAACACCACTAATATCTTCTCGAACAAGATATTCAAAGTTTCTAACAAAAGACTCCAGAAATTCTGCGGGATGTCCGATAGGGACATTGCTCTCTGATGGCGCACCGAACTGAAAAACATGACGATTCTCCTCATCACGTACCTTCTTCTGTCGACTTGCATAATTATTCCAAAATTTATCAACGATCGATTGCATAAGCAGCGTTTTCTATTAAACGAAGTTAGAAAAGAAGATGAATGTAGGTTTTATACCTTGCCCTCCTCTGGAGCAGCTTTCCACTCAACCCAAAGGTCATTAAGCTCCATCCCAAAATCGCAATTTCTAAAAGAAAAGATCAGAATAATTTGAGTTAACTTTGAATTCAAGATTACCCAAAATCTGAAACATTAACAACAAGTGAATGATTTCCAATGTCATAGGCAGAGGAAGTAGAAACATCCTGATCCACAGTCAGATCAGACTTTGAAGTCTTCTGTTTGGAGCTTGAAGAGCTCTTTTTAAAGAGAGATTTAATAAATTTTGACATATCTTTCGAATGCAAGAATGTATTCCCTGTTTCAGGATAATTCGTTTCTGGGCGAAAAAATGTTAAAGTTGATGTACTCGCTCGTCACTCAGAATTCTACCAATACACAAATTAAAAGAATAAAAAATAGAAGAAGATCAATTCAATCACACCACCCAATCAATCTCGAGAAAGAAGAATAGAAATGAGTGTGATAGTTGGTGATGTTGTGATCAAAGCAAATTATTGAAATCTTTTCTTACGCAATTGCTTTCAATGGATGAATTAAGGATTTACTTAATCATGGAGACTGAATTAATGAATTAATTAATTCCTCCACTCAAATTTTTTTTTATTTTTAGGA
>VFQN01004719.1_pt1 | contig 17630 bp, 27 predicted proteins | sample 3512371 | NCBI WGS metagenome assembly VFQN01 (sample SAMN10412370, study PRJNA504923) | tailings metagenome | isolation source: Replicate 2 from Balatoc abandoned mine | place: Philippines: Itogon, Benguet | collected 2017-08-28 | reverse complement strand
GACGGCCGGTATAAAGAATACTATAAAGGCTCACGAGGACGCTCGCACTCTAAAAAGGGGGGAGTGTAAGCGGGTGACTGGTCACCACCGCGGCTTACAATATCAGCACTAAGCGGTGCTACCCAGACATCCTAGGAATGCCTCTTGTCCAGATAGGACAGCGCTTAAGTACAAGCTTACAGCGCGCCCCATGACAGCGGTATAGGAACTGTAGCCGAGTGCCCGCACCTCGGTGTGCCCCATGAAGGACGCAGCGTGCAGGGGCGTGTTGTGGTTAGTGCTGAACCGGTCGATGGTGGCACCAGCTGCCAGCAGCTTCTTCACTATGGCCTGATGGCCGCCATCTGCAGCCAGGAGCACTGCCGTCTGGCCGTAAACGTCCTGCATGCATACGGCGCGGCATGCTTATGTACTTCAATGCCATTCACTCGGAGCCTGGTAGTTTGTTTGGGTGTTATACTGGGAGACGTTTGTAGCATTGTAGGTATGTCAGTACGTTGTGATGCACAGACGTCCTGACGGTGGGTTTGCATGGCAACGAAGATGGCAACGAAGATACAGGCCGTATTGAGCCTGACGACCTGGTGCAATACTGGAGCACTGCCCCTGCTTAACACGTACGAGCGAAAGCATCAGCATCTCGCACTGACATGCACTCACTCCGTATGCCGCCTGCGTACCAACCTGCGCATCCACAATGCCGGGGCAGCTGAGCGGCAGCAGTGGTTTGTTGTCTCCCGCCTCCACCTCGTCCCTCCGCCCCCGTGCCGCCGCCAGCTGCGCCACAGATGCAGAGGTCATTGTTGCTGTCATAGTCGCACCGGTCAGGGTGGCACTGGCGCTTCCGCCGGCGCCATCCCCCTCCTGACCACCTGCCGTTGGGATGTTTGTGGGCGGATGTTTAGGGCTGGTCAGAGTGAGGTAAGCGGGAAACGAAGAGCTGGGCTTGAAGGGATAGGGGCGGCAGCTTTGTACTCACACGCGGTAGTTGAACACAGTGCGCTGCTGATGGCCCTTCGACTGCAGCCGGACCTCAGACGTCGTTTACCAGGAGCAGAGCTGACTGTAAACTCGTTTAAAGACACCGCCCACGACAGGCAGCGGTAAACGCTCGCCAGCCCGCGCGTCGGCACACTGTGCAACAGAGGGTGTCCGTTGCCCAAGGGATGCCTGGTCTATTCCAACCATGGTGCAGAAGAGATAGGCAATACCGGTACTGTGTAAAGACTTGCTGTGACTACTACGTACAGATGGGACACACCCGCATCCTTTCTCAGCCTTTTCTGCATGGCGTCCCGCTGCTCCATCCACGTGGGAGCCGGGGGGCCCTCCTGCGGCAGCCGCCGGCACGCCTCCAGCAGCTCGGATACTGCCTGCATCAGCAGTACACGGCAGGGGGGAGTCATGGGCTTTGCAGCTAGACCGATAACACACATGTGCAAGAACCGCGTACTGAGTCGTCCAGAATGCTCGAATATATCTATACAAGCGCCAGGACGCCAAATGATGCAGTACCCCAAAGCGCACCTCTTCGTGGCAGTTGGCCGCCGCCAGGTGCAGCGCCGTACGGCCCTGCTCCGTGACGGCTCGCAGGTCCGCCCCCGCGCCCAGTAGCAGCTTGACCAGCGGCGCGTGGCCGTGCTCCGCCGCCGACACGAGGGGTGTGTGCCCCGAGGAGGCGGGCAGCTGCACGGACGCATGTGCGTCCAGCAGCAGGGAAGCCACCTCCAACTGGCCGTGTTTGGATGCCACGTTGAGGGCCGTCCAGCCCAGGTCATCCTGCAAGGAGTAGTGTTTGGGGCGTCAAGCCGCCAACTGGCTGGTGCGTGTGCTAGCTACAGGGGCATACCCCGCCTACAAACGCAACCCAGCAGGAAACGGTTGGGCAAAGGCTGTGGGTTATTCAGCTGTTAGAAAACCCAGCATAAGGGCATGTCAGTCTGGACCACGACAGAACACACACACCTGCTGTGGAGCTCCCTGCCTGCCCATAACCCACCCACCTGCAGGTTGACCGGAGACTGGCCGAGCAGCAGGTCCTTCACAACCTGCACACAAAAAGTTTTGGAGGGAGAGGGCTATCATACCTTCCTCCGTTCGCACGTTGGCGGGCATGTGCTCTTGTCAGTGCTTTACAAGGAGACCGGCCTTGCTTGTTGGGACTGGGAACGAACCAAGTGCTATCCCGCCTCTGCATGTGCTCCAACCGGTTGGGGTACCCACTGCCAAGCTCCATGCTTCACTCTACCTGCAGCTCATGCGCCAAAGACGCATTCATGCATGTGCGTACCCAACCCACCTGTGTGTCCCCTCGCTGCGCCGCCCAGTGCAGCCTGAAGTGTGGGTTGGCGCCCGTGCGTCGCCTTCAGCACCGCCTCCACCTCCGCATGCCGCCCCGAAATCGCGGCCACCAGCGGCGTCTCGCCAGCGGTGTTGCGGCGGTCACGCATCGCGCCGGCGTCCAGCAGCTCCTATGTAGTGCGTTGAGGGGTAAGGAGGCGCGCGTAAACTTGCGCATGCCTGCCTGCCGTGAGCCATGCAACTGTGGTCCACATACACTTCGATGCAACGCTGCTGCTCTTGCCTGCATATACTAAGAAGGGAGCCGTGCAATGTGTACACGTTGCCCGCATTCCCAACAGAGGCTACATACAAGCAACACGCAAGTAACTGGTACCTTGGCGGCTGCCAGGTGTCCAGCGCGTGCCGCCATGTGGAGGGCGGTGTTGCCCGCCGTGTCCACCTCATTGAGCTCATCTTCCGCGGCAAGCAGCGCCTACACAGGTGACGGCAGAAGGTATGCAATAGTTTACAAAGTCTCTTACACCGCCTATGTTCCCCAGTTGTCTGTGCTGTAAATGTCCTGCACGTGCACGCATGCATGCAACTGAATACGGCACAACACATGCGTACTTGCATACTTGCCCGGGCACGCAATCCCTAGTTCTCCTTAATTGGGCAGCAAGGTAGGGCAGCTTGTGCCATGTTAGGTAAGACATAAACGAGCTGCTACGTACAACTACCCGGGTCTGCATAGGATGCAGGTCAGCTAGCCTCGCGTACTCTTTTATTTGTTGACCGACAACCGTACCGAAACGTAACAACAGAGTCAGCGCTGGTGTACCCACTTTGATCAGCACCGCTGAGCCCGCCAAGCCGGCTAGGATTAATGGGCTGCGTTCCTCGGCGTCGCGGTCTGTGACACGTGCGCCAGCCTCAAGCAGCCGCTGTACGGCACCCGCGTGCCCATTGGCGGCCGCCAGCAGCAGCGGCGTCGTGAGGTCGCCCTCGACGACGCATTGCACTTCGGCGCCTTTCGCCAGCAGCTCGTGCACCACCGCCGTGTGCCCGTTCATAGCCGCCTTGGTGATCGGTGTAACACCTGCATTTGACAGCACACAGAGCCATACCATGCGTGCAACGTGTCAGTGTACTGTGGTCAAGCAGAGAGTGAGATCTCCCTATAAGTTCGGCGGTCGTGCACCCTGTTAAGGTGGACATGGAGGCAACATCAAGAGGCAGGCGTTGCGTGCAGTTGCGGCCAGGGCCGAATGGGAAGAAGCATCAACATTGTATGTAAGACAGCTGTACGGCTTCCAACCAGCAGGTGTGGTAGGGCAATTTATGGTGATCCCCATGTATCGGGGTAAGTGCTTTGATGCGCGACAAACAGCGGAAGCGTGCGTGCAAGCAAAACTGTGGTAGAACGGCAGGGTGCACGGTGTCCACCAAGTACACAGCGCCAAGTGTACAGAAACTCACCGTACTCGTCGGGGAGGTCCGCCGGGGCGCCAAAAGCCAGCAGCTCAGCCACTGACTGCATGGAGCAGTACAGGCATCAGTGTGAAGCTGCTGCCATGCCATGCGAGATTCAACCGTGAAGGACGTGCCTGCGTTACTAGCAGACACGTTGCGAATATGATGCAGCGGGCGCACGATTACGCACGCACCTTGGCGTGGCCGTTCTGCGCGGCCCAGTGGATGCGGTAGTGCCGCAGCGCCCCGGCCTTGACCAGCACCTCGATTGCCTCCAGCCGGCCCAGGTTGACGGCCATCACCAAAGCCGTCTCGCCGCTGCCGTTAAGTGCCTCGAGGTCGTGAGCACCGCTCTGCAGGAACAATAGGCGACATCATGCACAACGGAGGGGTGTCTTCGCTTGGCTACAAGCTCGCTCACCGGGTGTGGTTGCACCAGGTAGGGTAGGTACTGCCACCGCTCTAGTACACCCATAACCCGTAGTATGCATGGTGGATAACAGGATGTTTGAGCCCCTCGTCATCCGGCCCCACCTCAAGCAGCTGCTGTAGCGCCCCAAGGTCGGCCGCCTCCACTGCGGCGTGCAGCGGCGAGGGGCGGTACTCGAACGGCAGCATCCCGGGGGTGTGCGACGAGGAGCTGGGGGGTAGGAATGTCGTCCTTGCCACAACAGCTGGTGTCTTGGAGGTTGCAGTGGGTTCGCGCGCGGTGATGGGAGCTCCTGCAGCTGGGCCGTGCTGCTCTGGATTGCCGTCGGTATCGGTGCAGCCGCTTTGGGCTGTCTTTGCTGCGTCCCCATCCACAGGTCCCGCTCCGCCGGTAGCAGCTCCTGCAGATGGGTGGCCTCGTCCTGCGGCTGCAGCTTGCTGAACGGCCACCAAGGGGCCAGCTGCGCCCGCCGTGGCTGACTGCTGTTTGTCGCTGTTCGGTGCAGATGCTGTACCGGACTGCTGCTTCGCCTTCCTACCCGCTGCCGCGTCATCTAGTGCTCCTCCTGCAGCGCCCACCGGTCGCTGAGCGTCTGCTTCCAGGACCAAAGGTGCCGCCGAGGCGGGTTCTAGGTGCTGTGGCCGAACTCCAGCTGCCGACGCATCCCTGGCCTGGTCGCCCTCCATTTCCAGCAGCCGCTGGGCTGCCTTGCTGCTGCTGGCTTGGAGGAGGAGCTCGTGCTTCTGATTGTCGTAGCCTGTGTGACGGTCAACTGACGCGGCACCCTGGTGTGCGGCTAGCGCCTCCTGTGACCAGGACCGCTTTGTTTCTGCCGGGGGCATAGGTGCGGTCTGACGTGAGGCAGCTGAGGCGCGTGTTATTTGCTGGTCATCAATGCTGGATATTGGAGAGCAGCGGGGTTCAGAGGGGCTCTCCTGGCGGACGCCTTTAGTACCACTAGCAGGACGCGGGCCGCTCCTGCTTTGCAACGGAGCTGATGACCTGCCAGCTGCAGCGTCTCTTACAGCCGGGGTGGCAAGGACACCCAACAGCTCTCCCGCCTGCAGTAGGCCAGGAGTGGGTTGAATGTGCACAGGCAAGGGTTGGGGTCCTCTCCGTCCTCTCCACAAGGTGTGGGCCAGCCAGCAATGCATGCATTTTACAAGGTAGGACCCAGGGGAGCGTCCCTCGTCGGGCTGCAGGACCAGCAGCCTTGTTGCCCGCACAGGACTACTGGCGCCAAGGAAGCAGTGCAAGTTCCTCGGCATGTTCATTTCAATACTTGCATATATTGCGCGGCAGCTGTGTGGAATTGTAGAGGCTTCGCCCTGGCGAGGTTCAAATGGCCCCTGCCCCAAAACGCAGAAGGCTCGGCACGGCTGCGGTAGACCACAGCGTGGAGAAACAACTTACCTTGCGCCTATTGTTCTCTTGCACTCGCTGCTGTTGAATCAATGCCACACGTTGCTCATAGTTGTTACGTGCGTACTGGACAGCGGACGAGTGCTCCCACGCCGTTTTTGTACACGCTGACTGTAATAGATAGCTATAGATTTGTTGTAGTGTAAGCAATTATGGGGTGCTGTTATGTCTGCATCCGCCAAGCCTTTCAACGGAAAGTTCCTTGGAGCGCAGGGTACTCTACTTTCTCTCACACCGTTTTCCGCTTTGGTGGGGCACGTCGTATGTTGTACTCTGTGCACGGCTCGGTGTTGGCTTGGGTTACTTTCAGCATCCAAGCTCGCCGCCGGCCTCATGCGTCATGCCGAGCCTACTTAGAGCACAAGCAGAGGACGTCCCCTGGCACCAAGCGCGCAGCAGCGGCGGCAGCGGCAGCGGTATCTGGTAAGTGTGGCATAATTAACATCAGGTCTTTCCTGCATACCTCGCACTCCTCTCCCGAACTATCTGCCCTCTCCAGGCTACCGGGACACGCCCTACACGCACCCGCCCATGCTGCGCCCATGTACCAGCGAACCAGCCAGGGAGCTCTCCTGGTACCAGCCGCAGGCATGTACAATTGTCCCAGCCGCTTCCAGACCACGTTGCAAACAGCCGGTCGGCGCACGCTCTCCGCTGCTGAGCTACTCTCCTACGAGTTCTCCTTCGAATTGGACTTCGGTAGGTAGGTAGCCAAGACGGTCACTGATGTAATGCTGCTCCGGCCTGCTGCACACGGGACAGGTGATCAAGTTTGCAGGGGTGGAATACCAGCGTGACTCAACGTTAATCCTGGATGGTTTGGGACACGCCACTAAGCACAACGGATTACGGTATGCATCCAGGGCGGTTGGGTGCCTGGAGCATGGAGGGGATCTCCCCTGTAACCCACCCTCTCCTCCCTCGACGCTGAGGCCCATCCAAAGTGCTGGCAAAGGCTGTTTGGTTGTCGATCTGCATAGGAGCCTCTTTGTAACAACCGTGATACCTGTTGTTCTTGCTGTACATCCTCCGCAGGAGGCAGATTACGTCCTCAGTCCTCCCCTGCTTGGCACACGCACACACGTGCTTAGTCGCATGCCCTGCATCCGTGGCCGCGAGTCAACACAGCTGACAAGAATATCACACCGTATGTAGGATATACCTCACACGCACATTTTGCGCCGCAAGAGTATGCGCCGGGGCGCTGAGGCATGGGTGCTTGGCCTCGCGCCACGCCGACTGGCACAGGCTGCTGCACAAACAATTCAGAAGACTGACAACAACCGTGTGAGTATACATCGGATGTACATTTGTGCCTCGGGCACGGACTGCGTCGCCGATGACGGTCCAACCCTTCGCCCGTTTCGCCCTCGCTGCATGCTATTCCCGCCATACGTAGGCTTACTGGGGCCTCTGGCGCAGCTCATCGTCTATCTTATCGTCAGGAGGCTCTCGGGGCTTGAGCTCCGCTTCCGAAGCACCTGGGGCGGGAGCAGCCGTGCAGCCAGCAGTCCGCGTGCACAGCGTGTTGGCTGTGGACGAGGGCCAAGATGCCTTCGCCTCAGCCACTGTCACCTTCTCCGCTGCACCAGCACCTGCGGCTGGTCTCCACGATAGCAGCAGCAACGCAACCACAACCAGTGGCAGCAGCAGCAGCGGCGGCAGCGGGTCCAGTGGGGTTGGCGGCGGCAGCGGTGGTGGCGGGGGTGCCCTCGCGGACACGGCTGCCCACGCCGCCCAGGCAGGTCCCCTACAAGTGTAATGCTGTGTGTATGACCCATAATAGCATAGTGGTAATGGACTTGACAAATAGCAGTATCAAAGCAAGGGAGGCACCCGCGGCTCAGCACTGCCAGACGGGTACTGCACCGGCAGTTCGTTCCGGGCCAGGGCGGTGCACCCTTGCCCGCAGGTGCTTGTCTATGTGACGGAACGCACGTCTCGTGCCGCCGTCTTGCGTACCTGCCCCCCGCCCCCCAGGTGGCCCTGCTGGCTGCCCACGGCGCGCTGGGCTGCACCCGGCCCCCCACCGCCCTGATGGCGATGGCCTCTGCTCTACGTACTGGTTATATCCACACGTTTAACCCGTCCTAAACAAAGCCGTATTCACACGTGGCCCTTATCCCTACCCCAGGTTGCCCTGCTCGCTATCCGTGGCGCTCTGGGCTCCACCCGGCCCCCCACCGCCCTGGTGGCAATGGCCTCGGCGGGCCTGCCGCCCTCAGCGCTGAGGGCAGCAGCGGCCGTGCTGGCGCAGCAGGCAGAGGGTGCCCCGCTTATAGGTGGGTCCTGGTGACACCACAGGTCGATGGGAGCGCTGCATACCGGTATTGGAGTTCTGTAGCTGGCCGTACATGGCACGTGACGTGTGAGGGAGCAGCTGGCCGAGGGCGCGCCGCTCATAGGTAGGTGGGTCAGCCTGTCGCTGCAACACACGCACTGCACGAAGGCAGGCATCTGTAACCAACTTGCGAGCACGACTCATCGGCTGTTTTACGCACAGCTCGTTGACAGCACCGAACTTTCCCATGACAAACCGTGCAGTCTGGGGTCCAACATGCCAAAACCTCGCAAACAGCCACCGTGTTTGTGCCGTGGGCCATGCACCTCAACACAACTCATCTGCATCCACGGATACCTCGCCCACCCGCCCTACCAGGCTGCTCCACCCGCCTACGCCTGCCCGACGAGCGCAACGCAGCTGCTGCAGCTGCAGCAGCAACAGCCACCCCCACCTCCACCTCCCCCGGCAGCCCCCTGCCGCCCACGCCGCCCTCCGCCGCCTCATCGGCCGTGCGCTTCTCCTCCCAGGCCTTCCGCGACTCCGCCCCCCAGCCGCACCACCTCACGCTGGCCGCCCTGCACCTGCCCCACCACGAGGTGCACGCAATACACAGCGAGACGGTGGGTTGGTCAGGAGTCCCATCGGCATATGCACATTCCAGTCAAGGCACAGGCCGGTTGATGTAAGGTGCTTACAGAGTGCGGGGCGGCACCACGAGGTGCACGCAATACACAGCAAGACGGTGGGTGACGGTGGTGCTCAAGGCGGTTGAGGCGTGGGGAAGGAGTCAGTAGGATCGACGTATGCCATGCTCGGCGGAGCTCCTTCGTTCCCGAGTAAGCGTGTGCGTAGGCGGCGAACCACGAGTTACCCGCACTACACAGCGAGACGGTGAAGCGGTACGTCCACAGTGGTGGACGGGGGAGTGTGGGTCAGTTGCTGGATCACCACGGGTACTGTATGTGCAACTGGGCATCACGTATCGGGCACGCTGGGTGAGCTGTGCTGAGGTCACCCGTGTCTAGCGCGCTGATAGCATGCCTGAGCACATCGCACTGCACCTCATACCCAGCGGAGCCGTGCCGGGTAGCTAGCCCGTTCCCGCCGTGCAACAACGCATGCTGTTGAACGGCTTCCGTGCGGACCGGCCAGTATGCTGCACCACGTGTTGTCGGGGCTGCACCTCGGCCGTCAAGACACAGGCGCTGCCGTACTGCCCCACGCCCTGGCCCTGGTTCCCTGCCTCTTCCATGCGCAAACATCTACATCTACATCTGTTTGTGTGACCCTTCACAGTCTCCTGTGACCCCCGTCCCTGCAACGCCGCAGAGCTCGCTCCCCGCGCTACCCTACCTGGCTGAGGCCCTCAAAGGGTCGCGGCCGCCCGCCTTCCTGCTACTGGCATCGGAGGAGAGCAGGGCAGAGCTGCTGGACAGGCTGGAGGTAAGCAGGTAACGGAAATGGCAATATGCCGATACGGTAGTTAACATGTGAGAACAGCATACATGTCCACTATTATGCATGCTGCTGCAAGCAAGGCAAAGCGGTTGCCAGCGATTATGAGACCGGATGTGGTGCGGGGGGAGGCCCATGCAGTCCAAACCGATGTGCGGACTGGTCGCGCAAGTCACCCGCACGTACTTTGGCTAACCTGCGTTTTACTTCCTCGCTGATTTGACTACTTCCTTACTGACTTGGCTTACGCAGAACCTGTTCCCCGGCTCCGCCATCGGGGCGGGCATCGCGTCACAGCCGACGGCCCGCGACCGCCAGGTGCTGGCGGCAGCGGCGCGGGCAGCAGCAGCAGCAGCAGCAGCAGCAGCAAACAGCAGCCATGGAGCTAGCAGCGATGGCTTCCTGGCCTCGGCGCTCGGCGGGGGGACGGCGACAAGCGGAAGCGCACCTGCCTCTGACATGGGTAGGGTAGGGGAGATGCGGAGATCTGTCGTTGGCTGGCGGTGCGTGCACCTCAAGCAGTGTATGGCGTGTCCTGCGTGGCCTGTGTCGCCCGGTGACGCGACTGCCACCTTTGTGCGTGTGCGTGTGCCAAAGGACGAGCACTCCACACACCTGTTGCTGGCCTGCTGCACTGACATGAATTCCGTCCCTTGCCTCTCCAACGCCCCCAGAGGGCGCCTTCCAGCAGCTCCTCCTGGCCCGCAACCACACACCCAGCGGCAGCACCACCACCACCACCACCACAACTGCAATTAGCAGCAACATTAACACCCCCGCCCCCCACCTCGACAGCTCGGCCCCCGCCTCTGCAGCCTCCTCCACCGGCGACACAGCCGTCACCGCCGCCGAAAGCAGCAGTGATACGAGCAGCGGCGGCGGGACAGAGGCGGCAGGGGGCGCGAGCAGTGCAGCTGCAACCGCAACCGCAGCCACCGGCGGCCGCCGCCGGGCACGGGCCGCCCCCATCCCTTCCTCCACTGCCCGTGCACCAACGTCCAAACCGGACGAGGCCAGAGCCAAGCCCGCCAGCTCCGGGCTAGACTCCAGACCCAGCGAGACAGCAGCAACCAGTACCGCCGGTTCCGCGCCCCAGGCGCTGCAGGCGGAGGCAGCCAGCAGCCCCGCAACCAAAACCGACTCAACGGCCCCAACCGCCGCAACTGCCGCAACCGCCTCGGACCTGGTGCTGCAGCCGGCGCTGCTCCATGGCACGCGGCTGCACCACAGCGGGGTGGTGGGCCTTGCGGTGTACCCCAGGGTGCAGGAGGGGGGTGCCGCTGCGGGGGAAGCTGGGGCAGCTGCAGCAGGTGGTGACGCTGGGAGGGGGAGCAGCGGAGGAGCGAGTGGAGGAGCGGGTGGGACAGCTAGGGGCGCAGGCCGGCTGTCTTCGGCGGCCCAGGCCACGCTGGCGCGAGTGGTGCTGGGGTCGGACCTCATGCACCACGTGCTGCTCACGGTGCGTGGGTCAAGCAGGGGTTGCCTGCATGTGTGTTAACAGCTTGCACATGGTGCCGTGCGTGAGCGGTGTGTGTGCATGGCGCTGGGGGTGAACCTCATTCGCAGAGTGGTGCTCACGGTGCGTGGGTTAACAAAGGGGTGTCCTGGGGAACAACGCGTGTGTGGTGCTGTTGAGCCATTACCAACGCGGATCTGGAGGAGGCCGAGGCGGGCCTCACCAAACTGCCTGACGGAGAACTTGCTTGGTCGAGTACGGGGCGATGGAGATCGTGATGGGCTGCCTGGAGGGAGGGAGGGTGGGCAAGCAGGAGCTGCTGGCATGGCGGGGCATGGCTTGCTCCAACTACCAGATTCACGTGCACCCCAAGAAGCAGTGGGCCGCCAACTTCTACAGCCCGGCTCAGTGTGCGAACGTGGTGGGCGGCGTGGTGGAGGCCGCGGCGGAGCACGTGCACGTACCCCCACAGCCCAACCCGTGGGGATACTTGCTGCGCACGTGCTCCACGGCGGCCTCCATCACGCCGCCCACCACGTCCACGACTCCACATACTGCGCGGGGCTGTTGAAGTTGGCTGCCCACTGCTTTTTGTGGTGTACGTGAATCTAGTGGTGGGAGCAAGCCATGCTGCGCCACGCCCGCAGCTTCTGCTTGCCCACTTTGCGCAGCCCGTCACATTTCCATGGCCCTGTGCTCGACCCAGCAAGTTCTCCGTCAGGCGGTTTGGGTCAGGGTAGGTCTCCCCTGGTTTGGGTGGCCCGCCTCGGCCTCCTCCACGTCTGCGCTGGTCATCACTCTCGGGTGTGCATTTTGCTGGCTAGGGCTCATGGGCCTCATGCACACCACGCGGCGCTTGTGATGCATAGCATTCATGGTTGTGTGTACCACGCACACTTGGCCAACATCAGCTTGCTGCCTCCCCCTTGCCCCTTGCCCCCCTTGCCCCTACCCCCACGCCTCGTACGCCAGGGCGAGGCCCTGTCAGCCATCCGGAGGGCTTGCTACCTTTCCTGCCAGTACTCCCTGCCCCTTATCCCTGGCCCCTACCCCAGAATACCGTTCTACGTTTTATCACCGTTGAATGTCCTTATTACCGTTGAGTATCATGCTTGTCATCCACCACGCCGATCTACTGACACCGCTTGCCTTCTTGCCTTTTTGCCTTCCTACCGCCAAACGCCCTACCCCCACCCCCATGCCGCAGGGTGAGGCCCTGTCCGCCATCCAGCCGCCGCCCACCGGCCCCGAGCCGCGCACTGCCGTACCGCCCGCCGACGACAACCCGTACTACTGGCAGCCTGCCGTACCGACGCCGCCGCACTTTCGCATCCTCGCGCCCGCCCTGCCCGCGCCGTCAACGTCGACGGGCCCTCCCCCGGGCCCTACCACGCCCGCGACTGCCACGGCCGAGGACAGCGGCGGCGGTGGCGGAGGTGGCGGGCCGTCTCCTGCTGCTGCCGCAGCTGCGATGGCTTCGCTGCACGCTGGGGCGCTGGAGGGGCTCCCCCTGTTTCCCCTGGAGGGGGTGCAGATCTTCCCGGGGCAGACCATCCAGGTGCGTGGTGCGTGGTGGGGGGAGAGTCCGTATGCTGAAGGTGGCAAAGCCGGGCCGCCGTCCTGGCATCCCTTGACGAGGGGAATCTTCTGCCGAAAGGCCTGGAGTGGTGCAAGGTAGCATCACCATGGGCCGGCGCCGCTCCACATTGCGCTTCACAGGGATCGCTGCCCTCCCGTCTTGCGTAGCCGTAGAGGGAATGCAGCCGACACAAATTCCGCTGAGCTAACCTTATCCCCTGGACCCCCTGAATTCTCCAGCTGCGCATCTACGAGAAGCGCTACCGGCTGCTGGCCAAGGCCTGCCTGGAGCAGGGGAGGGCCTTCGGGCTGTGCTGGAACGGCATGGGCGCAACAGCCGTGGTGCGCAGGTGGGTACTAATGCGTTACCGATAAAGACAAACGAAAGGGGGCGGTGGGGGTTGATACAGATGCTGCTCTGTGCTGGAACGGCGCTGGCGAAACAGCCGTGGCGCGCAGTGGGCGCGGAGGGAAGGGTTAATACACACAGCTGGGGACGCTCAGACATTGTTGGGCGTGGGAGCCACAGCAGTGGTGCGCTGGTGGGCACTGATGCGTTAATACGCAAGTAAGGGGACGGTGGGGACGTTGATACACATGTTGGGGTGGCGAAGTCACATGGGCGTAACCGCCGTGGTGCACAGGTGGAGAAGGGAAGGGGTTGGGGCGCCAATGCACGCGGAAATGGTAGGCAGGTGGTTGGAGTAGGGTTTAAGGGCTGACACATGGGCACCATGCACCGGCACGATTCGCAGGTGGGTGCGGAGGTGCACTCCCTCTCGGCTTGGAGGGTTGGACAGCCTGCCTCTAATCCGTTCCTGTTCAACACACCTGTCACCCCTGTTCCTGTCTCTTTCGACACGTCTGCATCCTTGTGTGTCCCTACGTTGCTCTGCCGTACCGCTCCGGCCGCACACCTTGTGCCGGTACACTCTCCTTCCACTCCGTACAGCTGGCAGTGCGCGGGCGGCAGCAGCGACGTCATGGTGCTGAGCCCCCTGCACCACACCCCGTGCCTGCCCTCGTTCCGAAATTTGCACCACATTACCGGTTCACTGAACCCAAGCTACGCGAACTTATGAGGGGCATTACTCAACGTCCCAGGCAACCACCGCCCCTCCCCGCCGCTTTTTGCAGCTGGCAGTGCACCCTCGCTGGCGGAATCCGCCTTCCCCCGTGGACCTTCGGTGTAGCCTGACTGCGCTGCGGAGTTGCTATATACTGCTCACTCCTCGGCTCGACCTCTACGGAGGCTCGCTTCAACCTTATCCCCGGTTCACCTTTCTCACCCCTGCATGCCCCCGCCTTACCCCATCGTGTACGGTGCCGCCTGTCGTACCCCTCCTGCCGTACAGCTGGCAGTGCGCGGGCGGCAACAGCGACGTCATGGTGCTGCTGGAGGGCGGCGTGCGGTTCAGCTACCAACACAACACACATGAAGCTAACGCCGGCGCTGGGGAGGGAGGCAGCAGCAGCAGCAGTCGCAGCAGCAGGGAGGGCAACCCACCGCAGGCGGCTGGGTGGAAGGCAGCAGGTACCACGGCTGGGGAGGCGGAGGCAGCAGGGGAGGTCCCCGGCCTGGACGTGGACGTATTGCCAGCGTCGTACGGCATCAACGTGGCACGCAGGTACGCGCGTACGGCAGCTGGTATGGGCCGTATCACAGTAGCAGGGAAGCTTGGTGCCTGTAATGGCGAGGTCAGGCCTATGATCCCGCTTGGGAGGGGCTGGGGCTCTAGTCGCCATGCCTCGTGGCTGTCCGCTTCCTGTATGTGCCTAGTAGCTGTACGACACAGGTCATGCCGCCCTATATGCCCCTCCTGCGGCCATTCCTCTGTGTACGGCATTCGGCGACGTGGTGTGTTTGCGCCCCGCTCCGAGCTTCCGTCTGGACTCCCGCCGTGTCCTCTGATTGCAAACGCACCGCCCGCCTGATTGGCATCCTGATTGTCGTTGTTGGTGTGCGGCACCTGGCGTGCGACAGGGCCGAGTACGTCGTGGACGAGCCGCCCGCCAACGAGGACGACGAGGCGGCGCTCCTGGTGACGGCGCATTACGTAATCGAGACGCTGGCGGGGGCGCTGGAGGCCACAGCGGTGCGTGGTGGGGTATGAGCTGTCATGCAGGGGGGATGGGGTGGTGAGCCGCGACCCGCGAGGACCCACGTGAAAGAAACGGGGATACCGGCGAGTAGCACGTGCGGGAAACCAGCACCCATGCACGCCTTTCATCCCGCTTATGCGGTATCCACCCCACATCCCGCCGCAGGATCTCCCCTGCCTTTGCCTCTCCTGGTTGCGCCCCTCTGGCCTGGCCCGTGCAGCCCTGCCCGGCTACCCCCACACCCTCGTCCCTGCTCCAACTCCACAACCCATTTACACACAACGCGAGCCCCGCACCTTCGCCCCTCCTTGCGAACCCCGAGCGTCCATTCTTCCCTACGTCTATAGGTCCCTGTTGCGTTGACCGTTGACCATCTCCTTATGCTCTTCTCCCCTGCAGGCGCCCTCTGGCCAGCGCATCGCGCGCATCTTCGCCAACGCGCTGCACTTTGCCATGGGTTGTTGAACCGCTGAGGCACAGTAACACCTGCGGGAACCAGCACCCCTGCACGCCATTACTTCCGCTCCTGTGTCACCCCCCCCACCCCCCGCCTCAGGGCCCCCTCTGCCATTGCCTCTCCTGGTTGCGGCCCACAAGCCTACACCGGCTCGGTCCATTCGGCCCATACGCCTGTCCCTATATGTCCCTAACGCTTAACTCACCTTGTATACCGGTACTCTTCTCCCCTCAGGCCCCCTCTGCGCAGCGCAGCGCCCGCACCTTCGCAAACGCGCTGCACTTTGCCAGCAGCGGGGCGCAGCCGGGCAGCGGTAGGGCCGAGCCCGGGGTCAGCACCAGCACCAGCACCAGCAGCACAACCAGCAGCGGCAGCAGCGAGAGCCCTGTACCAAAGCAACCGACTCCAAGCGGGCAAGGGCAAGGAGGAGCAGAAAAGCTGCGAGGGCTGCAGGATCCAAGTGAGGACGAGTGGTCGGACGAGGAGGACGAGGAGGGGGAGGAGGGGCAAGGGAGAGAGGAGGAGCAGGGCGAGGGCGCCCTTACCGACAGCCAGCTGCTTGCGCGGGACATTGTGGAGGCCAAGCGCTCGCTGTGCCCCGACACCGCCTCGCTGCTGTCGCTGTACCTGGCGCCGCACATCCCGCTGCACCACGACGCAGTGCGGAGGAGGTGAGGGTGGGGGTTAATACACAAGCAGGTTGGGTGGGCTGAGGTGGGACACCGCCTCCCTGCTGTCGCTGTACCTGGCGCCGCACATCCCGCTGCACCACGACGCAGTGCGGAGGAGGTGAGGGTGGGGGTTAATACACAAGCAGGTTGGGTGGGCTGAGGTGGGACACCGCCTCCCTGCTGTCGCTGTACCTGGCGCCGCACATCCCGCTGCACCACGACGCAGTGCGGAGGAGGTGAGGGTGGGGGTTAATACACAAGCAGGTTGGGTGGGCTGAGGTGGGACGCCGCCTCCCTGCTGTCGCTGCTCCCGGCGATGCACATCCCGCTGCACTACGACGCGGTGCGGAGAAGGTGAGGGTGTGTGTTAATACAGATGTTAAGATGGCTAAGCCACGGGGGGCTGCGGTCGCTGTACCTGGCGCCGTGCATCCCGCTGCACCACGATGCGGTGCGGAGAATTGAGGAAATGGGGAGCGGGTGTATGGTTGTGGGTTATTGCACAGCATGCTGGGTGGGCTGCCGTTGCTGTACTTTGTGCCACACATCCCCTAATACCACGACGCGGTGCGGAGGATCTAAGTGCAGGGATGGCTGTGGGTAAATGCGCAAGCCTGAGGTGTCGGGGGAGTAGGGATTGCGTGAAGCGGAAGGGGGTTATGCGTAAAGCGCGAGGAAACCGTGTAAGGCCTCGGGGAAGCACGGAAACGCTGTTGCCTGCACGTGGAGAGGAAGTGGGTTGACCTGTACCAGCTGTGAAGGTTTTGCGGCTTCACAATGTTCTTATCCTTACATGCGTGTCCCCCCGTATTCCTTTCCCGCAGCTGGTTCACGTCCCGCTCCGCGCTGTGGCGGCTGCAGCAGCAGGCGATGTGGCTCCAGTCGCACCCCCGTGTGCCGCTGGGCACCGCCGGCAGCGTGCTGCGCCTGCCGCGGGAGCACCCACTGAGGGTGATGCTGGGGCTGAGTCGGGTGGCGCCCGTAATGAACTGAGGGGTGCTGCAGATGTCTTTGGGTGGTCGTATGGCGCCTGGTGGTGATTGATGCATGTCCCTCCTGCTGTGCCTAGGGAGCACCCCGCTGAGGGCCACCCTGGTGCTCAGCGGGGTAGGTGGCGCCCCTCATGAGTTGAGGGGTGGTGCAGGTGTCCGGGGATGGCGGCATGCCGCCTGGTGAGGGTGATGCTGGGGCTCAGCAGAGTGGCGCCCGTCATGGACTGAAGGGTGCTGCAGGTGTCCTGCGATACCAAGAATGAGGGTGGAGTTGTCTGACGGTCACGGACAGGCCCCTGGGATGGCGCCTGGTGAGAGGGTGATGCTGGGGCCTGCACTTGCGTGTTACCCAAGTGGGCGAAGCGGCTGAACTAGGGGTTTTGGGGTAGCAGCGGCAGTGAGAGTGCTGCGAAAGCGGCAAGAGTAGTAAGGAGCACTGTTCAGGGGTGGTGGGGTGCTGTGTTGGCGCTGGTGAAGCTTGCGTGTAGCGGCGCAGGTGCCATGTGGGCTGGCTAGCCGTGGAGAGGCAAGAATTGGCGCTTGGACCTGGCGCGTGGCAGTGCCATACTGCGGTTCAGGTGCTGCAGGAAGCAAGGATGTAGTCCGTTGGAGCGCAGCAGGATGAGGTGCAGGGACGTACAAAGCAAAGGAAAGAGGCAAAGTTGGCAAGGGGTTGAGAGCATAGCCGGTTACTAGCGACCGAGGTTGAAGCTGCGGGGGTGTAACTCGTCTGTGTGCCAACTGCCAACTGCCAAGGCGGTTGTGTGTGGCATCACCAGCACGGCAGCACCGTGTTGTGCAGTTGTGTGTACGGAAATACTCCCCTGCCGGTGATGGGTTGGGAAGCTAGAGATCCAGCTCAGTTCTGAACTTCTTGCGTCAGTGCGTCTGGGTCTGGGTAGGTGAAACCAGTGTTACACTGTGGGCAAAAGCCGGGGGTCCATAGCCGGACCGAGACACAGCGATGGCCTCTAGGGCCTTAGGCACGAGCCGGGAGGGCTCGAAACACGGGACAACGCCCGACAG